>UMJJ01035324.1_pt1 | contig 55792 bp, 56 predicted proteins | sample 1966051 | NCBI WGS metagenome assembly UMJJ01 (sample SAMEA4836147, study PRJEB28245) | human gut metagenome | biome: gut microbiome; material: fecal sample | place: Denmark | collected 2008
TACATGGTATAGAGTAAAATATAATGGAAGCACAAAATATGTTGCAAGTGGTTTAGTTACAAATACAAAGCCACAAGAAACAAAAGAAACTGAAAAATCAGATAGTAATGATTTAGCATCTTTAACTATTGAAGGAATAACTTTAGAACCAAATTTTAGTAAAGATGTTACAGAATATACAGTACACTTAGAAGATAATGATGTAACAGAACTAAAAATTGATGCACAAACAGAAAGCCGGAAAAGCAAAAGTTGAAATTAAAGGTAACGAAGATTTACAAGATGGAGAAAATACCATAACAATAATAGTAACGGCAGAAAATGGTTCAGAAAAAGAATATAAAATTAAAGTCATAAAGGGAAATAGTACACAAGCAATCGATAATTCTGTTTTAAAATTATCTAATTTAGAAATTTCAGGAGTGGACTTTGCTGGTATATTTAATCCAGATACACATTCTTATGAATTAAACTTAAATATTTCAGTTAAGAACTTAAATATTACAGCAACACCAAATCAAGAAGATGCAAAGGTAGAAATCATAGGCAATGAAAATTTTGTAGAGGGAGAAAACATGGTTACTATCCTTGTTACTTCAGCAGATGGAAACCAAACAACAACTTATCAAATTAAAGTGATTATGCCATCAGAAGCAATAGAAAATAAAGATAATATTCAATTTTACTTGATTTGTGGAGGAATTGTATTAGCTGCTATTATTGTTATTATTGTAGTTGCTGTTATCTTTAAAAAGAGAAAAAATAATACTATATATGCAGATGAAGAAGAATTAGAAGATAATATTTATACCTTACCATTAACAAAAATAGATAAAGAAGAAGTGGAACCACAAGAAGATAAAAAAGAAAAATCTAGAAAAGAGAAAAAGTCTAAAAAAGAAGTGACACTAGATGAATTTTTAGATACCTCAGAATTAGACAAACAACCTAAACGTCCAAGAGGAAGACATTCTAGATAGAAAAACTACTAAAATATACTTAAATAAACTTGAAATCCACAACTGTAGCACATAGAAAACAAATACAAAAAAGTAAATATAATAGAATAAAAGTAAGAACACAATTTAAATTTTGTGTTCTTACAAAGTAAATGCTACTGTAGCTCAGTTGGTAGAGCAACAGATTCGTAACCTGTAGGTCGGCAGTTCGATTCTGCCCAGTAGCTCCATAAATTACTCCCACAAAATTCTAAAATTACTTAAAATAAATATTTTTAGAATTTCGTGGGAGTATAATTTATAACCAGTATTTAAGAAAGTTATTCAAAATATTCATTATTACAATCCAAAGTCTACTATAAAAAATTTTACAAAATCACTTGATTTTAAAACAAATGTTTGATATAATGTAAAAACAACAAACTTTTATTTTAGGAGAGTGATTATGTGAAAGAAGCTTATATAAAATGTTTGAAAAAATTACGAGAATTTAGAAAAAGTTTAAATACAGAAAATGATTTAAAAAGAGGAAAACTATATTTTACTTGGATTAGAGATAAAACTAAAAAATAGAAAACGAAAAAGATATTAATTATATTTATAAAAATATAGTGCAATATACACTAAAGAATTATAAAATTGATAAATATAATTATGAAAGATTAAATAAGCAATTGAAAAATATTGTTAAAAATAACTATGCTTTAAAAAAGAATAATTATATATTTAATAATACCAATATTTCTAAAGAAGATACAATGTTATTAACAAAAAAAGTATTGCTAAAAAGAGGAAATGTTGTATGGATAGATTTTGGATTTAATATAGGAAATGAATTTGGAGGAATGCATCCTGCTATCATATTAAAAAATTTTGATAATGAAATATTTGTATTGCCAATATCATCTAAAAAACCTAAAGAATATAAAAAACTAGAACAAGATTATCACAATAAAAAGATAACACTTGAAGAATGTATAAAGAAAAAGGGGCAAATTACAGAAATAGTGCAAATAGATAATATATATAGATTTAAAGATATGATTAGATGGGCTAATATTACAAGAATGAAAAAAGTTAGTATATTAAGACTGAATTTTAATGGTACTATTGGTAAGGTTGATGGAAAATATTTAAGTACAATAAATGAAAAAATAAGGACAGAATTTTTTGAATAAAACATTGACTTATGGCATAAAATATAGTATCATAGTATTAGAAAGTAATCAATAAGGATTGCTGTGGGAGGAACGAAAGTTCCAGTAAAATTGCTATGGGAGGCAACTAATTAGAAATAATTAGTTGCCAGTTTTCTTATTTTATGCTATATTGACTATAACAGTTGATGAATCGAATTATCTTTTGAGCAAAATGTGGGAGGAACACTTTGCAAATTATGCAATTTTTTCGCAAATACCCTCCCTAAACGCTCCAAAAGTCACTCCCAAGAAATTTTAAATATGATTAAAAAATCTCCAATGAAGCATTTCATTGGAGATTTATTTCTTCTATAATTTCTAATCCTGTCATTTCACAAGGGATATTAATTCTTTTTATATAGTCTGTACGAAAGCTATTAGAATAGTTTATTCCTATATCGTATACTTGCATATTAATTCCACTATTTTTTAAAACCCATACTGTTTCTTTTGTATATGCTCCATAAGGATAAGCAAAAACTTTTATATTTTTATTTCCTAAATGTTTTTCTATCATTTTATAAGATTCTATTACATCATCACGAAGAGTTCTGGCAGGAAGTTTATCATAATTTTGCAGGAAGTTCTATTTTCCCATTATAGGCATCGTATAACTCTTGCATGGAAATAAAAGCTCTATCAGGGTAATTACAATTCGACCTTAGTAGCACAAGGGGCTTTTAGTGCTTACAAAACAAAAATATTAAAACAGATAGGCGGATGGCAAAATTGTGTTGGAGAAGATATTGTTTTAACTTGGGAATTGTTAAGCAGAGGATATGAAACGAATTTTGCAAAAAATGCAATAGCGTTTACAGAAGTTTCCGAAACGTTTCATAAGTTAGGACGTCAAAGAAAAAGATGGGCAAGAGGTTACTATGTTTGGTTATTGAAATACGAAGGAAAAACATGCTAAAAGAAATAGAATGTAAATTAGACAAATCTAAAAAAACATGGTAATGAAAATAATAGCCTTAGTATAAAACTAAGGCTTTGTTCTCTTTTGAATTTTATTTACTTGTATAAATAAAGTAAATAGGGCATTATAAGTAATAGACTACTGGATGGCATTTAGCATAAACTGAATAACAGCATCATCGGTATTACTTCCAGAACTTTGCTTTTTTTCTGCTTCTGTTAAATCTACAAAGTATTTGTTACACTCTGGTAGGATAGATATAGAATCTAACGGATATCCAGGATTTCTTTTGGTAGAAGGCTTGTCTACAAAGTAAAAATGGCTTTTATTCCAGCTATATTGTTTTGGCTCTTTTCCATTATAGATTACCATTCCATAAACCCATTTAGCAGTTAATTTTCCGCCGTATTCGTGAACTAAGTTACTATAATATTCTATCATTTCATCATCATTTAGTTCTTTTCCATTTATTCTTCTAACATGAGTACCAGGCTGCTTTTCAGCAGGTAGTTCTTCGATAAACAAATTATTATCCATTCCAATTGTCGTTATTTTGGTAGCATCATAATAGGTCTTGGCTTTAATATAGGCATTTTCTATAGCATTGCTTCCGCTTTCTTCAGGATGAAGGTCCAGTCCTATATCTTTTAGTGTAACAATTTCTATATTATTGTCTTGTAACTTTTGAGCAAATTTTTTAACCTTTGCTGGATTAGTTGTTGCAAATAAAACTTTCATTTCCATATCCTCCTCGTATAACGAATTGTACAGATTATACCATGAAAATAGGAAATAATCTATAGAAAATAGCAATCTACAATTTTTAATTAAGAGAAAGAATTAGTGGTAATTTGCAATTAAACAGTAACAATAGTTGATTTCTAATAATGTTTATGTTATAGTCTATGATAGATGAGAAAAAAAGAAAATAGAATTGGGAAGAAAAGTTATGATAAAAGAAATTATGAAATATGGAAAAGCGGAACTTGCCTATAAGAATAAGCAAATATTATCACAAAAGCCAGAATTATTTAATTTATTTTGGGAAACGACACTAAGATGCAATGCAAAATGTAAACATTGCGGTAGTAGAGCAGGGGAAAACATTAATCTGCAAGAAGAATTGTCTACAGAGGAAATAAAAAATGTTTTTCAAAGTATTGCTAACAAATATGATGCAAGTAAAATCTTGATAAGTGTAACAGGAGGAGAGCCTTTAATAAGACAAGATCTTTTTGAAGTAATGAAATTTGCTAATCAATTAGGCTACCACTGGGGAATGACAACAAATGGAATACTAATAAATGATGTTGTAATTTCCAAAATGAAGGAAGCGGGTATGACAACCATTTCCATTAGTCTAGATGGATTAGAACAATCGCACGATGCCTTTAGAGGGGTAAAATCTTTTGGGAAAATTATAGAAAATGTAAAAAAGCTAAAAGAAGCTAAGTTCTTAAATTATTTGCAAATTACAACAGTGGTAAATAAAAGTAACATAAATGAGCTAGAAGAAATGTATCAGAAGATGGCTGAGCTAGGTATTGATTCTTGGAGAATTTTAAATATGGATCCTATAGGAAGAGCAGAAGATAATCAAGAGTTAGCTTTGGATAAGGAAGATTATATCCACCTTATCAAGTTCATACAAGAAAAAAGAAAGAAATCAAACTTTGATGTAACGTATGGCTGTACTCACTTTTTAGGCATGAAATTTGAAAACGAAGTAAGAAATTTTAGTTTCTTTTGTATGAGTGGTTTTACAGTAGGAAGCATCTTATATAACGGTGATATTTATGTATGCCCTAGTGTAGAAAGAAGAAAAGAGTTAATACAAGGAAATATAAGAACAGATGATTTTGTTGATGTTTGGGAAAATAAATTTAAATGGTTTAGAAATTTAGATAAATTCAAATGCAAAGAATGTGAAAATTGTAAAGATTGGAAATATTGCAGAGGAGATTCTTTAGATACTTGGGATTTTAATAATAATAGACCAAAATTATGTTTAACAAAAATATTGGAAGGGGATAAAACAGATGAATAAAGTAAAAAAGGTAGTTACTAGTTTGGGAGTATTTTTTACAGGAATCATATCAAAGGTATTTGCAGCGAACTTAGATGCAACAATAGTACCAGGGCCAATGGCAAAATATGGGGTATATGAACCTACTTTGGGAGAAAAAATATCATCAGCGGGGAAAATAGTAATTCCTATTCTGATTTTTTTGATTGGATTAGGAGTAATTTTAAGTAAAAAAATTACAAAAAAAGTGAAAGCGGTCATACTATCTGGATTAGTTATATTGGGGGTAGCTCTCTATTTTGTGATGAATTATATAGCAAATAACTTTTAAAAATGAAAGATAGATACTTATTCAATTTTATAGTTCATATAAAGTGTTCTACAAGAATACAGAAGGTTAGCAAGCAGTAAATAATAGTATATATTATTCTTACTGCTTGTTTTTCATTAAAAGAAAACACTTGAAAAATCTGCATAACATGATATAATAGAAATATTAAAAAATAAGGAGAAAAGAATGGAAATTAGAAAAACAAAACCAGAAGAATTACAAGATATTTTACCTATATTTGAAATAGCAAAGGCGTTTATGGTAAAAACGGGAAATCCAAACCAATGGACAGCTACGTATCCTAGCACAGATATGATAGAAAAAGATATTGCAAATGGCGAGTCTTATGTATGTGTGCAAGAGGGAGAAATTGTGGCTACTTTTGCGTATTCAGAAGCGGGAGAGGAAACTTACCGCAGTATTGATGGTAAATGGCTAAATGATAAGCCGTATGGTGTTATTCACAGAGTAGCATCTTCTGGCAAAGTAAAAGGTGTTTTTTCTTGTATTGCAGAGTGGGCGTGGAAGCAAAATAAAAATCTAAAAATAGATACTCACCGCGATAATAAAGTAATGCAAAGGGTTATTTTAAAAAATGAGTTTACCTATTGCGGTATTATTCATTTAAAAAACGGTGATGAACGATTGGCATATCAAAAGGCAGAAAAAGAATAGGAGAGAGAAAAAATGGGTTTTTTTGATAAATTAAAACAAGGTTTAAGTAAAACCAAAAATTCTTTTAATGAGAAGTTAAATGATGTTTTTAGTAATTTTAGAAAAGTGGATGAAGAATTACTAGAAGAATTAGAGGAAGCCCTTATCATGTCTGATGTGGGAGTAGAAACCTCTACCAAAATAATTGCAAATTTAAGAGAGAGAATTAAAAAGGAAAAAATAGAAGAAGAAGAGCAAGTAAAAAATGCACTAAGAGAAGAAATGGAACATATTTTAGATGCTGTAGATAATGCACTACAACTAAATACGAAACCTTCTGTTATTTTAGTAGTAGGAGTAAATGGCGTAGGGAAAACTACTTCTATTGGTAAAATTGCCAACCGCTTGCGTATGGATGGAAAAAAAGTAGTAATTGCAGCAGCAGATACATTCCGTGCCGCAGCAGTAGAACAGCTAGAAATTTGGGCAAACCGTGCTGGTTGTGATATGGTAAAAAAAGAAGAAGGAACCGACCCTGCTTCTGTAGTGTTTGATGCTATTAAAATGACAAAGGAAAAAGGTGCAGATGTACTTATTTGTGATACAGCAGGAAGATTACATAACAAAAAGTATTTGATGGACGAGCTTATCAAAATAAAAAAGGTAATTGACAAAGAATTACCAGATGCTAATAAAGAAATATTAGTAGTACTAGATGCTACAACAGGACAAAATGCTATTAGCCAAGTAAAAGCATTTAAAGAAACTGTACAAATTACTGGTATTGTACTTACTAAGTTAGATGGTACTGCCAAAGGTGGAGTTGTACTAGGAATTGTAGAGGAAAACCATATTCCAATTAAATTTATTGGAGTAGGAGAGCAAATAGAAGATATGGAAATTTTTAATAGCAAAGATTTTGTAAAAGCAATTATTTAAAAAGGAGGAAACAATGGAGCAAGAAAAAAGCACAAAAACTGTTACAACAGACAAAAAAGTAGAAGCACCAAAGAAAAGTAAGATAAGAATGATTGTTGTCATTGCCTTTTTAATAGTTTTTGCCCTTGCCACTTTTATTTCCTTAAGAGGAAGTTATTTAGAAACATTAGAAATAGGAGAAAACTATCTAGAGGTATTTTGGAAAAATGTACGATACAAATATGTTACAATGGCAGTAGTTTTTTTACTTTTGTTTTTGGTTCTCTATCTTACCAATAGAAGTATCAAAAAAGGATTAAAAAACTTTTTTGAACAAGAAAAAAAGGAAATGCCAAAATTACCGAATAAATCTATTTCTCTTATTTTAGGGGCTATTGTTAGTGTGCTGGTAGCAGGTCCACTTTCTAAACAATTAATGCTAATGTTTAATAATGCATGGTTTGGAAGTACAGACCCTATTTTTGACATGGATATTGGATATTATATTTTCCAAAAACCGTTTATAGAAACTGTTTTATGGGGATTACTGGCATTAGTAATAGGACTTACTATTTATACTGTTATCTATTATATTATTGTTTTTAATTATTGCTTTGATGGAATTGACAGACAAACCCTAAGGAAGAGTAAGTTTATTAAACAAATTACAAGAAACATAAAAATTGTAGTTATTATAATTGCATGTATTACACTTGTTAAAACACAAGATATCCTAACACAAAAGTTCTTGAAATTAGAAGATGGCTATGAGTTATATGGAGCCGGTATAACAGATGTTAGTATTAAATTATGGGGATACCGTATTTTAAGTGTTGTTATGGTTGCCTCTGTTTTTGTAGCAATTCACTTCTTTTACCAAGAAAAGACAAAGAAGGTAATACTTTCTATTTTAGTAGTTCCTACTTATTTAATAGGAATGGCAGTTATTATGCTTATCTTCCAAATAGGCTATGTAAATGGAAACGAGCTAGATAGGCAAAAACATTATATTTCCAAAAATATAGAATTTACACAAAATGCATATGGGGTAAATGTAGAAGAAATTACTTTAGAACATTCTGGAACCATTACTTCTAATGAAGTAGCGGAATATCAAAACGTTATTCATAACATTGCTATTGTAGATGAAAATGCATTATTAAAAGAGCTACAATCCGCACAAACTAGTAAGGGGTATTATACTTTCCGAGATGCTAGTATTGCTAATTATAGTATTAATGGCAAAAATTCTTTAGTATATCTAACTCCAAGGGAAATTATTAGTAATGAGGATAATAGAACTTATAACAATAAAACATATGAGTATACACATGGCTTTGGAGCGATTGTAAGTTCTGCTACTTCAGTTTCTGAAACAGGAGCAGCCGACTATATTCAAACAGGATTTCAGGATAACAATCAAGCAATTACCATTACAGAACCAAGAATTTATTTTGGATTAGAAACCAACAATACGGTGGTTACTAATAGCAAAAATAAAGCAGAGTTTGATTATCCAATCTTGACTTCTAATACCGCAGAAAATGCAGAAAATACATATCAAGGAGAAGCGGGATTAACCTTAAACTTTGTAGATAGACTTATTTTGGCAATAAAAGAAGGAGACCTAAACTTAGCACTTTCTAGTAATGTAACCAATGATAGTAAAATTTTAACTAATCGTAACATTATAGAAAGAGCAAAAAAAGTAATGCCATATTTAATTTACGACGAAAATCCATACTTAGTTGTTAATAACGAAGGAAAACTAATATGGGTATTGGATGCTTATACAACAACGAATTACTATCCATATTCACAAAAAAGTGATATAGAAGTAGATGGTGTAAAACAAGAAATTAACTATATTCGTAATTCTGTAAAAGTATTAATAGATGCATACAATGGTACCATAGAATTTTATATTACCGATAGAACAGACCCTATTGTAATGGCATATAATAATATTTTTAAAGGATTATTTACCGAAAAAGAAATTCCACAGGATATTAGTAAACACTTTGTTTATCCAGAGTTTTTATTTAATATTCAAGCCGAAATTCTAAACAGATATCATAAAGTACAACCAGATGTATTATACCGTGCGGATGATGTATGGAGTATAGGAACACACAAAGCTGGAAATTCTTCTACTATTACCAAAACAGAAATGCAAGCTTATTATACAATGGTAAGAAATGAGGATGGAAAAGACGAAATTGGATTAATGAATGTATATACCCCATATGAGAAGCAAAATTTAATTGCCTATGTAGTGGGAACACACGAAGGCTCACAAACAGGAACATTAAAAGTATATAAATTCTTATCCGATAACAATATTCTAGGTCCGATGCAATTGGATACACAAATAGAACAAGATGAAACAATTGCAGAACAATTAGAAGCAATTAATGTAACAGGAACAAGAATTAGTAAAAATATGTTGGTAATACCAATTGCCAATACCGTTCTTTATGTAGAACCTATTTATCAAGTATATCTCAATGAGAAAGAACAAAGTAATATACCTTTGCTTAAAAAAGTTATTGTAGCATCTGGTAATAAAGTAGCAATAGGAGATACTCTTCGCGAATCACTAAACAATTTACTTTCACAATATGCGGTAGATATTGAGGTGGAAAATACAGAAGATATTGATGGACTTATTGATGCTATTATTAAAGCAAATACCAATCTAAAGAATTCTAGTAGCAATAATGATTGGGAAATGATAGGAAAAGACTTAAGCAAATTGCAAGACTTAATTGATAAACTAGAAGAAACGGTAGAAGAAAGAACAGCAGAAGAAAATATGTCAACAACCACAGAAAGTACTTCTACCAATACAGTAGAACAAGAAGAAAATAGTATAGATTTTCCATAAAAATGGTATAAAATCATGAAAAACAAACCACCCTACTAAAAAGAAAGTTTAGGTGGTTTGTTTTGTTTATTCAAAAAAAGAAGAAAGAATTTAATAAATTACAAGAAAGTATTGATAAATTAAATAGAACGCTAGAAAGAAAACAAATACTAGAACTAGCTGAACTATTAGGTAATCGTAAAGAGTTATTTTTAAGAAATTTATTTTCTGGAATGTTTAAAGGAATTGGAATAGGAATTGGTTTTACTATTTTAACAGCAATCTTATTAATTATATTACAAAAAATTGTAGCACTAAATATTCCGGTTATTGGACAATGGGTAGCTGACATTATAGATATTGTAAAACAAAGCAGATAAAATAAAAGAAATAGAAATATTACAGTATTTTTATAAAAAATGTGTTAAATTCTATTTCTTTTTTTTATGTTTTTGTATATAATGTATCAGAGAAAAAACTAGGAGGAGAAAATGAATTTACCAAATAAACTAACAATATTTCGAATTATACTAGTAATTGTAATGGTTGTGCTTTCTTGTTTTAACATACCAGGAGAATTTTTAGGGGTGCCTATTTTGTATTGGCTGTTAGATGCCATTTTTATTATTGCCTCTATTACGGATAAAATGGATGGCTATCTTGCTAGAAGTAGAAACCAAATTACTACGTTTGGAAAATTTGCAGATCCATTAGCAGATAAAATATTAGTGTTAACGGCAATGCTTTTATTAGTACAAGATGGAAGATTACCAGCGGTAATTCCTATTATTGTATTAATTCGTGAGTTTGTGGTTTCTGGATACCGTTTAATTGCAGTAGAAAAAGGTGGAAAAGTAATTGCTGCTAATGTCTGGGGAAAATTAAAAACAGTAACACAAATGCTTGCTATTATCTTAGCATTTGTAGATATTCATGCTTTTGGAGCAGTTTTTGGTGGAGGATTAACAGGATTTAGCTTTTGGCTAAACTTAGTTTCTACTATTCTTATGACTGTTTCCACTATAGCTACTATTTTTTCCGGTTGGAGTTATGTAAAAGAAGGAAAAGAGTTATTTCAAGAATAAAAACAAAGGAGATTTTTTTTAATGGATATTGTAGAAGCAAAGAAAAAAGTAGAAGAATTAAGAAAACAATTAGAATATTATGCAGAATTATACTATGACCAAGATAATCCTGCTATATCCGATTATGAATATGACAGCATGATGAATGAACTAAAAGCACTAGAAAAAGAATATCCGGAACTGGTAACATCAGATTCTTTAACACAAAAAGTAGGGGGACATGTAAAAGAAGGATTTGCCAAAGTAGTGCATGAGGTTCCTCTGCAAAGTTTACAAGACGTTTTTAGTCTAGAAGAAGTAACTGATTTTTTAAAAAGAATAGCACAAAAAGCAGAAGAAAATGGAATACAAGAAGTAAATTATGTTGTAGAAACCAAAATAGATGGCTTATCAGCTGCCTTAGAGTATAAAAATGGGAAACTAATAAGAGGGGCTACTAGAGGAAATGGACAAGTAGGAGAAGATGTTACAGAAAATCTAAAAACAATAAAAGGGATCCCACAAGAATTAAAAGAAAAAATAGATATTACGGTAAGAGGAGAAGTATTTATTGCAAAAGAGGATTTTGAAAAAATGAACGAAGAACGACAAGAAAATGGAGAAGTCCTTTTTGCAAATGCCAGAAATGCAGCTGCAGGTTCTCTTCGTCAGTTAGATAGTAAAATAACGGCTAAAAGACCACTTGCTATTTATATTTTTAATGTACAAAAAGTAGAAAATAAATCTTTTTCTTCTCATTTTGAAGAACTAGAATACCTAGAAAAACAATTAGGATTTACAGTAAATCCAGTACGTATTTATTGTAAAAATGCAAGGCAAGTAAAAGCAGCAATAGAAAAAATAGGACAAATGCGCGAAGAACTAAGCTTTGGAATAGATGGCGCTGTTGTAAAAGTAGATGACTTAGCCTTTCGTGACATATTAGGTTCTACTGCAAAAGTGCCAAGATGGGCAGTAGCGTATAAGTACCCACCAGAAAAAAAGGAAACCAAAGTAAAAGATATTGTCTGCCAAGTAGGAAGAACAGGTGTTATCACTCCTATGGCTATTCTAGAACCTGTAAAACTAGCTGGCTCTACCATTAGTAAAACTACATTACACAATGAGGATTTTATTAAAGAAAAGGATATTCGTATTGGTGATACGGTGGTAATTCAAAAAGCAGGAGATGTTATACCTGAAGTGGTAGAAGTAGTAACCTCCAAAAGAACAGGAGAGGAAACAATATTTACCATGCCAACCACCTGCCCAGTATGTGGAGCAGAAGCAGTCCGAGAAGAGGGAGAAGTGGCTGTTCGTTGTACAGGGATTGAATGTCCTGCTAAGCTATATCGTAATTTAGTTCATTTTGTATCAAGAGAAGCAATGGATATTGAAGGATTAGGAGAAATTATTATTCAGCAATTACTAGATAGGGGCTTAATAGAAAATATAGCAGATATTTATGCATTAACAGTAGAAGAGGTTGCTTCTTTAAAAAAGAATGGGAAAAAATTTGCACAAAATTTGATGGATGCCATTGAAAAAAGTAAGCAGAATGATTTATCTAAACTGATTACCGCACTTGGAATTCATCATGTAGGAGTAAAAGCTTCTAAAACATTAGCAAGAAAATATAAAACAATGAAAAACTTATCTAAAGCAAACTATGACGAACTTAGTGAAATTCCAGAAATAGGACCTATTATAGCAAATAGTATTCGAGAATTTTTTATGCAAGACCAGACAAAAGATTTATTAAAGAAACTAGAAAAAGCAGGCGTAAACATGCAAAGTTTAGAAGCACAAGGAGAAGATAATCGTTTCGAAGGAAAAACATTTGTATTAACAGGTTCCTTAGAAAAGTATACCCGAAAAGAAGCAGAAGAAATAATAGAAAGATTAGGTGGCAAAACCTCTAGTTCGGTATCCAAAAATACAAGCTATGTATTAGCTGGGGAAGAAAGCGGAAGTAAGCTAAAAAAAGCAGAAGAATTAGGAGTTACTGTGATTACAGAAGCGGAATTTGAAGAAATGATAAAATAAGGAGAAGATATGGAAAATTATACATTTGAGCAAATGAAGGAGCAATTAGACCAAGGGTTTCAAATTTATTTTACATATGTAAAAAACCGTTACTTAGTATTTAAAACAGCAGAAAATTGCTATACCCAACAGCTTATCTCAGTACATGATAAAAATCCACAACCTAGAATGATGGTGGTTACTTTAAAACGTGTTAAAGAGATGTTCCCGTTTATGGAAGAGATACAGTACAAAGTAGGAATAGCAGGGGAATAAATAGAAAAATATTTCAATTTAGAATAAAAGAAGGAAACGAGAATGAACAAACAAGAATTAGAAAAAATAAAACAAGAAGCATTACAAGAACATATTCCTATTATTATGGATGATACATTAGCCGTAGTAAAAGAAATTTTGGAACAGAAAAAACCAAAAAGCATCCTAGAAATAGGAACAGCAGTAGGATATTCTGCTATTTGCTTTTCTGAATTTTTAACAGAAGATGGCTTTATTGATACCATAGAAAGAGAAAAAGAAAGAATAGAAGAGGCAAAACGTAATGTAAAAAGAGCAGAGGTGGAAGATAAAATTCATTTATATGAAGGAGATGCAGTAGAAATTTTACCTACGTTAAACAAAACTTATGATGTGGTGTTTATTGATGCTTCAAAAGGAAAGTATCCGTTCTTTTTAGAACAAGCATTGCGTATGTTAAAAGAAAATGGCGTTATTTTAGCCGATAATGTGCTCTATAAAGGATATGTAAGAAGTAGCTATAATAAACATAAGCAAAGAACAGCAGTAAGAAATTTAAGAGAATATCTGCAAAAAGTAGAAGAAAATCCAAGTTTAAAAACTACTGTATTGGAAGTAGGAGATGGGCTAGCCATTAGCCAGAAAAAAGAACAAAAGTGAAATATAAAAAAGCTTGTTACAAGATATTGGTAACAAGCTTTTTCGTATACAAAGATACAACAAGGTCTACATGACATAGCGAATACAAGAAAGAATAGTATCTACTATAAAAATAACAAATATCATCTTTAATGAAATAGATTGAACAGTATATGGTATTTTAGAAAGCAATAAGTTTATTTTCTTTTTAAAAAAGGGATGAATGTGGTTTAAAAAGAAAATAGCAATAAATCCCCAAGCAAATGTATAAAAAATACTTACTCGCCCATTTAAATTCATAAAATCTTGGGTATAATCCCACCAATGCATAGCAAATAAAGCATCTAATCCAAAACTTACAAGATATTCAAACACCGTAAAAATAATGGCAGCAATGACAAAAAGCTGGATGGAGTTTTTCTTATATTTGCGAAGAAAAATGAGAAGAATTAAGGCACCATATCCATAAATAGGGCAAATGGGACCATACAAAAATCCACGATTGGTAAAATGTCCTAAAACAAAAAGACTATATAATGTTTCTAGTAACCAACCTAAAAAAGCATAAATAAAAAAGTATAAACAATATATTTCCCATTTACTAAGTCGTATTTTTTCTTCTCTCATGATTTTGTCCTCCAATAAATCTATCATATCAAAAAGTAAGAAAAAATACAACAAAAATAAAAAATCTTCTGATTAAAAAACTTTTTTTAGGGAATACTATAACTAGGGAGGGAGAGTGTAGGTATGATATGGATTTTAATAACACTAGGTGTGATTATTGCTTTGTTTTTAATTTTTTTCTTTATCTTATCTTCCGAAATTGATATAAAGTTAGAAAATATCAAAATAGAAAGTGGAAAACCAATTGCCACTAGAGAGTTTTCCATTATTGTCTTCGTAAAAGCACTAGGGAAAATTCCTTTGTTTACCTATACTCTTCCTACTCAAAAATGGATTACCAAAATAAAAGACAAAGAGTGGGAACAAAAAAATATTAAAACAGTACAAAATTTAGGTGGATTTTCTTTTTTACGTGAAGTACAAAAATTGTTAAAGATACGACTTCGTAAATTGCATTTAAAAGCCACTATAGGAATAGAAGATGCTGTTCTTACTTCCTTATTAGTAGGAATATTAGGAGCAATTCTTTCTATTTTACTTCCTAAGGTGGCTATTCCGGGGAAAGAGAAAAATTACTATTACGAAATCCAGCCAAATTTTCATAAAAATATGTACAAAATTGATTTAGACTGTATAATTAGCGTAAAAATGGTACATATTATATCTGTAATATATATGGTATTCAAAAAGAAAGGGGAGAAGAAACATGAGCGAACATCCAATAGAAGGTCTTATGAATACGGCTATGAACAGTATTAAAGATATGGTGGATGTAAACACCATTATTGGAGAGCCAATTGAAACTTCAAATAATATTATCATTATACCAATTTCCAAAGTGGGATTTGGATTTGCAGCAGGGGGAAGCGAATTTAAAGGAGAAACCGTAAACGAATACACTAAAAAGGAGAAAGAAGAAGAAATACAATATAGACTACCATTTGGTGGAGGTAGTGGAGCTGGTGTTTGCATTACACCGATTGCTTTTTTAGTAGTACAAGGAGGTAATGTAAAATTATTACCAGTAAGTCATAGTTCTGCTATTGACAAATTATTAGACTATGTACCAGATTTAATAGAAAAAGTAAACACAATGCTGAATAAAACAATACAAAATAAAAAAGAAGAAGCACAAAGAAGAGATAAAATTGTAGAAAAGCTAGATAAGCAAACTTTAAACCATATTGTAAAAGAAACGGCATCTAAGCCAGAGCAAGTAGTAAACAATATTGTTAAAACAAAACCGAAAAAAAATAAAGCGGTTAAACCAGTGCAAAGTTATGAGTTTGAATATGATGAAACAATACCAGTAGAAAACTATTTAGAAGAGGACGACGAGCCAGAGGAGTAAATAAAAAATAGTTGAGATGAAAGCCAAATCATGCTATAATAAAATGGTTAAAAAGAGGAAGAGTAGGTGATTAAAAATGGCTAGTATTGTTGTAAAAAATTTGAGCTTTTCCTATGATTACGAAGATATTTTTAAAGATGTTTCCTTTACCATAGATACGGATTGGAAATTAGGACTAATTGGTAGAAATGGAAAAGGAAAAACTACTTTGCTAAAGATTTTGCAAAACGAATTGCCTTATCAAGGTACGATTTATACTACAGTGGAGTTTAGTTATTTTCCTTTTCCAGTTAAGAATCCAGATAGAATGACAATTGATATTTTACAAGAAATAGCTCCAGATTGTGAAGAATGGCAAATACGTAAAGAACTAAATACTCTAGAATTAGAAGAAGAGGTACTCTACCGAGGGTTTGATACCTTAAGTAATGGAGAACAAATAAAAATGCTGCTAGCATCTATGTTTTTAAGAGAAAATCAATTTTTATTAATTGATGAACCAACCAATCACCTAGATGCTATGGCAAGGAAAACCATTAGTAAATATCTAAATCATAAAAAAGGATTTATTGTAGTATCCCATGATAGAGACTTTTTAGATAGCTGTGTGGATCATATTTTAAGTATTAACAACACAGGAATAGAAATTAGACAAGGGGACTTTTCTACTTGGAAAGAAAACAAGGAAAGAAAAGACAATTTTGAGCTCGAACAAAATGAAAAGATTAAAAAAGAAATAAAAAGATTAAAACAAGCAAGTTCAAGAAACGAAAAATGGTCTGATGCTGTAGAAAGAAGTAAAACAGGAGCTTTAGACAAAGGCTATGTAGGACATCAAGCTGCCAAAATGATGAAACGTGCAAAAGTAATAGAAAAAAGAGTAGAAAAACAGCAAGAACAAAAAGAAGAATTATTAAAAGACATAGAAAAAGCAGAACCTATTATCATGAAACCATTAACATATGGAAAACACAATTTAGTATATATTTCACATTTACAAATACATTATGGTGAAAAAACAGTTTTTAACAATGTAAATCTAGAAGTAAATAAAGAAGACAGAGTAGCTATTGTAGGAAAAAACGGTTCAGGAAAATCTAGTCTTTTAAAATTAATTGCTGGTAGAAAAATTGCACATATGGGAGAAATGGGAATAGGAAAGCAAATGAAGATTTCCTATGTAAAACAAGATGTATCAGATTTGTCTGGAAATTTAAAAGATTTTGCTAAGAAAAATAAGGTGCAAGAAAGTATCTTAAAATCAACTTTGCAAAAACTGGGATTTCGAAAAGAAGAGTTTGATAGACCAATAGAAGAATATAGCGAGGGGCAAAAAAAGAAAGTGGCATTAGCCAAAAGCATTTGCGAAGAAGCGGACCTTTATATATGGGATGAGCCATTAAACTTTATGGACATTTTATCTAGAATGCAAATAGAAGAAATGCTTTTAAAATATAAGCCAACCCTTGTTTTTGTAGAACACGACGAAGCATTTATCCGAAATGTTGCTACCAAAATTGTGGAAATAAAATAATTCTAAACTGCCTTTCTTAAGAATATGTATAAATAGTAGTAGATATTCTTAAGGGAGGTTTTTATATGCAGATACAGAAGAAATTACAAATAGGAATTTGTATCAGTTTGGTTCTTTGTATTCTTTTTGCTCCAAGCATAAGGGCAGAAGATGAAACTATGTATGTGTGGAATAATAGTAGTAATAAAATAGATACCAGTAATCGAACTACAGACGCTGTGCAAACAGCAGTAACTATGTCAGATGAGTTACCCAATACAACAGACACATTAGGGTTAAGTTCTGGAAGTGCCATTTTAATAGAACAAAATACAGGTAAAATATTATATGGTAAAAATATTCACGAAAAATTAAGACCAGCTAGTGTTACAAAAGTAATGAGCATTTTATTAATTATGGAAGCAATAGACTCTGGTAGGCTTTCTTACACAGACACTATTCCTTGTAGCGAAAATGCAGCCAATATGGGTGGTTCTCAAATTTGGTTAGATGTAAAAGAAACATTAACCGTAGATGAAATGCTAAAGGCAATCTGTGTATCTTCCGCAAATGACTGTACAGTAGCTCTCGCCGAGTATTTAGCAGGAAGTACAGATGCTTTTGTAGAACAAATGAATCAAAAGGCAAAAGAATTAGGCATGAATGATACTACTTTTAAAAATTGCCATGGGTTAGATGAAGACGGACATGTGACATCTAGTTACGATATTGCGGTAATGTCTAGAGAATTACTAACCAAACATCCAGACATTACAAAATACACTACTATTTGGATGGACTCTTTAAGAGAAGGGAAAAGTGAATTAGTAAACACCAACAAACTAATTCGTAACTATAGCGGAGCAACAGGATTAAAAACAGGTTCTACTTCTTTAGCATTATATAACTTATCCGCCAGTGCCACAAGAAATAACCTAAGCCTGATTGCTGTTATTATGAAAGCTCCAACGACCAAAGAAAGATTTAACGAAGCACAAAAATTATTAGACTATGGATTTAACAATTACTCCTATCAATCGTTAAGTAAGCAAGGAGAAGAAGTAGGAACAGTAACAGTAAGTAAAGGAATAGAAAAAGAAGTAAAAGCAGTATTAGAAAAAGACTACGGAACCTTATTAAAAAAAGGAGAAGAAAAAGGAATCACACAAGAAATCCACTTAGAAGAAAACAAAACAGCACCAATTCAAAAAGGAGAAAAAATAGGAGAAATAACCTATTCGTTAAATGGAGAAGTAATCGATAAAGTAAACGTAGTAGCAGAAAAAGAAATACCACAAATAGGCTTTACCAGCATGTTAAGCCATTTGGTATATCAATGGTTTACTTTGTATAGAACATAAAAGTAGAAAAAATAAAATAGATAAAAAAATCAAAAAATTATACATATTTTTTAGATATGTATAATTTTTTTGATTTTTTATACATGTTTTACTTACTCTTCTTGTATCGTTACTAACTTATGCGTATAATCCAAATTTGCGACAGAGTCGTATTCATAACCTAGGGTATATACATTGGTTGCAAAGATGTCTTTTTGTAACATTGTGTGTAGTGTTTTATTGGAGTTGGTGTCCATAAAACGTTTTACCGAAGTAATAATAGGCAATTTCGGGTTAGAGATAGCAATGTCGGAAAGAAGTTTTTTGCCATTTCCGTTTAATGCAAGTACACGAATGTATGGTGTTATTTTTCTGGATGCAAGCATTTCTTTTTTGGTGATTCCAAGTAAGGTATATAGTAAAATTCTTCGTATTCTGGTTTCGGTATATCGCTTGGTTTTTATTTTCGCAATTAGTTCTGTGACGGAATTGCAAGAATTGGCAGATTCTTTAATAAGATGTTCTAGTCCTTCGGAAACGTCTGGCAGGGCAGCAATTTCTTCTAATGACATTTTTCTTAAACAATATAGTATTTCTTTTTCAAAGGTACTTAAAGAAAATACCATGTTTCCTTTTCTACTACAATCTTCTAAAATAGCAAAAGAAGGTTTTGGAAGAAGAGAAGCGGTATCCTGCAATTTATTTCTGGAAAGAATTTTACGAATATAGCTAGCACTTGCAATATTATTTGCTATCTTTAGTTCATCATGTTTTGGACCTAATCTTTCAATCGTAAATGGAACCATACTACTACGAAGCTTTTTTATTGCTTTTAAGTATTCTATTCCTAAAATATTATTAGGAGAAGAAAGTACATTAGCATATCTTCTAATATCATTTAAGTACATCAAAAGTGCATTTTCTCTTGCTTTAGGATAAGAAATACCTTTACTTAGTTCATGGTTTAAAATAGAAATATATTCGGCTGGTTCGCGGTATAAAATTTCAGCAAACTCATTTAATACATCAAGACTTGCCACTTCACTTCCAAAAGAAAAGGTATCCACAATAGAGAGAGAATCTAATACTTTAATAGCTCCTTCTGCAAAATTTTCTGCACTAGATATGCTATAAACAGTAGGGAGTTCTATTACTAAATCCACACCACTTCGTACTGCCATTTCTGCTCTAGACCATTTATCTACAATAGCAGGTTCCCCACGTTGCATAAAATTACCACTCATAACAGCAATAGAATAATTACATCCAGACTGCTTTTTCGATTCCATCAAATGATAAAAATGTCCTTGATGAAAAGGATTATATTCCGCAATAATACCCAAAACCCCAGACATATACTTCCTCCTTTTATGTTAAAATCTTTTTACAAGAATTGTTTTTTGTATCATTTATTGATATAATATCATAAAAGAAAAATTTTGACAAATGAAAGGATAAAAAATGGAAAAAGTAACAATATATACCGATGGTGCTTGTTCTGGGAACCCAGGTCCAGGTGGCTGGGGGGCAATTTTAATGTATCAAGAGCATACAAAAGAAATTTCTGGTGGGAAAAAGGATACTACCAATAATGTGATGGAACTTACTGCTGCAATAGAGGGGCTTAAATTATTAAAATTTCCATGTGAGGTTAGTTTATATAGCGATAGTGCTTATTTAGTAAATGCGTTTCAACAAGGTTGGTTAAAAAGTTGGATGAAAAATGGTTGGAAAACTGCTAGTAAAGAACCAGTGAAAAATAAAGAGTTATGGGAACAGTTGTATCATTTTACACAAATACATCGCATTCAATTTATTAAAGTAAAAGGACATAGTGATAACCCATATAATAATAGGTGTGACGAATTGGCAAGAAAAGCTATTACAGAGCTATAAAGAGGGGGATTAACATGATTGGATTTTATGCAGGGTCTTTTGATCCATTTACCAATGGACACTTGGCTATTGTAGAAAAGGCAACAAAATGCTTTTCTAAGGTAATTGTAGGAATTGGTGTAAATACAGAAAAAACAAGAAGAATTGATGCATTAGAAATGAAACAAGCCATAGAAAAATCTTTGGAAGAGGCCAACATACAAAATGTAGAAGTGGTTGTGTATCATGGGCTAACAACAGAAGAAGCTCAAAAATATCAATGTGCCTATTTAATCAGAGGACTACGCAATGGTACAGATTATCAGTATGAAGAAACAATTGCAACCATTAATGAAGAACACTCTTCATTAGATACATGCTATTTTAGAGCAGGAAAGCTAGGATATCTATCTTCTAGTATGGTAATGGAATTATATACATATGGTAAATCCGTTCAAAAATATGTACCAAAACCAGTGTTGGAAGTATTAGAAAAAAAGAAAGAAAGGAGATAATATTATGAAATTAATAGGTTTAACGGGAACATCAGGAGCAGGAAAAAGTACGGTTAGTAAAATCTTACAAGAAGAATATGGGGCAGAAATTATTGATGCGGATAAAGTGGCAAAACAATTAACAAAAAAAGGTACTCTTTATACCAAGTCCATTATTAGAAGCTTTGGAGATGAAATTTTAGATTGGCAAGGGGAACTAAACCGTAAGAAATTGGCTAATATTATTTATGAAGACGAGAAAAAAAGAGAACAGCTAAATCAGCTTACCTTTATTTATGTGGTAGACGAAATAAAAAGACAAATTAATACGTTACATCATAAAAAAATAATTGTAATTGATGCTCCTTTATTATTTGAAAGCAAATTAAATCAAATTTGTGATTTTGTTATTGCTGTTATTGCAAAGGAAGAACGAAAAATAGAGCGAATTTGTAATAGAGATGGTATCTCTAGAGAAGATGCTATTCGTAGACTACGCGCACAAAAAACAGACGAATTTTTCAAGGAGAACTGTGACTACATCCTAAATAACCAAGAAGAAATAGAGGACTTAAAAGAGCAAATAGCGAACATAAAAATATTACAATAATATTACAAATATTACTTTTTTGTAACAATGTTGAACTTGCCGTAAAATTGGAATATAATGTAGAAAACAAAGGGTAATTTGCAGGAAGAGGAAAAGAATGCACATAGGAGGAAATTATGGAAACTTTTGCACAATATATACTTTCCGAGAAAAACCACATACGTAAAATGGAAATTGTATATTATTTACAAATGAAAACAGGGATTTTCTATGATAAATCGGTAGTATTTAAAACAGAACTTGCAAAACTATTTTTAGACCATATGCATTTAGATGTAGACGAAAACACGGTCCTTACAGCCTGTTTATTATATGCCTGCAAAAAAAGTGATGACCCAACAGATTTAGAAAAAGTAAAATCTTATGCCAAAGATGGAGCAGAGTATTTAGCTACTTTGGGATTTCCTAAACGATTTTGTAAAATTTGTGAAGAAGCAAACCGTTATACGGGTAGTACAAATCGTGAAAAAGAAAGTGATATTTTAGAGCTGGTAGACCAGTTTGGAGGAATGCTATTACATCGTCCAGAAAGAATTGCTTTTAAAATTGATGAAGCAATGGTTCTTTTAGAATACCGAAATCTAAAAGGAAAAAATAACCGTTATTTAGAAAAATTTAAACAATTTATTGAAATAATGGAAAACTTAAAAGTAAATGGGGTAGGAAATGGTCTTATTACCGATTTACAAGAAAGGATGAATGCGGCATGATAACAGAAGAAATGCAAAAAAGCACCATTAAAGCAATTAAAGAAGCAGCAGCAACAGCTGGAATAGAAGAAAGAGCTATGCAAGCAAAAAGGGAAGAGAAACCAAAAGAAGAGATAAATCCAAATGAATTAGTGGCACAAATTAAAGAAGAAATGGAAAAATAAATTACAAAAGAAAAAGAGGTTAATTTACTTAACCTCTTCTGTTTGATGGAAAGAAAGGAAACAAACTATGAAAGAAATATTTGCAGATTTACATGTACATATAGGAAGAAGCGAAAACGGAAAACCAATTAAAATTACAGCAGCAAGGTCTTTAAACTTTGCAAACATTGCAAAAGAATGTAGCAATAGAAAAGGAATTCAAGTAGTAGGAATAGTAGATTGTGCCTCTCCTTATGTTATAGAGGACATCGAAAAATTTTTAGAAACAGGAGAAGCCTATGAAATACCAGATGGCGGAATTATTTACCAAGATAAGGTATGTATTTTATTAGGTAGTGAAATTGAAACTTCAGAAAAAAGAGAAGATGGAAAAACAGGAACAGCACATAGTGTATGTTTCTTCCCTAGATTAGAAGATATAAAAAATTTTTCTAGAGAAATGTCGCATCATATTCGTAATATGACGCTTAGTACACAAAGAGCAGATATATCTGCATACACCTTACTAGACATTGTGGAAAAATATCATGGCTTTTTAATGCCTGCCCATGTATTTACACCGCATAAAAGCTTTTATGGCAATTGCACGGATAGACTGGAAAAAATCTTTAAAGAAAAATATTCTCGTATTTTTGCCATAGAATTAGGACTAAGTTCCGATACTTTTTTAGCAGACGAAATTTCAGAATTAGAAAATAAAACTTTTGTTACCAATTCGGATGCTCATTCTCTTCCTAAAATAGCAAGAGAATACAATAAAATGCAGTTAGAAGATATTAGTTTTGCAGAAGTGAAAAAAGCATTAAAAGGCGAAGATGGTAGAAAGATTTTAGTAAATTATGGACTAGACCCTAAACTTGGTAAATATCATAGAACCTACTGCGAGGTATGTAATAAAAATATTGTGGGAGAACCACCAGTAACTACTTGTGACACTTGTGATAGTAGAAATATTACAATGGGAGTGTATGACCGTATTGAGCAAATAAAAGATAAAAAAGAAACGCAAAGTCCAGAAAATAGACCACCTTATATTTACCAGATACCACTAAACTTTATTCCTGGTGTAGGTGGAAAAACAATAGAAAAACTATTAGACCATTTTACAACAGAGATGACCATTTTACATCGTGTTTCTAAAGATGATATAGAAGCAGTAGTAGGAGAAAAAACAGCAAACTTGGTAATACAAGCAAGAAGTGGCAAAATGCATATACAAGCCGGTGGAGGCGGAGTATATGGAAAAGTTTGTGCAAAAGAAGCATAAAAGAAAATAGAAAATATAGTTCTAAAACTTCTGTTATGGAATAGACATTATGTAGAAACAAAAAACAGGAGGATATCCATGAGAGAAGAACCCAAGACAAGAAAAAGATTAAAAAACATAATAGGAGATCATATTATACACCATTTAAGACGTTATACGATTGTTGTTTTATTACTTTTTATTGGCATTATTTTAGGCGTTATTTTTGTTAATAACCTAGCAGATGAGCAGAAAGTAGAAATAGAAAATTACATAACTACCTTTATTACTTCTTTAAAAGAAGGAGGAAGCATTGATAAAATTGGCTTGCTTTTGGATTCTTTGAAAAACAATATTGGTATTGGTATTTTACTATGGTTTCTAGGATGTACAGTAATTGGAATTCCTATTTTATATCTTGTTATTGCTTTTCGAGGTTTTTGCTTGGGGTATACAATTTCTACAGTTATTGCTATATTAGGAACAGGAAAAGGAAGCTTGCTAATTGCGTCTAGTATGTTACTACAAAATATTTTCTTTATCCCATGCATCTTAGCTTTAGGGGTAAGTGGAATGAAATTGTATGAATCCATCATGAAAGACAAAAGAAGAGAAAACATAAAGCTGGAAATTGTGCGACATACCTTATTTTCTCTTATTATGATAATGCTCTTGGCATTATCATCTGTAGTAGAAGTATATGGCTCTACAAATTTATTACAATTTTTGATAAAATATATATAAATTTTTAAGAAAAACTCTTTACAATTTACGGCGAATTTGATATAACATAGTTGTTAATTTATGTTAAGTATTAAAAGAAATTGGTTTTGCATTACCATCCAAAAATGCAAAATTTCTAGGAATAAGGGGAGCAAAAATGGAAAAACAAATTAAACTTTTTTTAGAATTTATTCAAAATGAGAAAAAGCTATCTGATAACACATTACAATCCTACCGAAGAGATATTTTACAATACGAAGATTATGTAGAAAAAAATAGATTAAATTATGCCAAAGTAAAAGAAGACGATATTAGAAAATATCTAGAATACCTTCATGGTATTGGCAAAAAAACATCTACTATTTCTAGAAGTTTAGCTTCTATTCGCTCTTTTTACCAATTTTTATTAAGAGTAAGAAAAATTAAAAAAGACCCAACCGAAAAAATTGAATCACCAAAAATAGAAAAAAAGGCACCAAGCGTATTAACCGCTAAAGAAGTAGAATTATTGCTAGAACAACCAAAAGATATAGATTTAAAAGGAACACGTGACAAAGCAATGCTAGAATTTGCTTATGCAACAGGAATGCGTGTAACAGAAATTATTTCTCTTAACATAGATGATGTTAATTTAGAAGAAGGATATGTTGTTTGCAAAAACGGGAACAAACAACGTAATATTCCATTAGGAACCATTTCGTTAAATGCTTTAAAAGAATATATTACAGACGCAAGAAAAGTAATGATAAAAAATGAAAAAGAACAGTCTTTATTTGTCAATGTTAATGGCGGAAGATTAACAAGACAAGGATTTTGGAAAATAGTAAAGTACTACAAAGAACAAGCACACATTGAAAAAGATATTACTCCACATGTATTAAGACATTCTTTTGCCACTCATTTATTACAAAATGGAGCAGATTTAAAATCCATTCAAACCATGCTGGGACATTCTGATATATCTTCTACACAAGTATATATGCAATTCCAAGATGAAGGATTAAAAAATACATATCGTAAAGCACATCCTAGAGCGTAGATTTTGGAGAAAATCTTTAAAAAGATAGCCTACCACAAAGTAGACTGTCTTTTTTTTAGGATATAGCAAATTTTGGTAGATATTTTTTATTTAATATGATATAATCCAAAAAAAGAGAATGGAAAGGATAAAAATGAAAAAAGTAAGCGTTGTAATTCCGGTATATAATAAAGAAAAATATCTAAGAAGATGCTTAGACTCTTTGCTAAAGCAAACACTACAAGAAATAGAAGTGCTTGTAATAAATGACGGTTCAACAGATGGTAGCGAAGATATTATAAAAGAATATGTACAAAAATATCCAGAAAAAATATATGGCTTTAGCAAACCCAATGGTGGCCTTTCCGATACAAGGAACTTTGGAATCGCAAAAGCACACGGAGAATATATAGCCTTTATTGATAGCGATGATTTTGTACTAGAAACGATGTTAGAAGAAATGTATCAAAAAGCAAAAGAAAAAGATTTTGATGTAGTAGCTTGTAATGTCATGTTAGTTTACCCAGACAAAAAGCTAGAAGTAGAAACAGGAGTAACAGAAGGTATTTCCCTTACTTTAGAAGAAAAGAAAAGGATTTTATTAGAATCTTATCCTATTGTATGTAACAAGCTATACCGTACACAAATGTTACAAGACAAAGTGTTTTTCAAAAAAAATATCTGGTTTGAAGATGTTGTCTTCATGTTTGACGTAGTACCAAATCTTTCTAGCATAGGAGTAGTAGAAAAACCGTTTTATCAATATATTCAAAATACAGATTCTATTACCCATACCTATAATGAAAAATTATATGATTTTATCTACAATATGGATGGCATTATTGAACAATATAAAGCACGAGGAATTTATGAAGAATATAGAGATGTCATTGAGTATGCTTATGTACGATACAGTTATGCAACATTTATTAAACGATTGGCAAAGGGAAAATGCAAAAAGGAGTTTTGGAAAGGAGTAAAATTTGCTCGTAAAAAAGTACAGCAAAAATTTCCAAATTATAGGCAAAATAAATATATGTTAGAAAAAACAAATAAGAATTGGTATTTGAGACATTTTAACCCATGTGTTGCGAATATTATTTATTATGTAGAAAGAAATAAGATGAATTAAATTTCCATAAATTGAAATTGACAAAACTTGTAGAAAAAGCTAGAATAAAATAGGTGATAACAAATGAAACAGAAATATATTAAAGTTTTTATATTACTTTGGATGGTAGCTATTTTGTTATTGTTTTTGTATTCTAATAAACTGACAAAAGAAGTTAGCTATGCGGTAGAAAATCAAGAGACAAAAAAAAGAAATACCTATACAGAGCCAAATGCTATTTTTCCAGATGTAGAAACAATAATAGAGCAAAATACAAAAGAAGCAACAGCTAGAAGACAAGAAATTGTAAAAGAAGAGATGGACTTAGAATATATTACAAAGTACCAGACAAATCCAGACTTACCAAAGGATACCATACGTGTTATTCAAGAGGGAAATGTAGGAAGTATGCAAAAAATTATTCAAAAAGAATATATAGAAGATGAATTGGTAAAGGAAGAACAAATAGGGACTGTTGTTCTAAAACCTGCTATTCCGAAAATGGTAGAAATAGGAACTGGTAGCCGTAAAAAAGCACAATCCATTAAGGTGGGAGATACCGTATATGTTACTTCGGAGTTATTAAGCATTAGAGAAAAGCCAGAAGAAACAGCGGAAAAAATTATTACACTTTCTAAAAATGATGCCGTAACTGTAATAGAATTAGGAGATACTTTTTATCAAGTAGCTTATCAAAATTTTGTAGGATATGCTCAAAAAGATTGTTTTACCTTAGAAAAAGAAATGGACCAAGAACAAGAAGAATATAGTTGGCAAGGAAGTAAAACAGCACAAGAATTACTACAAAATTTAAGCAAGGATATGCCACTAAATCAGCCAAGTGGACTATCCATAGAGCAGTTTCAAGAAATATTAACAGATAGTAGAGATACCAATAACGTATTTGCAGAAAATGCAGAGTATTTTTATTATATAGAACAAGAATATCATATAAATGGAGTATTTGTAGCAGCAGTGGCTATTCATGAAAGTGGATGGGGAACCTCAGCACTTTCTCAGAGAACAAAAAATCTTTTTGGGTATGGTGCTTATGACAGAAACCCAGGAGAAAATGCCTATACTTTTGATACATATGCAGAAAGTATTGATTTACTAGCAAGAGTATTTTCTAAATATTATATCAATCCAAAAGGAACTGCTATTTATGGAGGAGAAACAGCAGTGGCAAGCCATTACTATGGCTCTACAGTAGAGGCAGTAAATACAGATTATGCAAGTGATAAAGGATGGGCAAATAAGGTATATCAAATTATGAGCAATTTATATCATAAACTTTCGTAAATATAGGAGAAGAAAATGTTGTTTGAAAATAAAAAAACAAGAGTTTTGGCTTTCGTAGGGCCCTCTGGAACAGGAAAAAGTTACCGTGCACAAATGGTGGCAAATGAAAATAATATTAATTATATTATTGATGACGGATTGTTAATAAAAGGCAATGAAGTAATTGCAGGGGTATCTGCTAAAAAAGCACCTACCAAAATTGAAACAGTAAAACAAGCATTGTTTTTGCAACCAGAAAAAAGAGAAGCTGTAAAAAAAGCAATACGAAAAAATAAACCAGAAGCTATTTTAATTTTAGGAACATCCGACAAAATGGTAAAAGAAATTGCTTCTAACTTAGGATTGCCAGAAATTGAAAGGATTATATATATTAACGAAGTAGCAACAGAAGCAGAAATGGAAACGGCAAGAAGAATACGTGTAACACAAGGAAAACATGTAATACCGGTTCCTACTTTTGAAATCAAAAAGGACTTTTCGGGCTATATTTTAGATCCACTACAAATATTTCGTTTTAGAAGTGGTAGCAAACCATATATTTCAGAAAAATCTATTATTCGACCTACTTTCAGCTATTTAGGTAATTTTACCATTTCTGATACGGTATTTAGACAAATGATAGAATATGTAGCACAAAAGCTACCGGCTATTTATCGTGTACTAAAAGTACGTATTGAAAATTATGGCGAAGGACCATATATCTACATGGAAGTATCAGTGGTGTTTGGAAATAATGTAGTAACGGTATTAAAAGAATTTCGCAATCGATGTGTAAAAGAAATAGAAAATGCAACAACCATGAATGTACAAAAAATAGAAGTAGTAGCAAAAGAAATATATGTACCCAAAAAAGAAGAAAAGAAATAGAGGAGGTAGGTCGAATGTCTTTTATTGTAGCAATTGATGGACCAGCAGGTACAGGGAAAGGGACTATTACTAAATTATTAGCAGAAAAATTAAATCTAATTACAGTAGATACGGGAGCAACCTATCGTTGTGTTACCCTTGCAATGCTTAGACAACATATTTCACTAGAAGAAGCAGACAAGATAACAAAACTATTAGAAAATATACAGATAGAGTTTAAAAAAATAGATGGTAAAGACAGGGTGTTTTTAAATGGAAAAGATGTTACTATGGAAATTCGCAGTAAAGAAGTAACCGATTTTGTATCACAAGTATCTAGCTTAATCTGTGTAAGATTAAAAATGGTAGAACTACAACGTAAGATGGCACAAGGGAAAGATGTTATTATGGAAGGTAGAGATATTGGAACCTACGTGTTTCCTAATGCAAATGTTAAATTCTATATTGATGCCGATGTAGAAGAAAGAGCTAAAAGAAGAGTGGAACAAAACAAGCAAAAAGGAATCCAAACATCTTATGAAGAGGTACTAGCAAATTTAAAATTTAGAGACCAAAATGATAAGCAAAAAGAAATGGGAGCTCTTAAAGTAGCAGAAGATGCTATTGTAATTGATACTACGCATATGTCCATAGAGGAAGAAATGCAAATGATGTTACCAATCATACAAAAAAGAAGGAGTGAAAATTGTGAATAAAGAGAAACAGGAAGAAGCGGTTCTTACTAAGGAAGAAAAAAGAAGACAAAAAATTTATTCTATCCGAAAAGAAACCAAATGGAAGGCGTTTGTTCGCTGTATTATTAAAAATTTAATTAAAGGATTTTATCATATTGTTTTTCGTATACAAGTAACAGGAGAACCTGTTCCGGAAAAAGGAGCTTATATTATTTGCGCAAACCATATTAACTATTGTGATGCAGTAGCGGTAGTTATTATGAATAAAAGAAGAGTATATTTTATTGCAAAAGAAGATTTGTTTCATCATCGTTTTTTAAATTGGATTGCCCATGTATTTGATGTAATCCCAGTAAAAAGAGGAAAACAAGACATAGAATCAATGAAGCGTTCTTTAGCTGTTTTAAAAAAAGGCGAAATATTAGGACTTTTCCCAGAAGGTACAAGAAAAGGAATTCAAAAAAATGGTAAAATAAAAAATGGTGCAGCTTTTATGGCAGTAAGAACAGGAGTACCCGTAATTCCACTTGGTATACAAGGAACTTTTAAACCATTTCATAAAACTACATTGAACTATGGAAAACCACTAGATTTTAGTGAATATCAAAGTAAAACGCCAGATAAAGAAGTATTAGAAGAAGTATCCAATACCATCATGAATCATATTATTATGTTGACAAATGAAAAGAAGTAAGATATAATTAAAGGCGTTTTAAGAAAAACGTCTTTTTTAAAGATGTTAAAAAAGAAAAGGTGAAAAGAATGGAAAATAAAGAACAAGAAATGAGTTTTGAAGAGTTATTTGCAAACTCTATGAAAGAAGATACAAAATTAGGAAAAACCGTAACAGGAACGGTAATTGAAATAAATCGCAAAGGCGAAATTATAGTGGATTTAAACTATAAAGCAGATGGAATTGTCCCAAAAGAAGAACAAGTAGAAGGAAAAGAATTTAAAGTGGGAGATACCATTTGTTGTGATGTTGTAAAAATGAATGATGGTTTTGGTAATGTATTATTATCTTACCGTAGATTTATGCAACGAAATGCTAAAAAAGAATTAGAACAAAAAATAGAACAAAATGAAATAATAGAAGCAAAAGTAACAGAAGTAACAGATAAAGGATTTGTAACTATGTGGGAAGGAATTCGTATATTTATCCCACTTTCTCTTACTGGATTAAATAGAGGAGAAGATGCAAAACAGTATTTAGGAAAAGTAGTACGTTTTCGCATTATTGAACACGACTGGAAAACAAGAAGAGTAATAGGTTCTATGAAATCCGTTTTAGAAGAAGAAAAAGAAAAACAAGAAAAAGAATTTTGGGATACTGTAGAAATAGGAAAAGAATATAAAGGAATTGTAAACAGCATGAGTAGTTATGGAGCATTTGTAGAAATAGGACCAGTAAAAGGTTTATTACATATTTCAGAAATGGCATGGGGAAGGAATGAAAAACCAGAAGATATTTTAAGCCAAGGACAAGAAATAAAAGTACGTATTAAAGCATTAGACAAAGACAACAAACGTCTTATGCTTACCTTTGAAGGAAAAGGGCCAGACCCATGGGGGACCATAGAAGAAAAATACCATGTAGGAGATATTGTAAGAGCTAAAATTGTAAAATTAATGCCATTTGGAGCATTTGCAGAAATAGAAAAGGGAATAGAAGGCTTAATTCATATTTCTCAAATTACAGAAAAAAGAATTGCAAAACCAGAAGAAGTATTACAAGAGGGAAATATGGTAAATGTAAAAATTATAGAATTAGACAAAGAAAATAAAAAGTTAGAACTTTCTATGAAGGAATTAGAAGGCACATCTAACGAGTATAAAGAATAAAACAATAGGAATAGAAATAGGGGTAATGAAAATGAATAACAAAAACATTAGAAATGTTGCAATTATTGCACACGTAGACCATGGAAAAACAACATTAGTAGATGCGATGTTAAAACAAAGTCACGTGTTCAGAGAAAACGAACAAGTACAAGAAAGAGTAATGGATTCCAATGACTTGGAAAAAGAAAGAGGAATTACTATCCTTTCTAAAAATACATCTGTAATGTATAATGGGGTTAAAATTAATATTGTAGATACACCAGGACATGCTGACTTTGGAGGAGAAGTAGAAAGAGTATTAAAAATGGTAGATGGAGTAGTACTTTTGGCGGATGCTTTTGAAGGTGTTATGCCACAAACCAGAGAAGTACTAAAAAAATCTCTAGCATTAAACTTAAAACCAATTGTAGTTATTAATAAAATAGATAGACCAGGTGCAACACCACTAAAAGTAGTAGATGAGATATTAGATTTATTTATCGATTTAAACGCTACAGATGAACAATTAGAATTTCCTGTTGTATATGCTTCCGGGAAAAATGGATATGCCAAAATGACTCTAGAAGAAGAATCTACTGACTTAACTTGTTTATTTGACACTATTATTAATAGTATTAATCCACCAGAATGTGAATTAGAAGGACCAGCACAAATGCTTGTTTCTAATATTGACTACGATGACTACTTAGGTAGAATTGGTGTAGGAAGAATTGAAAGAGGAACCATAAAAGCGGGAATGACTGTTGCTATTTGTAAGAAAGAAGATAAAGTGATTACGGGAAAAATAGCAAAACTATACACCTATGAAGGACTAAAAAAAGTAGAAAAAGAAGAAGTAGGAGCAGGAGATATTATTTCTTTTGCGGGAATTAGTGATTTAAATATAGGAGATACTATTTGTGATCCAGAACACATTGAAAAAATACCATTTGTAGATATAGATGAACCTACCGTTTCTATGACATTTAGTGTAAATGATGGACCTTTTGCAGGAAAAGAAGGACAATTTGTAACTTCTAGACACTTAAGAGACCGTTTATTTAAAGAATTAGAAAGAAATGTAAGCTTACGAGTAAAAGAAACAGACAGAGCAGAAAGCTTTGAGGTATCTGGACGTGGAGAATTACATTTATCTGTATTAATAGAAACCATGAGAAGAGAAGGATTTGAACTTTTAGTTTCTAGACCAAAAGTTATTTTTAAAGAAATAGATGGTGTAAAATGTGAGCCAATGGAAAAACTAGTAGTAAATGTACCAGAAGACTGCATTGGAAATGTTATTGAAAAATTAGGTAGAAGAAAAGGCGAAATGGTAAATATGGAACCAGCAGAAGCAGGTCATACCAAAGTAGAATTTAGAATTCCGGCAAGAGGACTTATTGGTTACCGTACCGAATTTATGACAGACACCAAAGGAAATGGAACCATGAACAGTGTTTTTGATGGATACGAGCCATATAAAGGAGAAATTCAATCAAGAACAAGAGGAACCATTGTAGCATTTGAACAAGGAACATCCATAACCTATGGATTATACAATGCACAAGAAAGAGGAGAACTATTTATTGGACCTGGAGTAGAAGTATATGAAGGAATGATAGTAGGACTAAATTCTAGAAACGAAGATATTTCTATAAATGTTTGTAAAGAAAAACATTTAACTAACACAAGAGCATCTGGTTCAGATGATGCACTTCGTTTAGTACCACCAATCGAATTCTCGCTAGAAAAAGCAATTGAATTTATTGCAGACGATGAACTAGTAGAAGTTACCCCAAAGAATATTCGTTTAAGAAAGAAAATATTAGATACCAAAACAAGAGAAAGAATGGCAAACAGAGCAAAGAAAAATTAAAAGAAAAGGACTCTTAAACTAAGAGTCCTTAAAATTATAGAATAAAAAAGTCTATCAAAAAACCACTTCATCAACAGAAGTGGTTTTTTGATTTTTATAAATCATATCCAGTTTTCTTAATAATCTTATTACTAATTCGTTTTACTGTATCAGATGGTTCATAATTTTCTTCTCCAAAGAGTTCTTTATGTAATCTTTTTACATTTTCCTCTAATGTAACAGGAACACCGTACCATAAATCTAAAGTAATTCCTTTTGTTACATAAGGCCAGCCATAACTTTCACCTACATGGTAAGACATAACATCTGGTATTAAAGCAAGAATCTCGCCTGTACTGATATTGGTACGAATATGTGGCAATACAGTATCTGCTAAAGAATTTAGCTCACCAATACTTAATGTTTGAGCTTTTTCAAATACTGCTGTTAAAACATCTCTCATACGTTCGGTACGTTTGTAATCGCTATCAATTTTACGAATTCTAGCAAAAGCAAGAGCTTGTTCTCCGTTTAAAGTATAGGTTCCAGCAGAACTAATTCCAGGAATTTGTGTAGCTTCTGCAGAAGTTAATTGCATCTTAATTCCACCTACAGCATCTACAACAGTTTTTACGGTATCAAAGTTTACGGTTACATATTCGGTAATATTCAAGTCTAAGTTTTTATTAATACTACTTAATGCAAGTTGAGGTCCATCATAAGCATAAGCATGTGTAATTTTAGTTAAATCATCTTCTACCTCTAAGTAAGTATCACGATAGATGGAGAGTAATCTTACATCTTTTGTTTGCTCATTAATACTTACTATAATAATACAGTCACTTCTAGAACCACTGAAAGTATCTGTTCTTGCATCCAATCCAAACAATGCAATATTACGATAACCAGAAAGTTGTTCTTCTACACCGGTATTTACTTCAATATCTTCCGCAGTAAGTTCTGCATCGTAATCTACTTTACCTAATTTATCGGTAATATACCAATAACCAGCAGCTACGATTCCTCCAAAGATAATTAACAGTACAAGAAGTATTATTAAAAATACTTTTAAAAATACAGATTTTTTTGTTTTTGGTTTTTTCCTACTCAAATTACTCCCTCTTTCTTTTAAAAAATCATATTACCTATTATATACATGAAAAGAGAAAAAGTAAAGATAAAAAAGAAAAAATTAAGAAGAAAAATTAAGAAGAAAAATAGATAAAAAAGATGTTGAAATGTGTATAAAAATGATATATAATAAATTCGAGATAAATTTTTAAGGACATTAATAAAGGAAACCATCTGATTTGAAAAGAATTAGAAAATTTAAAGAAATAAAAATATAGGGGGGAATAGAATTCACATGGAAAAGAAAATTTTTTTAGCATCACCACATATGTCAAAAGAGGGATATGAACAAGAATTTATAAAAGAAGCATTTGATACTAACTGGATAGCACCACTTGGAGAAAATGTAAATAAGTTTGAAGAAGAAATTGCTAATTATGTAGGAACAAAACATGCTGCTGCATTATCTTCTGGAACTGCTGCCATTCATATGGCACTTAAAGCATTAGACGTAAAACAAGGAGACATTGTGTTTTGTTCATCTCTTACTTTTTCTGCAACTGCTAATCCAATTATATATCAGAATGCTACTCCAGTTTTTATAGATAGTGAAAAGGAAACATGGAATATGGATCCAAAAGCATTGGAAAAAGCTTTTGAGAAATATCCAAATCCAAAAGCTGTAATTGTAGTACATTTATATGGAACACCAGCTAAAATGGATGAAATAATGGAAATATGTAATGCACATAATGTTCCACTAATAGAAGATGCTGCAGAAAGTTTAGGTTCTACCTATAGAAACAAGCAAACAGGAACGTTTGGAAAATATGGAATTTTTTCATTTAACGGAAATAAAATTATTACTACAAGTGGAGGCGGAATGCTTGTTTCTGAAAATGCAGAGAAAATTCAAAAAGTACGTTTTTGGTCAACGCAGGCTAGAGAAAAAGCAAGACATTACGAACATAAAGAAATAGGATATAACTATAGAATGAGTAATATAGTTGCTGGAATAGGAAGGGGTCAACTTAAGGTACTAGATGAAAGAATTAAGGAAAAAACAGAAATATATAATCAATATAAAGAAGCTTTTGCAACGATAACGGACATTAAAATGCAACCAGTACCAGTTAATACAGTTCCAAATCATTGGTTATCTGTTATAACAATAGATAAACAATCTAAGGTAAAGCCATTAGATATTATAGAAAAACTAGAAAAAGAGAATATAGAAACAAGACCTGTATGGAAACCAATGGATTTACAACCAGTATTTAAAGAATATGATTTTATTACAGCTTCTATAGATAATCAATCTGTTGGAAAAGAGTTATTTGAAACAGGAGTATGCTTGCCAAGCGATACAAAAATGACGAAAGAAGAACAAGATGTTGTAATACAGAACATAAAGGAATTATTTGAATGTAACTAAAAGTATTGTGTACTAAATTTAAAACTGATATTAGAAGATACAATGCTTTAGTTGATGTGGGAGTTTATCATGTATGAGAAAAAGATAAAACGTCTTTTAGATTTCGTTTTGAGTCTATTAGCGTTAATAATATTATCACCAATCATGTTTATTATATACATATTAGTAAGGATAAAATTGGGAAAACCAGTTATTTTTAAACAGGAAAGACCTGGAAAGAACGAAAAAATTTTTACACTATATAAATTTAGAACAATGACAGACAAAAGAAATGAAGAGGGGGAATTATTGCTAGACCAAGAAAGGATTACTAAATTTGGAAAGATTTTGCGCAATACAAGTCTAGACGAACTGCCAGAGCTTATCAATATCATAAAAGGAGACATGAGTATAGTTGGACCTAGACCGTTAGCAACAAAATATTTACCATATTATAACGAAAAAGAAAAACATAGACATGATGTGAGACCAGGATTGACAGGATTGGCCCAAATAAATGGTAGAAATGCCCTGAATTGGGAGCAAAGATTTGAATATGACTTAAAATATATTCATCATATAAGTTTTATAAATGATTGTAAGATAATTGTAAAAACAATTAAAAAGGTTTTAAAAAAGGAAGATATTATTACTAGAGGAACAGGTAAAAATGTAGATTTTAACGTATATAGGCAACAGCAATGGGATAAGGAAAAGGAGAATATGTATTAATGAATATTAGAGGAAATAAAGTCTTATTAAGAGCTATAGAATTTGAAGATATGGAATTTTTAAGGAACATGTTAAATGATGAAGAAATGGAACATAATGTAGTAGGGTGGAGTTTTCCGGTTTCAAAATATGAACAACAAAAATGGTTCGAAAATCAGATTCAAAATAAAGTTAATATTAGGTTTATCATTGAAGTGGATGGAAAACCAATAGGACTTGCAACATTAACAAATATTGATTGGAAAAATAGAAAAGCATGTCATGGAATAAAACTATACAGCAATGAAGTAAAGGGAAAAGGATATGGAACCGATGCTGTTTTTGCTGTTATGAAATATGCATTTGAAGAGCTACAGCTAAATAGACTGTATAGTACAATACTAGATTATAATGTAGCATCAAGAAATTTATATAAAAAATGTGGCTGGAAAGAAGAAGGAGTTATTAGAGACTCTGTCTATAAAAAGAATCACTTCAATAATGAAATAATGATTGGTATATTAAAACAAGAATATCAAGAAAAATGGAAGGAATAAAATGGAAATTGGTAGTGAATATTGGCTAGAAAAATATAATGCAGATGAGAGTATACATAACATCGTAGAAAAAGACAATATGGTATTACTGATGTCGGGAAGAACTGCTATAGACTTAGCATTGGACATTATTAATAAGAATAATGAAATAAGAAAAATTTACATGCCATCTTATTGTTGTGAATCCATGCTGATAGCATTTAAAGAAAGAAATATGCAGATAGATTTTTATGATGTAGAATATAAAAACGGGAATTTAGTATATGATATTAACTTACAAGAAGATTGTGACCTATTTTTTGCCATGAATTATTTTGGTTTTAGTAATTATAATATGGATTTCTACATTGAAAATTACAAAAGAAAAGGCTGTATTGTTATAGAGGATAGTACTCATAGTCTCCTTTCGCAGAGGAAATATAATAAACATTCAGATGTTGTTATTGCCAGCTTGCGAAAATGGTTCCCTATTATAAGCGGAGGGCTATTAATTATAAATAATGAGGAATGTTCGCAGGACATAAAAGAAAAGAAGAAAAAATTGATAAATAACAAGGAATATATTGAACTAAAAAAAATGGCAATGGAGAAAAAAAGAGAATATATTCACAATAAAACTATATCTAAGGAGATATTTTTGGGCAAATTTAAAGAGGCAGATAAAATATTGAAAGATAAATACCAATATTGCAAGATAGATGAAGTTTCCCAAAATATATTGGAACATATAGATATTAATAGAATTGTTGATTCACGAATAAAAAATGTGAAGATGATTTATAGTTATTTAAGAGAACAAAGCCAAATAGGTTTTTTAGACAAAATAGATTTTAGTAAGGACTGTCCTCTTTTTGTTCCGATTTTTCTAAAAAACGAAAAAAGAGAGGAAATAAGAAAAAAACTGATATGCAATAACGTTTTTTGTCCGATACATTGGCCGGTGCCGGCAGATATAAAAGAAGAAAGCCAAAAGAAAATATATTATAATGAATTATCACTTATTTGTGATCAAAGATATTCTGTACAAGAAATTCAAGATTATATGAATTTAATAAAAAACGAGGAATGAAGATGAAAAAAGATATATATTTTGAAGAAAATTATGGTAAACTATATGAAAAGATAGAAAAAGGCAAAGCAAAAATTTTTAAATATGAAGATGAAAATGGATTGATAACAAACCAGTTTTTAATAAGAGAGATTCCTATTACAATAGATAATCGTAGTTATTTTGACATAGTAACGCCATATGGATATGGTGGTCCTATTATAGAAAAATGCAATAATAAATCACAATTATTAATAAATTATAAAGAGGCTTTTGAAAAATATTGCCAAGAAAATAAAATAGTTAGTGAATTTATAAGATTTCACCCGATTATCAACAATGCGTGTGATTTTAAAGACATTTATGACGTGGTTTATTTAAGAAAAACATTGGGAACAAATTTAGAATATGAAGATCCATGCTTTGAGGAGTTTAGTAAAAGTTGTAGGAAAAGTATAAGACGTTGTATAAATAAAGGAATTACATATGTGGTAAATGTTGCACCAAAAGATATTTCTAAATTTAAGGAGATTTATTATTCTACGATGGATAGAAATAATGCTGCTGATTATTATTATTTCCAAGATGAATATTTTAACAATATATTAAAATATTTTCCACAAAATATAATTACAGTAGAAGCAATTTATGAAGAAAAAACAATTGCTATGGGGCTGTATTTTATTTATAACAAAATCCTACATACTCACTTGTCCGGAACTTTAAGTGAATACTTACATTTGTCACCAGCATATATGCTACGATATGGTGCAACCCTGTGGGCAAAAGAAAATGGATACAAATTAATGCATCATGGAGGAGGACGAACCAATTTAGAAACAGATAGTTTGTATCTATTTAAAAAGAATTTTTCTCAAAAAACAGAATTTGATTTTTATATTGGTAAGAAAATTTGGAATAAAGAAATATATGAAAGATTGTGTCAGCAGAAGCATGTGACAGATGATGGAAGCTTTTTCCCAGCATATAGAAAATAAGATTTATATAATACTATTATACAGGACATAAAAATAATGAGAAGGAGTAAACATGAATAAAATTATTATTATTACACAATATACATCTATTACAGCAGGGAGAGATTGTAGCAGATTTGGCTATATAGCTAAAATATTAGCTAACCATAACTATAATGTAGAAATAATTTCAACTGACTTTTTTCATAAAACAAAAAAGCATAGAGTACTGGAAGAAGATATTATTTCAAAATTAGGATATAAGGTAACATTATTACAAGAACCAGGATATAAAAAGAATGTTTCTTTAAGAAGATTTTATAGTCATTGGAAATTATCTAAAAATTTAAAAAAATATCTAGATAAAATGGAAGAAAAACCAGATATGATATACTGTGCAATCCCATCATTAGACGTAGCAAAAGTAGCTGCACGTTATGCTCAAAAAAACAATATTCGATTTATTATAGATGTACAGGATTTATGGCCAGAAGCATTTAAAATGGTATTTCATGTTCCTATAATAAGTAATTTAATATTTTTCCCAATGAAACGAGAAGCAAATTATATATATTGCCAAGCGGACGATATAATTGCAGTATCTGAAACTTATGCTAATAGGGCTAGTATGGTAAATAAAAAGTACAAAAACAAATTAAGCGTATATTTAGGAACAGATTTAGATTATTTTGATCAATGTAAAGATGCAAATCAAATTGCTAACAGTGAGGATATTGTAAGGTTGGTTTACATTGGTACGCTAGGTCATAGTTATGATATTCCTACAGTGATAGATGCTCTTAAAATTTTAGAAAATAGAGGAATCACTAATCTTGAATTACTGGTAATGGGAGATGGACCTCTTAAAGAGAAATTTGAAAGTTATGCGTTACAAAATAAAGCAAATGTAATATTCACAGGTAGACTAAATTATGCGAATATGGTAGAAAAACTTTGCAAATGTGATATTGCTATTAATCCGATTGCAAAAGGAGCAGCACAGAGTATTATTAATAAAGTTGGTGATTATGCAGCTGCACGGACTACCAGTGGTAAATTCACAAGAATGTGAAGAATATAAAAAGGTTGTACAAGAATGGCAAATAGGTCTAAATTGCAAAAATAAAGATAGTGTGGATATGGCAGAAAAAATATATGAATTATACAAAAATAAAGAAAAAAGATTGCAGATGGGAAAAAATAATAGAAAATTAGCGGAAGAAAAATTTGACAGAAAAGTAACTTATAATAAAATAATAAATGTGATAGAAAACAAGAACTAGTTTTAAGGAGAAAAAAATTGAAAGTACAAGTATTGGCATCTATTATGAATGAGCCGAAGAATAGAATAAAACAAGTAATCGAGAGAATGCACATTGCGTCCGATGCAATTATTATTAATCAATGTGAGAGAAATGATGTTGAAGAATATACACTAAATGATACATATAAAATAAAGATGTTATCTTTTCAAGAGAAAGGCGTTGGGTTAAGCAGAAACAATGCATTAATGAGATCTGATGCAGATATTGTGATATTTGCAGATAATGATGTAGTGTATGTTGACGATTATGTATCTATGGTACAAGAAGAATTTGAGAAACAAAAAGATGCTGATATGATAGTATTCCGTGTACCTAAAATAGAAGAAAAAGCAAAAGAAACAACAGAAAAAAATAAAAGAGTAAGATTATATAATTGCCTTAAATATGGTGCTGTTAGATTTGCAGTAAAGAGAGAAAGTATAAACAAAAAAAATATTTATTTTTCCTTATTATTTGGTGGAGGAACTACTTATGGAAGTGGCGAAGATAGCATATTTATTACAGAATGTATTCGAAAGGGACTAAAAGTATATCATAGTAATAAAATTTTAGGTTACTTAATGCCAAATGAATCTACATGGTTTAAAGGATATAATGAAAAATTTTTTATAGATAAAGGAGCACTATTCCAGTGTTTGTTTCCTCGTTTTTCTACTTTAATGTCTTTACAGTTTATTATGAGACACAAAAATTTTACAGCAGATGGGATTAATGCATTATACGCATTAAAATTAATGAATAAAGGAAAAAAAATATGGAAAGGAAAAATGAAATATGACTAATATAGTTGTTGGTATCCCAAAGTTTATAGAAAAAATAAATTTGTATATTCGAAAACTTAATATACAAATAAAAGGACGACATATAAAACATTATAAAAACATGACGGAAGAGATTAATGGCCTATTAGTAGCTCTTTTTTTATCAACAGGAATAATAGGCTGGATTATACCAATAAATAATATTAGTGTGTTGTGCACTATTTTAATTACGTGTATATATATCCTGAACAATGGAACTAAAAATATTCTTTCTAAAGATAAATTTGTATTTATTATTTGTGTTTTTGTTTGGTTTATACTTTCTACTTTCAATAAGAATGTATACTTAGATACTTGGGGAAAGTATTTATTATATTTCATTGTATTTGGAATAACAGCTTTTATTATAACGGAAAAGACATTTAATAAAAATGCAGTATATAAATATATTATGTTATTATCTTTTCTTGCCCTGCCATATATGATTAGCAAACAATTTTTTATGAATCATTCTTATAAAAATCCAGAGCAATCTGTAGAAATAATGATAATGTCTTATACTATTATCCCTATTATATTAGCCTGCTTTCAAGTGATAAGTAGTAAAGAATTTAAAAAGGGATATAGAATAGTAGCAATTATACCTTTTATTATATACATGTTTTTGATTATTTCAAAATCTTCTAGAGGACCTATTTTAGCCTTAGTGGTTTACTTCTTACTAAGAGTGTTATTTTATAAACCATCTAAAGATAAAATATGGATTAAGATTACCATTATCCTTGTTTTAACCATTAGCATAGTTTTGTGTTGCGTTTTTATGGAACAAGTATTAACCACTGTCAAGAATGTGCTTGATAGTATGTCAATAGATTCCATGTTTGTGGATAGAATGTTACAGGTTTTAGAAGAAGGAGATGGTTCAATTTTAAGCGGAAGGGATGAAATTTATAAGGAAGCATTAGATGAAATCAGTCATTCGTTTATTTGGGGAAATGGAATAGGGGCTTTTGAAGGAAAATATGGACACTATGTACACAATGTCGTATTACAGATAATATGTGAAGGCGGAATTATTTGTATAGGATATTTTATCTATCTACTTTATTATTTAATTCGTTTCTTAATAACAGAGAAGAAAGAAGAAGTTACCTTTCTATGTTTTATGACTTCTATTGCATTAGTGCAACTGATGATATCATCCTACTATTGGTCATCACTAAAATTTTGGCTACTAATAGGTTATATTATCTACCTGAAAAATAGAAAAAAAGAGGAGAAAATAAGTAAATGAAATATTTTAGCATCATTATTCCAATTTATAATGCAGAAAAATACCTACAAGAATCATTAAATTCTATCATAAATCAAAGTTTTAAAGATTTTGAATTACTATTAGTAAATGATGGCTCAACAGATAACAGTGAAAAAATATGCCAAGAATTTGCAAGTAAAGATAGCAGAGTAACGGTCATAACAACGAAAAATCAGGGAAGTGGACCAGCAAGAAATGAAGGAATAAAAAGAGCAACCGGAAAATTTTGCTATTTTCCAGATGGAGACGATTTACTCACAGAAAATGCACTAGAGCAAATTTATGAGGAAACGCAAAAACAAGAAGCAGATTTATATGTGTTTGGATTTTACCAAGCAGCAAGAGATAACACCAAAAAAATCTTACAAGAAAGATGCGATGATTTTTTAGATGGAGATACGGTAAGAGCAAAATATGAATTGTACATGCAAACAGGTAAAACCTATATACAAGGTGCTCCATGGAATAAGGTGTTTAAAACAGATAATATCAAACAAAACCATATAGAATACCCAAGCTTAAAAAGAAATCAAGATGAAGTTTTTATTGTTCGTTATATGAATACGGTAAAAAATGTGAAATTTTGCAATATACCAATTTATATCTATTATGTGAACGATACAAATGCAGAATGGAATAAATTTCCTCGCAATTATCTAGATATTAGAACCGAAGTATATAAAGAGTTTGTTAAAAATATTATTCCTTGGAATGAAGAAAATGATAAAGTAAAATACCATATTCATTTTTCTTATTTAGAAACGGTTCTAAAGTGTTATGAATATATGTTTAGCCCAAAATGGAATCTTGACCAAAAACAAAAAAAGCAATATATACAAGATAGTTTAAGGCGAGAGGAAGTACAAAATGCGATAACATTTTGGAAAGAAAACAAAGAAAATATTAGACAGTATTTAGAAACAGATAGCAATATGAGTAAAAAAAGAATGCAGTTTAGTTTTTATAGAATGAAACTAATGGAAAAACAAAGTATTAATACCTTATATTTTGTTTCTAAAGTAATGATACAGTTAAGAAAAATAAATAATAAAATAAAATATGGAGGAAAGAACAAGTAAGATGGGGCGAACGCAAAAAGCATTTGTAAACGCATTAGCAGGAGTGGTTGGAAAGCTAATAACAACAATAGTAGTGTTCTTAGGAAGAACAGTATTTATTTATACATTAGGTGTAGAATATTTAGGAGCATCCTCACTATTTACTAGTATTTTAACAATGCTATCATTAGCAGAACTGGGATTTTCTACAGCTATTACCTATAATTTATATAGGCCATTAGCAAAAGGAAACAAAAAGAAAACTGCAGCATTTATGAACTTTTATAAAAAGGTATATAACATTATAGGTATTGTTATTTTTGTGGTGGGGTTATTATTAATTCCTTTCCTAAAAGAAATTATAACAGAAGACATACCAGATATTAAAGAAAGCATTTATTTAATATATGTATTATACTTAGCTAACACTGCTATATCTTACTTTTTTGTGTATAGAGCTACTTTATTAGAAGCAAGCCAAAATAAGTATATTGTTTCTTTATCTCATACACTAGTATCTGTTATAAAAACAATTGCTAATTCTATTGCATTAATACTTACTAAAAATTTTATTTTATATCTATTAATAGAAATAGCATCTACATTATTATACAATTTTATTATTTCTGTCATTGCTAATAGAAAATATAAAGAAGTATTGCAAGACAAGGAAAGTAAACTAAAAACTAGAGAGAAAAAATTAGTATTTAATAATGTAAAAGCTATGTTTTTATACAAAGTATCTGATGTTATCTTAAATGGTACAGACAATATTATTATTAGTAGATACTTAGGTACTACAACAGTAGGTATTTATTCTAATTATTATACTATTATCAACCAAGTATATGCTTTTGTACTACAAATTTTCCAAGCAACAACAGCTAGTATTGGAAACTTTGTTGTAGAAAGAAAAAAAGAAGAGCAGGAAACTGTTTTTAATAATATGATATTTTTATCTTTTGTTATTTATTTTATTTGCTCAGTTTTATTATTTAATTGTATTAATCCATTTATTACCCTATGGGTAGGAGAAGACTTTCTAATGGGGATTCCAGTAGTAATGGTATTAGTTTTAAATTTTTATACTACAGGAATGATAAGCCCACTAACTTCTTTTAGAACTGCAAACGGATTGTTTATGCAGGGAAGATATAGACCTATTATTATGGCAATTATTAATATTATAGTATCAATTATTTTAGTAAAGTGGATAGGAATTATTGGAGTATTTTTAGGTACAGTCATAGCAAGAGTTTCTACACAACTATGGTATGATCCATGGCTTATCTATAAAAAAGTTTTTCATAAAAGTCCAAAAGCGTATTTTGCTAAATACATAGTGTATTTACTAATTACAGTATTAGGTTGTGCAATTGTTTATGGAATGGGACAACTAGTATCTATAGAAAATCTAATTTTAGTACTATTATGGAATATTGTGTTAAGTATTATCATAGTAACTTTCATAATTGTATTGTTATTTAGAAAAACTCCGGAATTTGCCTATGTACAAAATATAGTAAAAAAAATAATAGGAAAAATTGCAAGAAAGGTACGAGGATAGAATATGAAAATTAGAATGATTACGTTTCATACTCCCATTAATTATGGAGCAGTATTGCAAGCATATGCCTTACAAACGTATTTAAAAACACAGTGTGAAGATGTAAAAATTATTAACTATAAAACAGATACACTTATTCAGAAATATAAATATTTTAAGAAAAATAACACACCAAGAAACATAATAGGAAATATAGTAAAACTAAAAGATTATTCCAAATATAAAACAAGAAAGAGAAAATTTGAAGAGTTTTCCAATACTTTTTATGACTTAACAGAACGTGTAACAGATAGAGAAGGATGTAGTAAAGAAGCAAGGAATGCTGACTTTGTTTTTACGGGCAGTGATCAGGTATTTAATCCAACAAGAAAATACCAAGAAGAGATTTCTACATTTTATTTAGATTTTGATGTAGGAAAAGCCAAGAGAGTAGCTTATGCTCCTAGCTTTGGTGTTGGCAGTATACCTATAGGCAAAAGGGATATGGTAAAAAACTACTTAGAAAAATTTGATTATTTATCTGTAAGAGAGTTAAATGGTAAAGATATAGTAAAAAGCCTAATAGGAAAAGATCCTCTTTGTGTAGTAGACCCAGTTTTATTATTACAAGAAAAACAGTGGGAAAGTATTGAAAAAAAAGTAGAAGTACCAGAAAATTATTTATTATGTTATCATTTATATAATTCTACGTTAGAAAAAGAAGTGGTAGAAAAAGTAGCCCAAAAGCTTGGTTTAAAAATAGTTTGTATTACACCTAGTATTTTTAGTCCTATTAAAAGTGATATTTGCTTTAAAGATGTAGGACCAGAAGAGTTTGTTTATTTACTGAGACATGCTAGCTTTGTAGTTACAGACTCTTTCCATGGGGTGATTTTTTCCACATTATTTAAAAAGCAATTTTATTTAACTGTTGCAAGTGAGTCTACAAAATCTAGAATGGTATCTTTCTTAAACAGGATGGGAATGGAAAAAAGGATTTGTATAGATAGTGATGATATAGATGAAGAACCAATTGATTATTCTATTGTCACTCCTCTTTTAAATAGAGAAATTGAATTATCAAAGCAATATATTACAGACTGTTTAAACGGACAAGATGTAACAGTATTAAAAAATGTAATAGAAGAAAAACCAATAAAAACAATAGAAGATATACAAAATTACTGTACTGGCTGTGGAACATGTATTGCTATTTGCCCAACAAATGCTATTACCATGCAAAAAAATAAAGAGGGATTTGAAGTACCGGTAATAGATAAAGAAAAATGTATTCAGTGTGGAAAATGTGTAAAAATGTGCCATGCAAATAAATATTCTAATACAAGAAATAATGCAAACATAGAAAAAGCCTTTTATGGAAGAATAAAAGATAATAAAGAGGTGTTAAATTATAGTAGTTCAGGTGGAATTTATTATGTATTAGCAAATAAAACCATAAAAGAAGGTGGCATTACATATGGAGCAGTTTTAAATAAGGAAAATTGGAAAGTAGAACATTTAAGTAGTGAAGAAAGTTCTTTAAAAGCCCAGATGAAGTCAAAGTATGTGCAAAGTAGTACTTATAAAGCATTTGCTAAAGTAAAAGAGGATTTAGAAAAGGGAAAGCAGGTATTATTTTGTGGAACGCCATGCCAAGTGGCAGGACTAAAAAAACTAGTAGGAGAAAGAGAAAATTTAATAACAATAGATTTTATTTGTCATGGAGTACCAAGTCCTGCAATTTTAAAAGATAAAATTGCTGAATTAGAAAAACAGTATCAGTCTAAAGTAAAAGAAATATTTTTTAGAACAAAATACAATAACTGGTCTATGCAAAAGTTATTTGTAGAATTTGAAAATGGAAAAGTTTACTTTATGGATGCTAACAATGATGATTATTTTAGATTATTTTTAAATAATTACATACTACGTACTTCTTGCTACCAATGTCAGTATTCAAATGAAAAACATGTTGCTGATATTACATTAGCAGATTATTGGGGAATTAAACAATTTAGTCCAGAGGAAAATGATGAAAAAGGTATGTCTTTAATATTAATAAATACTGCAAAAGGACAAGCATTGTTAGATAGTATTGCAGAACAGTTAGAAATGAAGCCTTTACCATTAGAAAAAGCAAGATATGTATATAAATCACATGATACTTATTCAGAAAGCAAAAGAACAGTATTTTTTAAAGAATATATAAAAAATGGATATACAGCAGCAGTAAATAAGTTATATCCAAAAGATAAGCTGAAAGTTAAAATCATCAAAGAACTAAGAAAACGCCAATATCAAAAAATAGCAAAACAAATAGAAAAAAATAAGGGAGGATTTTAGTATGAATTTAGTAGTTGCGGGAACAGGATATGTAGGTTTAGTAACAGCAGTATGTTTGGCAGAAAAAGGACATAAGGTTACCTGTGTTGATGTTGATGAAAAAAAGATAAACTTAATGAGAGAGGGAAAATCTCCTATCTATGAAGAAGGACTAGAAGAATTAATGCATAAAAATAAAGAAAAATTACATTATACTACAGAAAGTGGAAAAGCTTATCAAAATGCAGATGTTATTTTTATAGGAGTAGGTACCCCAGAAAAAAAAGATGGAAGTGCTAATTTAAAATATGTCTATGATGTTGCTAAAGAGATAGCACAAAATATTCAAAAAGATACTTATGTAGTAATAAAATCTACTGTTCCTATTGGAACAAATAAGAAAATAGAAAAATATATTAACGCCAATACTACAAATGGACATACAGTAGAAATTATTTCTAATCCAGAGTTTTTATCTCAAGGAACAGCTGTACGAGATACTTTACATGCACAAAGAATTGTATTAGGTGCTAACACAGAAAAAGCTATTCAAGTAATGAAACAAGTATATGACCAATTTGGAATAGAATATGTTATTACTAATAGAGAAAGTGCAGAAATGATTAAATATGCGTCTAATGACTTTTTAGCATTAAAAATATCTTATATCAATGAAATTGCTAACTTATGTGAAGTAGTAGGGGCAGATATAACAGATGTAGCAAAAGGAATGGGATTGGATAGCAGGATAGGAAACAAATTTTTAAATGCAGGAATTGGATATGGAGGTTCTTGTTTCCCAAAAGATACTAAAGCTCTACATTGGCTAGGAAATTATTATGATTATGAATTAAAAACTGTAAAAGCTGCCATAGAAGTAAATGAAAACCAAAAAATAAAATTAATAAAAAAAGCAAGAAAATATTATGAAACCTTTGAAGGATTAAATGTAGCGGTTCTTGGACTAGCATTTAAACCAAATACAGATGACTTAAGAGAAGCTCCTTCTTTAGATTGTATGCCAATACTATTAGAAGATGGAGCACATATTAAAGCATATGATCCTGTTGCACAAGCAAATTACAAGAAAATTTATCCTACAGAAATAGAATATTGTAACTCCATAGAAGACACCTTAAAAGATGCTGATATTTGCTTTATTTTTACAGAATGGGATTTTGTAAAAAACATGGATACAAGTTTATTTGTAAAATACATGAAAAAACCTATTATATTAGATGGAAGAAATTGCTTTGCTATTGATAAAATGGAAAAAGAAAAATTAATTTATGAATCCATAGGAAGAAAAGCAGTAACGAATTTATCATGCTAAGGATGTGAAAAAATGATTCATATTTCAAGATCAAAAATAGAAGAAAAAGAAAAATACACTTATTTAACTGCAACAGTAGAAATGCCAAAAGAAGCGACAGATGCATGGAAAAAATTTGCACTACAATGCCCATCCTATACGTATATTAAAGAAGATTATGCATTGCCAGATAATAAAATGGATATTTGGTATCGTGTAGATAAAGAGTATGGGAAATATTTATGTGATGATAGAAATGATGGATTTGTGTTAGCATTAATACATTATGCAATGGCTACAGGGCAAGATATTGTTTCTGAGCTTCCTATTTCACAAAAATTACTATTTCAGTTAAATTATATTTTAATTCCAACCTTTTGTAACAGGTACAGTGGATTTAAAAGAATATTTGTACAAGCGAATGGAACAAAGGACATCTATGTAACAGAAGGAAAAGTAGGAACAGGGATGTCTTGTGGTATTGATTCTCTTTATACAGTATATTCTGTTAATCAAGACTACATTGATACGGAATATCATATTAATTGTTTAACATTTTTAGATACAGGTGCATCACATTATATACCACATGTTTCTTCTAATACTCCACTAGAAGAGATTAACAAAGTGGCAAATAAAATACATGAACACAAAATAGAAAAAGCAAGAGAAGTAGCAACGGAATTGGGAGTACCCTTATTAGAAGTTAGGTCTAATTTAAGTGATTTATATCAAGGAACATTTGGACCAGGAAATTTGTATAGAAATATGTCCTGCATATTAAATTTACAAAAATATTTTGGAAAATATTATTATTCTTCTGCGGGGTATCCAATAGACGATTTTCATTGTGACTTGAATATAGATCCGGCAAATGCAGAACAATTAGTAACTCCATTATTTTCTACCAATAGTTTGGAGGTTATATCCGGAGGAATTTCAAGACCAAGATTTGTAAAGACAGTAGAATTAGCAGAAGACAAAATCTCACAAAAATATTTAAATGTATGTAATTTAGATAAAAACTGTGGACATTGTCCAAAATGTTACCGAACATTAATTACACTAGAGATATTAGGAAAATTAGAAGAATTTTCAGGATGTTTTGATATAGAAGCCTATCGAAAAAATAGAAACCCAGCTTATTTTTGGCTAGTACTAAATAGAAAGAAAGAACATTTTGCTATCGATATTTATAAAGCTGCAAAAGAAAAAAAATTAGTACCAAAATCAATGGAACTAAAGGGAAGAATATTGGGACCACTAATTCATTTAAAACATAAATGGAAACAGAGATAGTATCTGGAAAAGAGAGAAGGAGAAAAAATGAAAAACGATAAGAACGCTAAAACCGTTGATACTGTACACATACACACACACACACACATAATTTTAAAGAATTAAAAATACATCTTGTAGATCCATATCAATTGCTATCAAATCTCAAAAATAAAATAAAAAAAATGGAAATTAGCTTTTATTGCAACAGTCTTAATAGGAATATTGGTGCATTTATTTGCTATTACAAATATATTGCCAAATCATGACGGTATTAATAATATATTTGCTACACAAGATAATGTGAAATTAGGAAGATGGTTTTTAACATATGCTTGTGGCATATCTTCTTATTATACATTACCATCTTTAATTGGTATTATTTCTATTTGTATACTTAGTATTGTTTCTGCTTTATTGGTGGAACTATTTCATGTAAAAAAGAAATTAAATATAATATTACTTTCTGCCATTGTAGTTACCTATCCTACGATAGCATCTGCATTTTCTTATATGTTTACAGCAGATGGTTATATGATTGCTTTACTGTTAGCCACGGTTTCTGTATTATTAGCCAATAGATATAAGTATGGTTTTTTTATAGGCTCTTTTTGTGTTTGTTTGTCTTTATCAAGCTTATATATCTGTAACCATCATACTCTGCATTTTGCAAATATTAGATAAACTTACTACTAAGGCTACTACGAAAGAAATAATGTTACAAATAGGCAAATATATTGCTATGGGAGTAATAGGATTTGTTTCCTACTATATCATTTTAGAAATAGTACTACATGTTAGAAACTTAGAATTGTCTTCCTATCAAGGAATCAATAGTCTTTCTAATTTATCTATTGAAAACCTTTTACAAGGAGTAAAACAGGTATATAATGACTTTATCAGCTTTATCTATCAGACAAGATTTCATAAAAATAATATTTTGGTCTTTGTTTCTAACATTATCGTAGCTTTTATATTAGTATATTTGTATGTTAAGAAATATAGATATCGAAGATCTTATAAGAAAATAATAAATAATATTTTGTTAATTGTGTTAATATTAGTCGTGCCAATAGGACTAAATATTATTAGTTTATTATCTGCAGAAACAGAATATCATTTATTAATGCAATATGCATGGTGCTTATGCTACATTTATTGTATAGCATTATTGGATAAAGCAAATATAAAATCCAATATCATTAAATGGTTAGGTATACTTGCTACTTTATGCATCATAGGGAATTACATTATAGTAGATAATATTGCTTATTTTAATTTATACTATAAATTTGAAAAATCCTATTCTATAGCATTCAAATTAAGTGAACGAATAGAAAATTATGAAGGATACAATCAAGATATGCCTATAGCTATCATAGGAAGACCAGATAAGGAAAAATACCCGTCTACCAATGTTGCAGATAAAGTTATTCAAAACATTACAGGTGCTAATGGAAACTTAATGACTAGTGATAGTAAACATTATCAAAGTATTTTTTCTAACTACTTAAACATGAAAATTAAAATAGCAAGCAATGAGCAAATAGAGGCTATTCAAGAGACAGAAGAATTTCAAAATATGCCAACATATCCGGAAGAAGAATCCATTGCAGTTATTAATGAGGTTTTAGTAATTAAATTGTCGGATTAAAATAAATCCACTTTAAATTTCCAGTTAGAAATATAGCATATCTTGTTGCAAAAATAAAAAACATGCGATATAATTAAAGAGATTTTAGGAACAAGGGGAAATTTAAAGTGGATAATAAAAACGAAAAAGACATAAAAAAAGACATAAAAGTAGAAAAAAAATCATATCGAAAACTCAGAAAAATATTGCTAGCACTAATAGATATTTTAGCAATTGCCGTTAGTTACTATTTAACGCAAGTTTTTTTAAATAATACTTTTTGGAACTTTGATGTAGCAACATTACAGGCTATGTTCAATTCTGTATTGCTTTCTGTCTTAGTTTATGAAATTTTCTTAAATTTGTTTGATGTTTATAAAAATATTACAGTATATGAAAGCAGCAAAGAGTATTTTTCTTATGGACTAGCATGTTTAATATCTTGTGACGTTGTCTCTATGCTGGGTATTATCTTTAACCTTAATATCTTAAGTGCAAAAGAGAATTTATTAGCTGGTATATTTACAGGTATTATTATCATTTCTTATCGTGTGGTTATTCGTTTTATTTTAACCAATAGTATTACGGTAAATAAAAATGAAGAAAAAAGAAGGAACCTACTTATCATAGGTGGAGGAGCTGCTACTAGAGATATTATTAAAAAAATTAAAGAATCTATGCAAGATAGTTATTATGTTGTAGGAATTATTGATGATGATAAAAGTAAATTAAACTGCAGTATTCAAGGAGTAAAAATTTTAGGAGATAGAAGCAACATAATAGAAGTTGCTAAAAAATATGATGTGGATGTTATTTTCTTCTCCATTTCTAGCATCAATCCAAAGGATAAAAAGGACATTTTAAATATTTGTCAAAATACAGGAGCAAAATTAAGAATTTTACCAAGTACAGAAGATCTTATTAAAAATAAAAATATTATGGAAAACCTTAGAGATGTGGAAATTGAAGACATTTTAGGTAGAGATCCAATCGTACTAGATAATAATAATATTTCTAACTTGATAGAAGGACATGTTGTCATGGTAACAGGTGGTGGCGGTTCTATTGGTTCTGAACTTTGCAGACAAATTATGAAATATAATCCTAAAGAATTAGTTATTGTAGATATCTATGAGAACAATTTATATGATATCGAGTTAGAATTAAAAGCAAAGTATAAAAATATAAAAATAGATGCTATTGTGGCAAGTGTTAGAGATAAAAAGAAATTAGATAATTTATTTGCTACCTATCGTCCATATTTGGTATTTCATGCAGCAGCACATAAGCATGTTCCATTAATGGAAACAAGTCCATTAGAAGCAATAAAGAACAATGTATTTGGAACATATAATGTTGTAAATTGCTGTGATAAATACAATGTAAAAAGATTTGTGCTAATTTCAACGGATAAAGCAGTAAACCCAACAAACATCATGGGTGCTAGTAAGAGAATGTGCGAAATGATTGTGCAAGCTAAAAACAGAGAAAGCGAGACAGAATTTGCAGCAGTAAGATTTGGTAATGTATTAGGAAGCAATGGTTCTGTAGTGCCATTATTTAAAAAACAAATAGCAGCAGGAGGCCCAGTAACTGTAACCCATAAAGAAATTACGAGATTTTTTATGACTATTCCGGAAGCAGTACAACTTGTATTACAAGCAGTTACCTATGCAAAAGGTGGAGAAATATTTGTATTAGACATGGGAGAACCAGTTAAGATATACGATTTAGCAGTTAGCTTAATTAAATTATCTGGACTAGAGCCAAATGTAGATATTCCAATAGAAATTACAGGATTAAGACCGGGGGAAAAACTATACGAAGAACTATTAATGTCAGAAGAAGGATTACAAAAAACAGCACATAATAAGATCTTTATTGCGGAGCCTTTAGATATTAATATGGAACAAATCACACAAAAATTAGACGTATTACATGAAATGATACAAGATGAAGCTATACCAATGAAAGAAATAAAACATATCATAAAAGAAGTAGTACCAACCTATAAAGAAGAAACATCTCATTAAGAAGAAAGGCAATATGATGGTGTTTAAGATAAAGAAATCATATTGATAAGAAGAAAAATGTCAAACAATAAAATTGCAATACTCATTCCATGTTATAACGAAGAACTTACCATTGAAAAAGTAATAAACGATTTTCGTAAAGAACTGCCAGAGGCAGAAATATATGTATACAACAATAATTCCAAGGATAAAACGGAAGAAATAGCACAAAAAAATGGAGCAATAGTAAAAAGGGAATACAAACAAGGAAAAGGTAATGTAGTAAGAAGTATGTTTTACGACATAGATGCAGACTTTTATATTATGGTAGATGGAGACGATACTTATCCAGCAGAGTCAGTACATGCTCTGCTGGAGCCGGTTATAACAGGACAAGCAGATATGGTTACAGGAGATAGACTCTCCAATGGTACCTATCAAAAAGAAAACAAAAGACATTTTCATCAATTTGGAAATAGTTTAGTAAGAAATAGTATTAATATTCTATTTCATTCCCATTTACATGATATTATGACAGGGTATCGTGCTTTTAACAAAAAGTTTGTAAAAAATATTCCGGTATTAAGTCAAAAGTTTGAAATAGAAACAGAAATGACTTTACATGCATTAGATAAGAATTATCGCATCAAAGAAATTCCTATCGTGTACCGTGATAGACCAAATGGCAGTACTTCTAAGTTAAGTACATTGGGAGATGGAATAAAAGTAGTAAAAACAATTGTAAAAATGTTTAAAGACTATAAACCTCTTACTTTTTTTACTACTATTGCAGTGCTTTTATTTGTAATAGGACTATTGGTAGGAATTCCTGTTATTGCAGAATTCGTAAAAACCAATTATATTACCAAAGTACCATCCTCTATTTTAGCAACAGGAATTGTACTTCTTTCTGTTATTATTGGTCAATGTGGAGTAGTATTAGACACTGTTGTAAAACAAAATAAGGAAAAATACGAATTACAAGTATTACGTTACAAACAATTAGAAGAAATAAAAGAAAAATCCATAAAGGAGAAATGATATGGATAAGGTAATGTTTATATCTAGCACAGGAGGACACCTAAACGAACTAATGCAGTTAAAAGAAATGTTTCCTAAGTATGATTATTCTATCCTAACAGAAAAAACAAAAGCAAATGAAGCACTTACCAAGATGTACCCGGGGCGTATTCATTTTTTAATCTATGGCACAAAAGACCATAGACTTACATATCCATTTAAATTTTTAGCAAATTGTTTTAAGAGTTTTTATTATTTTTGTAAAATAAAGCCAAAAGTAATTATTACTACAGGAACTCATACAGCAGTTCCTATGTGCTATATTGCAAAATGCTTTGGAAGCAAGGTGGTTTTCATAGAAACTTTTGCCAACAGAACAACAAAAACATTAGCGGGAAAGCTAGTGTACCCTATTGCCGATGTTTTTATTGTACAATGGAAAAATATGCTAAAACTTTATCCTAAGGCAATTTATCTGGGATGGATTTATTAAAAGAAATAAACTTACACTATATATCTTCCTGCTTTAGAAGGAATACAAAAAGCAATCTAACATTGCCCTGTTCCTTTAAAATAAGCGGGATATTTTTATTCCAAAAGAAAAATAAAAAAGAAGGAGGAAAATTTATGATACTTGTCACATTAGGAACACAAGATAAGCCTTTTACCAGACTCTTAGAGGCAATTGATAATGAAATAAAAAAAGGTACTATTCAAGAAGAAGTAATTGTACAAGCTGGATGTACCAAATACGAATCTCCTAACATGAAGGTGCTAGATTATATACCAGTTAACGAGTTCGCAGATTTAGTTAGTAAAGCGGATTTAGTCATTACCCATGCTGGTGTTGGCTCTATTTTAACTGCACTAAAGCAAGGTAAAAAAATAATAGCAGCAGCTAGATTAAAAGAATTTGGGGAACACACCAATAACCATCAACTACAATTATTAGAAAATTTTGAGCAAGAGGGCTATTTAATTGCTTTAAAAGATTTTGAACAATTAGAGGAAGCACTACAAAAAGCAAAACAATTTATACCAAAACCATTTACTAGTAATACAAAACAATTTACTTCCCAACTAGAACTACAAATACAAACAGTATTAAAAAAGAAAAAATAATTTTATAACGAAAATATAAAAAATTTGTTGCAAAAAAGAAATTATAAATATATAATGTAGTAGTATAAAATTTAGGGAGGACGAATATGAGAAGATATTTCGGAACAGATGGCATTAGAAGAATTGCTAATACAGAGCTTTCTCCAGAGCTTGT
>UMJJ01052224.1_pt1 | contig 54805 bp, 96 predicted proteins | sample 1966051 | NCBI WGS metagenome assembly UMJJ01 (sample SAMEA4836147, study PRJEB28245) | human gut metagenome | biome: gut microbiome; material: fecal sample | place: Denmark | collected 2008
TAGCCCAGTTTCCGCCTGCCAGTTTAGCGTTGTCTACGACATTTTCTTTTTCTGAAACATTATCAACTTCTTCTTTAATCTGCCGATAGGTTACGTCAAAACTTGCCTTAATAAATTCTACTAAAGACAGCCTTGCGCCGATTTTTAGTTTCTTTGTGCAATATTTCTTCTCGTCATTTGTAAGAGTTTCGTCCATTGCTTCTACTTCCGAAAATTCGCACATTTCGCCGTTATTATCAATTAACGGATAATAGTCAAGTACGTCCATAGGATTTTTGCAGAAGTGCATACCATTCACGCAAATATTAGCTTCGCTTTCTTCAAAAATCGTGTTCTCTGCGTACTGCTTGCTTTTGCAAATAAGCCCTTTACGAAAACCTTTATATCCTTTCATTCCCATTTTTCAAACCTCCACTTTGCATACATTTAATTTTTCATCATCTGTCCTGCGAATAACAATTAACTGGCGGCTTACATCTGGAATCCTGTTTTCGTCCAATGATTCTGTATCGTCAATCCAAATCGGCAGCTTGATTCCGTTCATGTCCTGCAATCCTTTTAACAAGAAAATTTCCGCAAGAATTCTGTCTCCGTGATTCAATCCATTAAAGTAATCAACGCCGTTAACATTGATTCTCAAAGTTTCCTTAATATCTCCGTTCAATGTTTCTTCGCTCATTTTGATTTTGATAAACTCAAATTTTCTGTTTACCATATCCTCCAGAGCGGTGTTTTTGGCAATGCTAAAATCCTGCAACATATCAATCTGGCGTTCAACATCGGCTGTTTTCTGTGCCTGTTGCTTAACGGATTCTTTCAACGATTCAATTCGTTTTTCTGTATTTTCGGTATCTCTGATGATAGCGTTTATTTCAGATTCTTTCTGAGAAAGGTCAGCCTTATAGTTGCTGATTCTTTCCGTTACTTGCCGCCATAAATCAGTTGATTCAAAAATCCTTGCTGCTTCTGCTTCGGATTTTTCCAATTCTTCCGAAGTCCTTTTGTATTCCTCCGTTCCAGAAAATTTCATATCGGAAAATATTTTTTCTTTTTCAGAGGAAATTTCCTCTACTCGTTTCTTCTTATCGGAAATAAAAGCCGTAATTTCTTCGATTTTCTTGGAATTAAGACTGATTTTTTCTTCAACCTCCTCAATCTTGGATTCGGCAGAGGAAATGGCACTTTCTGTAAGCCCGATATTTTCTTCTCTTTCTTTCTCAAATCTTTCTCTATCTTCCTCTGTTCTTTCTTCTGTCAAAGGTTGTCCACAAACATGACACACGCCGCTTGCGATAAAATCAGCATTTTTCAGCCGCAGGCGTTCTTTTACCAAATCCATCAACTCCTTATTTTTTAAGGCAAGAAAGATTTTGTTATCCTGCAATTTTGTATTTCTTTCGGTCAACTCCGCTGATTTTTCTGAAATTTCCTTATCCAGAACAGCCAATTCTTCATTGATAGCACCGATTCTTTCCCTTTGCGTTTTTGTCTGCTCCTTTTCGATTTTGGATAACTCACCTTTGAGTTTTTCGATATGAGCAAGCAGGAAACTGTACCTGTCGATTGAAATATTCAGTGCTTCTTTCAGATTCTCCATGCTATCAATGTTTCCGATAATAGTCACTTTTTCGGATTCTAATTCCTGCAAATCGGAATCATCCGACCTGTCAAGTCTGCGTTGCTCGTAGTCCAATTCGACATTCTGCCTGTCCAGTTCTCCGTTTTCGACAGAAAGGCGTTTTTTCAGTTGCTTCAATACGTCCTCCGTTTTCTTTCCTGCGGTCATTTCGTAAATGCTCTGGTATTCTGCATTTTCCTTGCAAAAACGCTCAATATCGAACCCAGAAAGACCTTCAATGGCTTTTCTGGCATCCGCAGTCGATTTTTTCAAAGCTGAAAAAAATACAGACGCGTTAGAACACATTGCTACCGTTTCTGTCGGTGCGATACTGGCTAAAAAATCGTTTACTTCCGCAGCTTTCACAGACACACCATCGAGCGCATAAACAGTTTCATTCCCGATAAAAACGCCCTTACGGTATTTTCTTTTTGTAACCTTTTTGATTTCGTGTTCCATCCCACCAATTTCCAAAGTAACCGCTCTTTCGATTTCCTTGACAGGCTTTTCTTCTCCGTTTTCGTCCACAGGACAAATATTGGTCGGTGCGGTACCATTCGCAAATTTCCCTGTCATAACATCAAAGTAGGCGTTCATTAGTGTAGACTTGCCGCAACGGTTTTTTCCTCTGATTTCCGTTTTTTCGGAAAAGTCAACCTCCACATTTTCAGCACCCATATAGTTTTTAAGGCTGATTTTTTTCAATAACACTTCCGTCAATCACTCCACATCCTTTCTATACATTCGCTACAGCCAACGATTTCTCCGTCATCCCTTTTATAAAGGTATTCGTATTGCGTCTCTTGGCAGTGCGGACATTCTTCCTGCTCTTTTTCGCAGTAGCCGCAGCTGTCACATTCAGTCTTTATTCCTGTCCTGCATGGGTAAGCCATCATCATCACCGCCAGCAAGCATAGCCAAGATTTGTTTGGCATCCACAAATTTATCTGTTTTCAGATACGCAATAGCAGCCTTTACCCTGCCGTTCAACTCCCAAAGTTCCTGCAACTCATTCTCTGGTGTTAATTCTCTGCCGTTTTTCATTCTCTCTTTCCTCCATTTTTCGTCTTTTATATTTTTTTGAGTATTCTTTCTTGTAGGCATCGACCTTCTCCTTATTGCTCTCCTGATAGGCTCGCACGCTTGCTATGTATCTGTCTCTGTTCTTTCGGTAACGCTCCCTAGCCTTTTCGCGAATCCTCTCTTTGTTTTTCTCGTAATAGCTTTTCTGGTATGCTTTGGCATATTCTTTGCGTTCTGAATAATACTTTCTGAGGTATTCTTTTTTTCTCAAGCCGGTTTTGCTTCTCGTCATCCCTGCAATTCTGTTGATTTCAGCGTCCGTCACATACTCCTTTCGTGAAAAATCATCACAGATGCAATCTGGGTGCGGACATTCAAAACAGTTGAAATCGCATACAGGCTTTTTCATTTTTCCTGTCCTCCGTAGAACAAACTGCCGATTGCGATTGCAATCATGACGCTGCTCGCGAGATAAAACATCATTCGCCCGTCAGCATTTTCCAGAACAAACACCATGACACAAAGAGAAAGAAGCGTTCCCAGAAACATAGCTGCCCACCGCAGCAGACCACGGCGGATGTAAAACGCAGTCCGTTTCCAATTTCTCATAACCTCACCACTTCCCCATCACTTTCAAAGAACTGACTGTAGCGGAAACTCTCTGTGTATCCTCCTGCAAAAATGGCAGTGAAGATGAATGGATACAACCCTGTTACCGTTCCCGTTCTTCTTTTCCGCAAGACGTTTGCTCCATGTCTGTCCTTGCCAAACTCAAGCACCTTAACCTTCTTTCCTACAAACAGTTTCTTTTGCGCTGTTTCTCTGATTTGTTCGATTTTCATGTTTTGCACCCCTACCTTTGCTACACTCCGGGCAATAATAGCCCTTCCCGGTATCCTGCGTTGCGGCAATGTTCCAAACGTTACCGCAGATATTGCAGGCTACTACTCTTTTATTTGTTGGCGTTCTACGCGGCAACCCGATTGACATTTCCTATCCCTGCCCTTCTTACTTCTTCTGGTTAAAAAAGGCATACAGGAAAATCAGAACCATCTCCGATGCGATTGTCACGAAAACGCCTGCTACAAATGGATTTACATACATATTCAACACCTCGCTAACGGACTGCATATATCAGAATTGCGCAAATAAGCCATAAAACAGTCCAAAATCTCAATTCTTTGCCTTCGTTTTCAATGCACATTACAAAAAACGAAAATTGCAATACAATTAAAATGATTTTTATTACAATCATTCCTTTTCCTCCGCATCTTCTTTTTTCCGCTCTGCCATGCTCTCTACTTTGCCGAGGATATAACCCTTGTCAAAATCGGACATCTGCGGAATTGCTTCTTTCAGCTTTTCTACTACCTGTTTTTCCTTTTCGCTCATTTCCTGCACCTCCTTCCTTAAATTTTCTTCCCATTATCGTCAACCGCATAAAGCTCGATAATATGAGGTTCTCCGTCAATAAAATCTACAACCGCAGCAACATGAAAATCGTTTCCAAAGTGCAGCGTGATAACACTTGCGGTTCCACCATCGCTACATTCCGCTGTTTGCTCATGAGCTTCTGCAAACCGAAATCCTATTGAAACATCAAATTCATTTAATTTATCAATGTTCATCTTTCTTTCTCCCTTCTATGCGCAATATTTAATTTCGTACTCGGAGACAATTTTTGAAAAAATCTCCCGAAGTTTCTTGTCTCCCTCAATCACATCAATTTTTCTGATACTATTGATTGCGGTTTTGGTCGCACCAGAATTTCCCATCCTCTGCTTCATGTTTCTAAGCCTTGTGCCTAAGTCGCATCCGGCTCTTTGTTCCAATTCTGAATACAGTTGGGTATTCAATGTTTGAAAATCAATTTTGGAACTAAACTGAACACGTTTAATTTTTCTGTTAATCTCAATCCGCCAATTATCCAGTACAGGTTTAACAGCTTCCTTAATTGTTTCTGTAGTTTCAACCGCCTTTTTCGCTGTTTCATTCGCAAGTGCAATCTGCCTGTCTCGCTCTTTATCTTCCAACTCTTTATTGGCGATGCTTTGAGCCAGTTTTAAGATAAGCTGTGTTTCCGGCGATAATTCCTCATTGACAAGCCGCCTTGTCTTAAAATATCCGTTCACAAGCTGTCTCTGAACCGTCCATGCCAAATCGTCCGTAAATGACTTGACTAACATCAAATATCCCTGTTCTGTTAGAAGAATTTTGTTTGTAAAATCATTGTCAGATATAGGAAACATGCGGCTTGTACGAATTTCGTCCGCACTAACAACGAAATAATCTTCTCCATCAATAAATCTATTTCTGTTAGAATTAAAATTTCTTCTCGCCGTTCCCTCAGGTCTTTCATGGACCATATCAACATCTTTCAATGTTACAACTCTTTGCCCTCGATATTCCTTTACCGAAATATCAGTATTTTGGATATGAACCAAATCGTGCATTGCACCATTCCTTTCTGTGTTATAATTTCCTTATCAAATAATAAGGAGGTGAATTTATGGAAAAACGAATCATCAAATGTGATAACCTTTCGGAATCCCAGATAAACCAAATCATTTCAGATTATGAAAAATGCGGTTGGCGATTTATCGGTATTTCAGAAGGATTTCCGCCGGACTATCGATGGATTCATTTAGAGTGGTCTAAAGACCGACCTCCGATTTTTCCCGAAACAGAACCCAACAGTTGATTCCTTCCGTATTTGGCGTGAATATTACCCTGTAGGCTCTTTTCAGTAAGTCGTTTCTATCTTTTTCTGTATGCGCTATAGCGATACACTGAATAGAGCCTTTAGAAGTAAAATCCACTATGGTTTTCCCGAATTTTCTTTCTTCCATCGTTTCACCTCCTTCCCTGTTTTGTGGTATAATCCCTTTAAAAAGGAGATTTTCAAAATGTTTCATGATTACGATAGAATCAATAAAATATGCAGAGCAACTTAGATGCCATGTCCCCAGATTATGAAGAAGGTAAAAGCCCTCTTGAAATGATGGAACACCAGACGGCTTTTCTTGAGAAAACATCTCATGAACTCCGCAATCTTGCTGATTCTGCAAAATCTCAAGCTGAATCTGCCAAAGCAGTCGCGGACAGTTCAAAAATTCAAGCTGATGCAGCCATCGAACAATCCAAATTAGCGAAGGAAACGGCGGAATCGTCCAGAAAATATTCCAACATTTCTGTCATAACATCCATTGTTTCCATCACAATTAGTATCGCAGCCATCATATTACCCTTGATATTGAAATCATGAAGGCTACAATAGAAACCGCTAATGCAACCAAAGAAAAGTAAAATACTTTTTTCATCCCACCACCTCCTTATTGACTTAATGAGTTCAGTTTTCTTCTCTCTTTGCCTTTTGATACGGAACGGCGCAGTATAACTTTTTCCCTATTTTCTTTGTTTCAGACTTGCGAATACCATACTTTCCCCCTTTTCTTTTCCGCACAGGTTCGGACAACGCTTTTTCTATGTCCCATCCATTTCTTAATCTGGAATAAACAACAGAAAGCGAAACTGTCTTTTCTCTGCATAGTTCGCACAGTTTAACAACTTTTCCGTCATACAAAACAAAAATTGTGTTTCTTTTGTTTCTCGCATTTTCCGCCCTTGTTATCCATCTACAATTGTTCGGTTCATAATTTCCGAATGTATCCATTCTATCTATCAATAATCGAGAGGTATATCCATTTTCTAATGCCCAATGTTTGAACTCATCAAAAGAATTTCTCCATTCATCACAAACTTTAATTCCATTTCTTTTATAAGAATCGTCTTTGTAATTACCATGACACCGCCCTATCATCAAAGTCCAAATCCTCTTTAATCTATCCGCATCTCCTTCCATTTTCCATCACCCCCTCATTTTATTTGACTTTGTATGTTTAATTTATCACACATAATCAATCCTGTCAACCATTTTATTTGAAAATTGTTTGACAATGTATGATTCACATGTTATTATATAGTAAAAGGAGGTGATAAAAAGATGGGCGAACGATTAAAACTGCTAAGAGAAAGGCTCGGAATGACACAAGACGCTTTTGCAGAAAAAGTAGAATTGACCAAGAACTACATTTCCCTTGTTGAAACAGGAAATAGGAATCTGGCAGATAGAACTTTGAAAGATATTTGTAGAAAACTAAATGTAAATGAAGAATGGCTAAGAAATGGTACGGGAGAAATGTTCCTGCCAATTTCAAAAGACGATGAAATTTCAGAGTTATTCGGTGAAGTCCTAAGAGAAAGAGACGGTAATTTCAAACATAGACTTGTCAGTGCTTTAGCCAGATTGGATGAAGACGGATGGGATAAATTAGAAGAATTGATTGATATGCTTTCCGGCTCAAAATAAGAAAAGCCCTGCACCGAAAAAAGTGCAGGGTCAATTTTTTATTTCAGTAATGTATTTAAAAAAACATAAATCGAACGAAGCCAGTATTCATCATCAATTTTTTTGCTCATTTTCAAAATTTCAGCACGATAAAATTCCTTCTCTTTAAAGATTTCTTCATTTCTTGTCATAATCTTAACGCCCTTTCTACATTTTCGACATTTTTAGCTATAGACTTTTTATTTTCAAGGTTTACAATAGATATTAGGCGGCGAGAACGCCAATCCAAACGCCGCCCAATAACCAGAACTGCGGTGTACCTGTTTTTTAGGTACAAGCTAATTATACCAGAAGGGAGAAGGATTCCATTGCAGTTGACTACCAAACATTCAGCAAAACTTTCCATTCGACTACAAAATAGAAAGGTGTGTGAATTATGGGGTAAAACCGGGGCAATGTATATCGAATCTTAAATCCGAGTTATGCCGCGAGATGCTTCTAAAGGGGTGGAGCGTTGCGCAGCTTTCCATCCAGTGCGATTTATCATACAAGGCTATGTATAATATCATCAATGAGGAACCGGAAGATATGCGGCTTTCCACGTTCGTTAGAATCTGCGACAATGTCGGTATATCTCTGGTAAAAGTTCTGGAAATTTCCAATTCGGAAATTATTGACGATGGGCTGTCCAAGGCTCTCATCACTTGTGGCGGCAATCGTTACATATTGAAACGAATATTTTAGGATTGAGGGGCTTTTATTAGCCCCCTTTCCTTTTTACCTGTAGGTGATTCTCTCGATACGGTCCAAAATTTTGTCCGCATCCTGCTCTAACTCTGGGAAATATTTTACAATATCAATCGGGTATTCCGGATAATTCCCGACCTCGTTCTTGTAAATCTCCCTTGCTGCGTTCAAATCGTATCGTTCGGAAAGTCGATTCAAGATACAATGATACAGATAACTGCGGCTGTTTCCGCTGTCTCTGCAAAGTCGGTACATCCTGCCCTTGTTCCTCTCGTACCAGTCAGATACAATCGGCACTCTGGGCGTGAAATCCTCTGCGAGCGGTTCTTTGTAATATGGCTCTTTCTGCACCGCTCTGACCTTGAAATATACATCTACAAGCATATCCTGTACTTTCCAAGATAGAGCGTCATTAAACGATTTTGCAACCAATAAGTACCCTCTTTCAGTCAATACCGTTATCCCTTTATTCGGAACAACAATATTTCTATTAAGACAATTTGTCACATTAGAATTTTGCTTTTTCAAAACATAGAAATGTTTGCCCTCTACGAAATATTTTTTGTTTCGATTGAAATTTCTATATGCTGTTCCACTTTTATTCTGATGTACCGTATCAATGTCTTTGAATGTCACAACCCTTTCGCCGTTGTACTCTCTGATTTGCATTTCGGTGTTTTCGATTGTAATAACGTCATTCATTTCGATAACCTCCTTTATTTATTATTGCCAAAAGGAGGTATACAGTGCTATACTTTATATACACTCCTTATGGCGTGCGGTGGCAACTGTTATTGATTGGTAGTCTGTGGCAGTTACCGCCTTTTTTTATTTGTTTCTTTGGTTGTACTGAATTTCAATCCCCTGCCTAATTATTTTAGACCTGTCAGAATTTTGTTCAGCAGCTAAATAATCTAATTTTTCTACCGTCTCCTTATCCATTCTAACTTGAATTAACTTGTTTTTTGGATTATCCGTTATCTTTTGTCCCATCTTAGGCGACATTTTCCATCACCACCCTTCAATTTGTAATTACATTTTCATTTTAACTTTGTAATTACATTTTGTCAAGTGTTTTCTTAAAATTTTCCAAAAGAAAAAGCACCGCTTTTCTGCGATGCTCATTCTCTATTGCTTTTTATTCTTTTTCTTTTTTGATTCTATCCTTATTCCGTAATTTCCATGTAAACAGCTTTCACACAAGGGATTGTTATAGACTGCCCCAAAATACTTGTATATTTATACTCCCCTGCTGATTCGCCGTAGAATGTTACAATATCATCTTCAAGGAATTTTCCATCCTTGTTGTCTGGGCTGAGCTTTACAAACACATTATCATCCCATAAACCGTAATCACCTTCCGTAACAGGAATCAAATATTCGGAAGTGCTACTGTCAGAATCTTTCACGACCTGCCTAATTTGTCCGCGGAACTTCACTTTCTGCCCTTCGTATTCGTCTGGTTTCCTTGCCAAATCATCATAGGAAACATCTATGCACTCAGACTTGTACTGCTCAGGCGAAATATTTTCTGAATCGTCTTTTTTCCCTGAACCATCTCCGCCGCCAATCGAAGCAATCGCAATAATAATTAAAAAAATCCATGCAATAATAAATTTCAACTTACCGCCTTGCTTTTTCCGACAATTCGGGCAAATCTTAGCTTTTTTCGGAATATCTGACTGGCAATGTTTGCACTTTTTTACTTCATTTTCTTTGTTTTCCATGGTTAAACTCCTTTTCAATATTATTTTCTCGCTTCAACGTATACCTCATACTTATCAAATTCATTTTCTGGGAATAGCTCAAATTCTTCCGTAACTGTTCCGCCTGCGCTCAGTTTGTAGCTATTATCGTCTAAATATTTGTAATCAGAACCAACTACTTTCCCATTTTTGAAGAAAAATACAGTTGCCTTTACAAATTCCATATCATAGTTTCCTAAGTTTGTAGCAGCAACAAGAACCTTATCCCCTGCTTTGGAGGAAGTTGTTTTCAAATCTGCGGTTGCAGATTTGAAATATGTTTCTTTTTCTGTTTTTAATGTATATGTTGTTTTTGCAGGAACACTATCAAAAATATGTGTCAAGATAGCTGTTTCTCCACTGCCGACAACAGGAGCAGAATCAGACTTTGCCCCGATAGAATTTCCTGCCGCATCCTTTGCAACTACATTGCTTTCAATCCTCAGCGCATCGGGAGAATTATTTGTTACAAGAAGGTCATAATAAAAAGAACCGTACTTCTCATAATAGTATTCTTTTGCGCTTAATTCTTTCGTCTGATTGTTTGTTGTTTGCGCGGCATTCTGCGGCTTTTCGCCAAGATAAACCGTTTTTGTTGCGCCATCCCATGTAACATCTTTACCAACCGCTTCGGCTACCGCCCTAACAGGTAGATAGGTTGTTCCGTTGTAGGTGAAAGGCTCTTTGTTTGTGGAAAGCTGCTTCCCATCGACAATAATCTTGATGTTGCTAAATGATACGGGGATGTTCATATTTGCAACCTTAGCAAATGCCACCGACCCCGAACACAAGACCATTGATGCAATCACAGCACCGCAAACCATGTCTTTTAATCTTTGAAATTTCATATAAAACCCTCCTTTTTGTTTTGTCCTTCCATCATATAACACTAACAATTTTTTTGCAATATTTTTTGTCTTTTTGTGAATATTTTGCCTTTTTGGTGGGTTTTTGGGGTTCTGCTTTCAAAAAATTTTTCGCCCTATTTTTGGCAAAGAAAAAAGCACCGCATAAAGCAGTGCCATTTCTCACTTTTATCCACTGGGAAATCTTAATCATTTTTATAATACCAAAAACAGAAAACATTTTCAATATGCATTTTCGCCCTATATTCGCCCCTATAAGCCGCCTTTTTATTTCACTTGACCGATTGACCGCCAAAAAAAGAAAACGCCCTCTCACAAGCCGCAGAGGGGCAGAGAAAGCATTTCCTTATTCAGCTTCTCAAGGTCGAATTTTTCAAGCCTTGACAGGTCGAAAGAATCTAATTTCATCACTCATCGTCCTCTCATACGCCATACATCTCCATTTTCGCCTTCAAATTTCCAGTTCTATAAATCACTTCCGTTGCAATTATCTTTTTAAACATAGTCGATTCCTTACTTCAAATACGATGCTTTTTTTAATTCTTCCGCATATTTTGCCGCAGTGTCCCATTGAGCATAGCACTTATTACAATATACAACCTTTTTCTTCCCAGCATACCCGACAATTTCCCAATTTGCCCTGTCCTTAACTTTGCAATGACATGCTCTGCCGCTTGCAGATGAACCAAAACCTCTTGCCACAAAAATCACTCCTTTAATCCAGCAAGTCCAAAATAGACTGCAACCCATCTTTATCCCAACCGTCATCAACTGCTACCTGTAGCAGTTCTCTAATTTCGTTGATAAACTGATATGGTGCTAATTCACGGATTTTGTTTTCCGGCAGATGAAACGCCCAAGAAATATCCATGCCGCCATGTGCATTATCACTGCTTTCAATCCAATTATTCGTTGTATTTGCAGTGGTGTACCACAGATATTCAGAAATTCCACCCCATTCTCTTGTATCCTCTGCAAATTTGATTGCCATGTTGATATAATAATCTAATGCCATGTTAAATTCTCCCTTCTTTTTTAACTTTGCTCCGCTTTCTTTTCCATTTTACCTACCCAATCCGCAGAACGTCAAGCCCTGCGGATGCCTTTTTTCTTTGGCTTGTCTCATCGGTTGGAAGGTTGCCACCCTACCCAAGACCGCCAGAAGGCGGTTTCGACTTAATCAGCTAAAATTGACCTTGCGGTGTTAAAAACGTAAAGTCTGTTGTGCGGATGGTGCTTAAAATCTCCATTGCTTTTTATCCTTTCCCCGATATTTTCATATTTAAGACTGACAACGATTAAATATTTTTCAAGCATTTCATCAGAACATTTTAAGCAGTTAATCGCATTTTGGATGCTGCTTTTATTACTATTCCAGTAAATACCTTCGATTCTGCATTTCTTTTCTTCCTGTAATTCGTTAAATTCTTTCATTAAATCTTTCTTTGTCATTTTCATTTCTCCTTTTTCGTCTGCCATCATCAGAGCCGGGAGACTATCCCACGGCTGACGGTCATTCTTGACCGTTTCGGCTCAATCCTCAAAAATTATTTCTGTAAATTCCTTCGGTGTAACAGATTCAATTTCGACGTTTTCTTTTTTCAAATCCGCAAGTCTTTTAGCGTTGCTATATTTTTTAAAATATTTAACGCCATTAAATCCATAGTTTAAAAATACGATGTAAAGCTTTACCATGTTATTTCCTCCTTCGTTGTCCCTTGTTGTTTTCTATGGTCTTATATTATCATATTTAATTAGTAATGTCAATACATAAATGCAAAATTAAATAAAATATTATTTCAAAAATAATGTAAATAATTTAAATTAAGTTTTATATAATAATTGACTTATTCATTGCATTATTGTATCATTTAATTATATCAATAATAATGCGTATTAAATGGAGGTATGCAATCATGGCAAAGAGTGAAAAGGAAATGATAGAAAAATACAAGGCAAGGATGAAAAGACAGAATGAAAAGATAAAGGAAAACTATGACAGAGTATCCGCAACGCTTCCGAATGGCACCATAGACAGAATAAAGGCTTTAGGGCTGACGATTAACGGCGTAATTAATGAAAGCGTGCTTGCATATCTGGACTGCATGGAAGAAGCGCAGGCAGAGGAAGAACAGAACAACGCAGAAACCGCAGAAATACAGGATTCTACACCAGATACAGAAGCAGTTGAGATTGCCCCTGTAGAGCCGGAAACGTCAGAACCGTTCAATCCCATACCCGATGCGGAAACACCCGACAGCACGCCCGAAAACGGCTTGAAACCGATGACTATTGAGGATATTCAAGCCATGTTCGATAACAGGAAAACAGACGAAATCAGACAGGAGGAAGAAAGACAGGAGCGGAAAGAACAGGAGGAGCAGGAGCGGCGCAAGCTGCTAGCCAATCCAGAATATGCCGCCACCTATGCCCAGCTTATGGCGATGGAGACCGCAGAGAAGGAAAAGAAACGAGCCGAGATGCTCACCAGAGCGAGATTAGAAACATTGTAAACCTGACCGCCAGAAATGGCGGTTATTTTTCCATATTTTACCATTTATCTATCTTTGTAAAGATATCTTTGGAAAGATTTAATACTTTAGGAAGATATCTTTTTAAAGATATTTTATCTTGATTTTTTGCGGTGAAATTCGTATAATTGAGAGTAGGAAAAACGAAGGAGGTATATTAAAATGATTGTATTTAAATTTGACGTTGCAGCTGCATTAGAATCCGCCGGGGTTACTTCTTACACGGCTGTAAAAAATGGATTGTTATCTGTCGACACATGGCGGAAAATCAAGAAAAACGATGCAAATATAAGCATGAAATCTCTTAACAAAATTTGCATCATTCTGAACATGAAGCCAGAACATTTAATCACATACAAGCTGGATGAAAAAGAAGATTCTGACATAATAGAAAGGCTCAAAAAACTAGGTTAAGAAGATAGCTTTTGAAAGATGCACGATACCCCATACAAGCATCTGTATCTGTAAGGGGTTAAAAAGAATGTAATCTAGTATCTTACTTCATACAGTAAAACCAATGAAATTCAATATATTCAAGAATGAAATCTTAAAAAGAATTTAAGTACGTAGTAATATATTAAATCTTAAAACAAATACAGAAACCAATTAAATCATAAAAAAACAAAATTCCCTATTGACAATATGATTAAATTTTTGTATCATATCCCACAAGAAAGAAAATTGAATTTAAAAGGCATCCAGCTAACGCCGTTGCCCTGGATGACCTGAACGGCAAGGACGGCACCCCAATTTTTTACAGAGATACCAACACGCCACAGGACGAGATTAAAATCTTTTTCTGTGGCTTTTTTAATTTACCGCAGCAGGAACGAGGAAGGAGGCGCGGAGCATGGAAAATAAAATTTATGATTCAGAAATCGAGGCGTGTCTAGATTCGTTTTGTGCCGAAAAGGGAATTTCGGACATGTCCAAGGAATCCCAGAGCGTCTGGAATGCTGCCCTAATGTATATTAAAAAAAATGTATTCCCAGACACAAAACAGTTAAAATCTAGTATTTTATTCAAGAATGGTATAGGAGCAATGAGTAATTGTAATGCCTATGACTATGAGCTTGTAGACCATATCTGCGATATATATATATATATATCCCTGATGAATGATAAAGAAGTATCTATCAATGGCTTTAGTTTTTTAACAGGGATAAGTAGAGATGCAATAAAAGAATGGGGGAATGGTAATAAAAAACTAAGTGATAAAGCTTTCAAAATCTACAAAAAGCTGGTAGATGTAAGGCTTGAGAGTTTATCGGGCAAACTAGCCACAGGAAAGCAGAACCCTGTAGGCGTTATCGCAATCCTAAATCACTTTTATGGTTGGAACAGCCCATATGCGCCAGATGCTAACAGACATCGCACCGCCCTATCAGCTGCCGAACTTCCAAGACTGAACGAGGTTAAAACTGTTGAAATTGCACAAGATGCAGACAGATTGACGGACAGCGGAAACGAATAAATCAATATCTAGTTGAAAATAAATGCTTGACACAATATATTGATTTAAAACTATTCGCATAACTATCATTTTGCGAATAAATACAGAAAATTATAGCCAATGCGGATGAACAGCGGTTGTTGCGGCTTGGATGATTCCGCCGTTGAGAATGGACGGGGGTGGGGGTCTGGATGGGATTAGAAAAAGACCCTACTTAGTCCCATAAATATCCTCAAAAACAAAAAGCCCCTATCTGCATAAAGGAGTGACAAAAATGTTTTGGAACCCATTTAGAAGAATTAAGGATTTAGAATTCGATGTCGATGTGCGAGACCGTACAATCGAAAATCTGAAAAAGGAGATTGAGGAATTAAAATCTCCTACAAGACCAAAGTATCATCCGAATGAGACCTGTATTGACTGCGAATATTGCATTGTTGAGGAACGGGAAAATTACGGAAGTATAGGTTATGTAGGCTATTATTGCAGACTCAATAATAACTGCGAAGATTACACTTTGAAAGAGTAAGTAGGCGGTGTCACAAATGTACGATGAAAAAGAATGTTGCGGTAAGTGCAAGTATGCCAGTGTAGACCATGAGTTGCTTTTTACCTGCAATAACGAGGATAGTGAATATTACACTGATTACACGGAATATGATTATGGCTGTGATTATTTTGAGCCGAAGGAGTGAATGGTATGAGAATTTTGAGCCAAGATAGAACAGCTTCCATTGATGAAAGTGGAGTATTGCTGTTGGTTTCTGAAAACTATGTTGTAGCCGCTTTTCCTATCGAAGAAGTTGGCCTCATACGTCTTGGAGGATATAAGAACAAAGAGCGGGCAATGGAAGTGCTTGCAGACATTCACACTCTGTATGAAGAACTCCCCTTCTCTGGCAGTACAGTTTTTTATATGCCAAAGGAGTGAGCATGATGATAACGATTATTAGTCAAGATAGAAAGCATTCTGTTGGCAAGGATAAATTTCATAGAATAGATATTTTTAGACACGGGAAAGAAATCATTGCAGAAAAAGACAGGGAGCGAATACTACTTGGTCGCTATACGAAAACAGAGCGGTCTTGTGAAATATTCCAAAAATTATGCCTTGTCATAAGGAAAGACATTCCGAATTGTGGTGACTTTTTCTATATGCCGAGATATTAAACTCTGATATGTACCCTGTTTGTTGCGCTTGCCTTTGAGCGGTTTAGTTCATGACTGTACGGCGATTATGGCAAGAAACAAGGCGGCTATAGACGCTGATTTTCGGACGCAGGGTCTTATATATGCACCAGTAGTTTAATGGCAGAACATCAGCCTTCCAAGCTGAATAAACGGGTTTGATTCCCGTCTGGTGCTTTTCATCGGATTTTTGGACATTTTTCCCGATGAATAACACGACCTTTCACCCGCTAGGGGAATCCTGTTAAGAGCCATCGCACGGCTCGGTGGGTTTTTGGCTTGTATGCCGATGGGGACTGGCAACAAGACCAAACACCAACTTCATATTTGGGGCGTTTTAACGGCATCACGCCCCACTCTGGATTCTTAGCTCAGTTGGTCAGAGCATCCGGCTCATAACCGGACGGTCCTCGGTTCGAGTCCGAGAGAATCCATTTGCGGTCTTTCGGTATCATGGTTTATCGCAATCATTGGTTCTGCTGACTGACCGTATGATTCGGGGTCGCTCCCCTCCGTGGAAATCGGACGGAACACAAACCGATAGGAATTGTGACACATCGGAGAGCAACGATGCGGGATGCTCAGGATGGCATCAACAGGGTATGGACGCTACCAACATACTTGGAGTGATGAAAACTGCGTTCAAGTCAGTCCGTTTTGCTGGTTTCGTGACTGACATTAAACTCAAAACTGAAAAATCATGATGGGGATTGGATAGAAACTTGATTTAGGTGAGGTCGATTCGGATTTCACTATTAGAGATGGTGTCTTTTAAATCCCCATCCTCTGCCAACATACCGAAACGGTTATAACGGCGTGGTCTTGAAAACCATTGTGTCGGTTAGAATCCGACATGGGGGTTCAAATCCCTCTGTTGGCGTTTGGGTTCACGATGAAAACCTTACTCGCAACCTTATGGGTTAAAATCGTTGTAAAAATGCGTGCGCCGAAAGCATTCTTTTAGGTCTGCGATAAAGCGGGCCTACCCCGGGTTATTAGCCTGCGAGTAGGCATAGGATAATTCAATTTTGAATTATGGTAGATGGTGGCGGAATAGGTAAACGCTTATATCTAAGAACTGATAGTGGTCGGGTACAATATCGTACGGAGGACGCTGATAGGAATGCGGTTCATGTGTGGTGCAAATCCACACCCATCTAAGAGGTCTGGTCGCACCAGAATAGAGTGTTGGTTGCGTAAATCCCACTTGAATTAAAAAAATGCCGATGGCAGATTGGATGTACCCCTTTCTGCCTATCGGAAACGCACAAGTTATCCCGATTATTTGATTGAAAACGAAAGGCGGTGTTTGCAATGGCACAAGGCGTAAAAACCATAAGCAAGAGAAAATTCTTTGAAGCGTTTGAGGCGTTCTGTAGCGGACGGATGACACTTTCCAAAGCCGCGAGATATATCGGCATCAGCGTGCCTACTGCCTCTAAATATTTCAACATGTACATAAAGGGAGAACCATTTCCAGATACACTATTTGTGGATGAAGACCGTCAAAATCGACTTGAACAGTCTGAGAAATATGACCGCAGACTATTCGGCAAGTGATAACGAATGATGAATATTTGCGATTTAAGGAGTTGTGAACAATGAAACACAAAGAAGAATGGTACGTTTGTGATAGGTGCGGCAATAAATTTGACAGGCTCCCGCAAGATAAAATTTGGCTTACAAGAATGAAAATGAACCATGAAGAATTTAAAGCGATATACGAAGAAACTGAGGGGTATATTTCAGATAAACATGAGCTAACAGGCGGTGTTTTATCTGTTGAGATAGAGGTACGCTCCAGAAGAAGAGAAAAAATAATTCACTTATGCCCGAAATGCAGGAAAGATTTTGAGAGGTTTATGAACAATGAATAACTGCGATTTCATAACTTGCAGATACAACAAAGACGGTAAATGTAACGATATTGATAACCGAAAAGAATGTGTTAAAGTCGCAAGACTGGTATTATGCAAGGATTTTGCCTATGAGAGAGAAATCAATAACAGGTAAATACATAGGAAACGCCATAGGATACTGTCACTGTAAGGCTCATGCTGGTGCGTTGAACAAGGAACTTGCTTACAAGCATAAATGTATTGCTAAACGGTGTAAATGGCTTGAGAAGTACAATGATGAGGCGTGGAGAAGGAAAGAAAGGTATGTGAGATAATTTGCAGTCATGGCGTAATGGTATCGTAGCGGATTGCTAATCCGTCCGTCAAAATGATGTGTAGGTTCGATTCCTACTGACTGCGTCAAGGAAGGAGAGTATGATGCACATGAAAAAAATTTGTTTCTTGGTAGCAATAGGTTTCGCTTTAGTTTGCGGAATGACTGGTGCTGCAACTCTTGGCAAAATGATTGCAAATGCTAGAAACGATGCAAAAGGAGGATTGCAGAGAACCATTACTGTGTATACAGCGGATGGCAAGAAAATAGCAAATTATGAAGGGAAAATTGATATCGAGACCACCAGTGGCGGTTATGTTAAATTTGATTTTGACGGAAAAAGATATATTTACTACAACTGCTTTGTGGAAACTATTGCAGACATAAACTAAAAACAATTACCGACTAACAATTTGGAAGTTAGCCGCTAACCCTAAACATCTGAGGGCAAAGGATTTTTGCACCTTTGCTTATTTGAGCGGAGGTGCTTTTTTTAATGGCAAGTTTTGAATTGATAAGTGCCGTACAGGACTACGAGAAATACATAGAAACAAATGGAATCAATGAGCAGGTTATTGATGCGTATTGCGAAGCTGCCAAAACCGCTGCTACGAATGAGAAGGATATTGAGTACGGTCTTAAAATATCAAAAAGGTGTAAGGAAATCATTGAAACCTTTTGCGTTGATACTTCTGGAGGCACAATTTGGGATTTAGAAAAATACGCTTTCAAAGAAAAAGTAAGCTATGAAATTATAGAAAAATTTTATTCCGTCTTACTGATAGAAGCGCAGAATAAGGTTGTCGATAGTTTCTTTCGTTATATCGAACACAAAAGAGAACCGAAGGAGCGGTTTTATATGCCAAGGCGGAAACAGTTCTTAAAAATTGGTCTGGTAGATGCACTGCAAGGGATGATTGATGATAAGTACGATATTCTGTGTATCAGCCTAATTCCTGGGGCCGGGAAAACGACAATCGAGAAATTCTTCAATGCCGCGATTATCGGTTGGTATCCGAAGGACTTCAATCTGTTTTATTCTCATAGCGGTGATATTACCAGAATGTATTACGATGGCATGTACGATATTGTCACCAACGCGGATGAATACGCATGGAACGAAATATTCCCTAACCTTAGCGTGACGAACACGAACGCCAAGATGGAGCAGTTTAATGTCGGGAAATATAAGCCGTTCCCCTCTGTTCAGTGTACATCCGTAGGTAGTAAGAACGCTGGTAAGGTTCGTGCATCGAAATTTCTGCTTGTTGACGATATGATAGGCGGTATCGAAGAAGCAATGAACCCTATGATACTTGATAAGCTATGGAACAAATACGCTGTTGACGCAAGACAGAGAAAAATACAGGACACTACGGGGCATAACTGCAAGGAGATACATATTGCTACCAGATGGAGTGTTCATGACGTTATCGGGCGCATACAGAATATGTATGAGGGCAACTCAAGGGTAAAGGTAATTGCGGTTCCTGACATTGACCCGATTACAGGAGAAAGCAATTTTGATTATGAGTTTTCCGGGTTCGATGTCGCGTTTTTTGAAGACCAGCAACTATTGATGGACGATATTTCCTACAAGTGCCTATATAAACAGGAGCCAATTGAGCGCGAGGGTCTGGTATTCCCTGATGACAAGATACGCCGATACCTCAATCTTCCACACGGAGAGCCGGATATTATCACTGCACAGTGCGACACGAAAGGAAAAGGAACGGACTATTTTGTCCTGCCAATCCTGCAAAAATACGGTGATGACTACTACTGCGTGGATTGCGTTTGCGATAATACCGCAGACTATGAAATGCAGTACGAAAACGCCGCAAATGCTATTGTCAATAATGGGGTTCAGGAGTGCGAATTTGAGCGAAACGCAGGCGGAGACAGGGTTGCTATGGAAGTGAATAAACGTGTAGAGGCTAAGGGTTGGATTTGCAATATTACAGATACGCCTACCGAAACGAACAAAGAGGCAAGAATTTTCCAGTGTTCAAACTGGATTATGCAACACATTATTTTTAAAGACCAGTCCTTGTATACGCCGAAAGAACCATACGGCGTTATGATGTCACTTCTGAAACGATATTCAGTAAGCGGAAAGAAGCAGCTGGATGACGTTCCAGACGTATTCTCGAACTTCGCGGTCAGAATTACGAGGGGAGCCAGAACTGCAAAAGTAGAAGCAGCTATCAATCCGTTCAGAGGGGGTATGTCTTGGTGACGAAAGAAATCTTGAAGCAATACACTGATTTACAGCAGGAATGTGTTGAAGTGCGAAAAAAAATAAACACCCTTGAAAATCAGATAGCACGAATTGAACAGGATGGCAGCGTCAGAGACAAGGTTTCTGGTGGAATTGGCGGCTGGCAGAGTTTTACCATCGAAGGATTTCCTTACCCGGAATACAACCGTAAGAAAGCCTTGCTCTATTCCAGAAAGGCTACGCTTTGTGCCCTAGAAATGGAAATCATGGAAACTATCAATCAGATAGAATCGTTTATTGCGACCGTTGAAGACAGCCACATGCGGCGCATTATTCATCTTAGATTTGTCGAGGGGTTGTCTTGGGGGGACGTTGCAAAGCGTATCGGCGGAAATACAGAGGACAGCGTCAAGAAAATGTTCTATCGTTTTCTTGAAAAATGAGAAGTTGTCTCCAATGTCCCGAAAAAATCTGCTATAGTTACAATAAAGAATAATGCGAACAGACAAACGCTGGCACTTGCCAGTGTTTTTGTTTTGCCTTTTTTGAAAGGAGGTGCTTTATGAATAGTAGAACACTTCAAGATATCCTGCGTGGATGCTATGGCAGGAAAGTAGCGTATACGGACGCAGAGAAGATAACGCCCGATAACATCATAAGCGTACTTGGCAAGTGTATAGGCATTTTCAATCTCAATAAAACAGCGATTGATTACCTCTGGCACTACTACAAGGGAGACCAGCCGATACGTTATCGTCAGAAGATTGTGCGTGACGATATTGTAAATAAGATTGTAGAGAATCACGCCTATGAGATTGTGCAGTTCAAGGTTGGGCAGACATATGGCGAGCCTGTACAGTTTGTCAGCCGCAAGGACGATGAACGGATAAACAAGGCTGTTGACATTCTGAATGATTACATGGTTGATGTTGATAAACAGTCAAAGGATATTAAATCGGGTGAATGGCAGTCAGCAACCGGCACTTCCTTTAAGGCAGCTCAGTTCGCGGATGGAGATATAAAATTTCGCATTGTCTCCCCCACTCCACTGAACACCTTTGTCATTTACAACCGCAGCACAGAAGAACCGATACTGGCTGTACAGGAATTGAAAAATAAGAATGGTGAATGGTATAAATTATGCTTCACCGAAACACATTCCTGCGAAATACATAATTCGAACGTTGCGAATTGGAAACTTCATGCTTTCGGCGGCATACCGATTGTGGAATATCCTAATAACCATGAGAGGTTGTCGGATATTGAACTTGTCATCGATATTCTAGATTCTATCAACAATATGCAGTCTAACCGAATGGATTCTATTGAGCAGTTTGTTCAGTCATGGGTGAAATTCGTGAACTGTGATGTGGATAGCGAAACCTATCAAAAAATGAAACAGCAAGGCGCGCTGGTAGTCAGGTCTAATAACGGAGAAAACAAAGCCGATGTCGATATCATGACACAGGAACTGAACCAGACAGAATCACAGGTTGCAAAGGATGACCTTTGGGATAACGCCCTTTCTATCCTCGCAATCCCAAATAAAAACAATAATAACTCTGGCGGTGATACGCAGGGTGCGGTACAGCTTCGTAATGGTTGGGATTTCTCAAAGACGAGAGCAAAGCTGAAAGACCCCATTGTAAAAGCGGCAGAGAAACGCCTTGCAAAGGTAGTGCTGAATATCATCCGTATTAAGCATGAGGATTTAGGTATTACCACAAGGGATTTTGATGTGCAGATAAATCATAGTCCGCAGGACAATATGTATACAAAATCGCAGACACTCTATCAGCTTTTGCAGGCAGGAATACACCCTCTTATCGCAGTTAAAACTGTTGGCTTGTGGGGAGATTCCGAAAAAACCTTCCTTCTTTCTAAGCCGTATATGGATGCTTTGTGGCAGACAGCGGAAGAAAAGGAAGAAAAAGAAGAACAGGAACGAAAGGCAGCGGAGATTGTGAAACAGTCTCAAACGGTTGCAGAAGAATAAAGAGGTGGTTTCATGTCAAGAATCCCGAATGACGAATTACATACAGAGAAAATTGTATATGAAACCTATTTTGGCGAAATGGAAATATCTGACGAAGAAAAGAAAGAACGGCTTGAGTTGGCAAAAGAACTTGAGCCGATTTTTATTTCTTTTTTTTATGCTTTCTTGGAACAAGAAGGAAATGAAGGAGACTTCATTCAAAGTCTTTCCGCAGAATACGAAAAGACGGCGTTGAAGTTTCTAAAGGTCAGAGAACCAACAGCATACATAAAAGAATATTCGGAGAAAATCACAGAAGATATTATCCGAACAACCGTTGAAAATAAGGATACGCCCTACTTTACATCTGTTGAGCGTGCCATGAACATTGCGGCGAACGAAGCAAATACCATAGGCAACTACCGAGAATACACCAGAATGGTTAAGCAGGGTTATAAGTACAAGACTTGGATAACCATGCTTGATGATAAGGTGCGGCATACACACGCCGAAGCGAATGGATATAAAGTCGGGATATTCGATTCTTTTCAAATAGGTGCATCCGAGATGTCTTTCCCTCGTGACTACTCTTTGGGAGCGAGCGCAGAGGAAATTGTAAATTGCAGATGCAGTCTTAAATACACGAAAACTTAAACAGTCCTTAGCGGCTGTTTTTTGTTTGCAAAAAAAATAAGTAGCTATGCGGTAAATAGCAAAACTCAGCAGGCGCGACCTGCGGTAACAAAAGCGTGAGTAAAAGAACAGGAGGTAATAACCATGAAACGAGAAGATGTGCTGAAACTTTTTCCAGAAGCAACAGATGAGCAGATTACCAATCTGCTGAATCAGAGCAACAAGGAAGTGCTGAACGAGAAAAACAAGGTAGCGCAGTACAAAGAAAAAGCCGATAAAGCAGATGAATTACAGGCTAAGATTGACGAATTGGAATCCAATGGATTGTCTGAGACCGAAAAAGCCAACAAAGCGTTGGAAACGGCAAACGCAAGAATCGCAGAACTTGAAAAGGCACAGACATTGGCAAACCAGAGAGCGGCGGCGGCTGAAAAATTCAAAGTAACCGCTGAACAGGCGGAGCAGATTGTGAAGGATGACGGCACATTTGATTATGACGTTCTCGGTCAGATTATTACCGAAAAAGAAACGGCAGCAGCCAAAGCCAAGGAAGATGAAATTGCGGCAGGCAGTCAGAATCCCGGCGGCGGTACTGGCGGAAACGGAAAAGAAGAAACGGACGCTGAAAAGATGGCGAAGGAAATCGGCGGTGCTTTTTCCGATGCAAATAAAACGGCTGAATCCGTATTGAAAAATTATATGTAAGGAGGATGAAAAAATGAAGTTTAAAGAATCAAGCGTAACTACGCAAAATGAAATTCTGAAAAGAAAACTTGGTGGTGAATTGTTCACGCCTGTCACTTTGGACGCATCCGCGTTTGCAGATGGTGTTTGCAGGGCCGGGAATCCTATTTCCGCAGAGGGGAAAAAGGTAAATGGTGGAAGCGGTGATTCGGCGGCAGTCGGTATCCTGCTTTATGACGTGTACGATTCTAACCCTAACGGCACTATTATCAAGGCTTTTGCTTGTGTAAATGAAGCAAATGCGAACGCGAACGCAGGAATTACGATTGCGGAGGCGGTAAAGACGGCACTGCCACTGATTGTATTTGAATAAGGAGGTGCAAAAGTAATGAATATTAGAGATGTATATAACGCAAAGGCGATTGCCCTTGTGCAGACAGAAGTGGCAAGTAACAGAATCCCCTATCTTGGCGAAGGTCTGTTCCCTGCAAAAAAGAAAATGGGTCTTGACCTGAAATGGATTAAGACTTCAAAGGGACTTCCTGTTTCTCTGAAACCTTCCAATTTCGATGCGGTTTCTACACTGAGAAGCAGAGAAGGGTTCAAGATGACAGAAACAGAAATGGCGTTTTTCCGCGAATCTATGCTTGTCAAGGAAATTGACGAACAGGAAATCATGCGTGTGCAGGATACAGCGGACCCATACGCACAGGACGTACTGAGAAGAATTTTCGATGATACCAACACACTGGTTGACGGTGCAAAAGTTGTACCAGAAAGAATGATTATGCAGCTGTTAGCCCCTTCTGACGGTTCTCCTAAAATCTCTATACAGGCAGATGGTGCTACATACGCATACAACTATGACCCTAACAACGAGTACAAAACAAACAACTTTGCGGAACTGACAACAACAACCGATAAATGGTCTGATACCGAAAACTCTGACCCTATGGATGATATCGCGACCGCGCTGGATTCCGTAGAATCCAGAACAGGCGAAAGACCTTCTATTATGATTGTTTCCAGAAAGACCATGGACTATCTGAAACAGAATAAGAAAATCAAGTCCGCAATTCTGGCACAGAATGTAACGGCAAATATCTTCATGAACGATAACAGGGTAAAGGAAATCTTCTCTGCTGAATTGGGTATCAGCATTGTTGTTTATTCCAAGCAGTACAAAAACGAAGCCGGCACCGCTGCCAAATTCTATCCAGATGGTTTCGCGACACTGATTCCTAACGGCGCACTGGGTAACACATGGTACGGTACTACACCAGAAGAAAGAACGCTGATGGGCAGCAAAGATGCGGATGTATCCATTGTCAATACAGGTGTTGCAGTTGCGGTAACGGTTTCTAATGACCCTGTGCAGACAAAGACAACCGTATCCGAAATTGTACTGCCCTCTTATGAGAGAATGGACAGCACCTATGTTATTAAATGCTACTAAAAAGGAGGTCGGTTAAATGAAATTCGACCACAAAGTAAAACATAACGGCATCTGGTATGAGCCTTTCGAGGAAGTTCCAGATTCTAATGGCAAGAAAGCCTATACAAAAAGCGAAATCGCGCGCATGCCTGTCGATGAACTGCGACAGTTGGCGTTGAAGGTTGGCATTGGTGGCGCAGCTGAAATGAACGGCACAGAGTTGAAACAGTATATCTTATCTGCGTTTGGCATGTAAGGGGAGTGATTGCTTATGGCTGATTACAGCATTTTAGAGCAAGTAAAAATCAGACTGCGGCAGTTTCACGTTGACGAGGACGATACTGTGGTATTCGACCGAAAGGAAGAAAACCCACTCTTAAATCAACTGATAGAGCAGGCAAAAAAAGAGATTGCCATAAAGCGTATGTATCCAGATACATACTCGGAGGATGATATTGCGGAGGATTTGAAAAGGTTTGAGAACAATATCGTTGACTTGGCAGTATATGACCGCTCACAGGCAGGAGAAGCATATATGGCAAGCTATTCTGAAAACGGAGTGAGCCGTTCTTGGAAGAATAGAGAGGATTTGTTCTTTGGCGTATACCCGTTTGTAAAGGTTCTTTAAAGGGGTTGGTATCGACCCCTTTAGTCGTTTTTGGTGCGTTGCTGTTTCAAAGTGCAAAGTATAGTTTCAATAATTCTATAGAATAATGAAAGTTTAATCGAAAATAAATGAAATTTAATTAAATTTTCCGCTTAATTTTCAATTAAATTCGATAAATTTCTATTTCTTAACGAAACGGCAGCAGGGGTGCATCGTATCAAGTGGCGGTGGGCTGATGCGCAATTATTAAGCAGAAAGGCGGTACAGAAATGCAAGTCGAAATAGCATACCTCATAAGCATAGTCTCTTTGGCATTTTCCGTCTTTTTCGGGTTGAAAAGTAGCAAGCATACAGACACAAAGGATATTGAGGAACGTGTGAAGGATAACACCAGAATCAATATGAAACTGGATGCTATCGCAGGAACAACACAGGAAATAAAGTCGGAGATCTCAACGATGAGGGAAGAAATCAATAAGCACAATGACAAGATTATCAAGTTGGAGCAGAGCCTTAAATCTGCACATCATAGGCTTGATACTCTTGAGGAACGAATGAATCATGAGTAGGTGGTTTCAAATGCTCGATATTAACAGACAAAAGATGTTCTATGCAAAGCAAATCGGTCAAGTCCCTGTCTATGATACGGACGAGGATGGCAATTTGAAATACATCACTGTGGACGGAAACCAAGTGCCGATAGAAACAGGGGAATACACAATGGGATACGATGTACCAGTTCCCTTCTATTCTTCAATCAGCAACAAATTGAGCGAATCTCTTATTAAGGAGTTTGGTGTTGATAATTCAACAAATTTCGTTCAGATAGTCGATGACAAGGGAAAACTTCCTTTGTCTGTCGGGGATTTGGTGTGGAAGAAATCAGCGGTGCAGTATAAAGCGGCAATGGTCGATAAGACAAGCTGCGATTACATTGTCAAGGGCGTTGCGGATGAAGGTCTGACGGTTGATTTGTTTCTTTTGCAAAAGAATGTAAAGTAGGTGCAGTATGGAAAATAAAACTGTAAATGTTCTTGGAGAGAAGTATTCAATTATGTTTGTGGATGAATATCCGGAACGGTTTTCGGATTTTGAGGAATCGGCGGATGCCTTGTGCAATTTCTATGACAAAGTGATTTATGTATTAAATCCAAAAGAAAAACACCTAACGGAAGATGGGAAAATCAACTTAAATAAAAGGAAACTTAGGCATGAGATAGTCCATGCCTTTCTTTTTGAAAGTGGTTTATCTTCCAATACACACGGGATTTATGGCGCATGGGCTGAGAACGAGGAAATGGTTGACTGGATTGCAATACAATCGCCAAAAATATTTAAAGTATTCCGAGAACTTGAAATTTTGTAGGTGGTTCTATGCCTAAGAAAATATCAATCAACATCATGTCCAATAAGTCCATCCAGAACGCCGTAAAAGAGGTTGAGAACTACGCATATAGCTTAACCGATAAATGTAACGAGTTTGCGAAAAAACTCGCTCAAATCGGCGCACAGACTGCCAAAATGAAGGTTGCTCAATACGATGCTGTTTATACAGGAGAACTTCTTAGCAGTATCAATTATGAGCAAGGGGCGGTTATTAAAAAAGGTGCAACGTGGATTGTGTACACTGGATGCGTTTGGGCAAAGTTTATTGAATTCGGTACAGCCGTTGTCGGGAAGGAAAATCCGCATCCCGATATTGGCATTGTTGGTTGGAAGTATGACGTAAATAATCATGGAGAAAAAGGATGGTTTTACTTTCGTGACGGCGAATGGCACTGGACAAAGGGTATGCCCTCTCGCCCATTTATGTATGAAACTTCCATAGAATTAGCAGAAAAGATTGCGGAAGTTGCAAAGGAGGTGTTTGGTTGAGTGATAATTCATGGGCTTATGACCTTGGAACGGTTGTGTTTTCAATCGTAAAGGCGAAAGCCAAGCCAAAATTGGAATCGAAATATCCGACCATATACTTCACAAGCAACGGAAAGAAATTAAGTGATGCCATCTTCCCTACCGTCTATATTCATCGTATGGCGGCGGCGGAACGTGGAGCAGACCTTGAGGGACTTTCCGTCAATGCAACCTTGGAAACCTTCCAAGTGGATGTATTCACAAACACAAGCCAATCGGATGTAGGCAGAATAATGTCTGTTGTAGCAGACGTATTCAAAGAAATGCGGTTCAAAGTTATTGCCCTTCCAGAATTTAATGAGGGGGATACATACAGAAGTACCGCAAGATTCCAAAGGACAATAGGAGCAAATGACAGTTTAACGTGATAAAGCCATTTAGGGCTTTATTTTTTTATGCAAAAAAGGAGGAATGAAATATGGCAGTAGCAGGTATTTCCAGTTTGGGAATCACATTCGGTTATGGTGTGGAAACCACAGCGGGAACAAAACCGGCAAGTTTTAAAAAGCTGACAAGAATAAATACTATCGGCGGCATTACTATTGAGCCAGAACAGATTGACGCTTCTGCACTGGAAGATGAAATCACAAGATACGTTAAGGGTAGAGCTGACACAGGCGGCTCTTTCAATATCACAGTAAACCTTACTGACGATACCAGAAAAGAATGGGAGAATCTGATTACAGAATACAAGGGTTTGACAGGCGGCAAAAGAATGTGGTTTGAAACAATCGTGCCTGGTTTTGAAAACTCTTTCTTTGTCGTGGCACAGCCGCCCGAGCAGATTCCACAGCCAGAAATCAGCCAGAACGAACTTTTGACAGTTGAAATGCCGCTGACGATTGAAGAATATAAGGGCATGGATGCTACGGTTGCGTTCACGGGGGAATAAAACGCTATTCGCAGAATGAACAGGCTGTGACGGATAGCGAAGAAAACGCCAATTCAGCCGAATATTACTACTAATAAAACTTAAAGGGATGGAGAAAGACCCATCCCTTTTTTATTTGTTCAGAAAAAGGAGATATGCAAATGAAAAACTTTACCATTAACAGAAAAGTATATAAGGCAAAAGAATTTGATTTTAACCTTGTTTGCGACTTGGAGGACGAAGGTATTTCTCTTGAAGCTATGCAGGATAAGCCCATGTCCATGATGAGAGCGTATTTCGGTATCTGTGCTGGCATTGGAAGAAATGCGGCTGGGGAAGAAATGCAGAAACACATTGTTTCCGGTGGAAGTTTTGAGGAAATGGCAGAAGCTATGTCTGATGCTATGGAACAGTCTGATTTTTTTCGGGCTGCCAACAAGACAACGGAAGCGGAAACTGCGGAAAATCAGAGCGAAGCGGAATAAGAAAAAACTACAAATCGTTTCGTGAGTTGTTGATTTCTGAATGGTTCCCACAGGCATACGCTATTGGGGTTTCGTGGGATGAATTTTGGAGAATGAATCCGAGAATATTGTCTGCGATTGCAGAAGGATACAACCAGCGTGTCAGAAACGCAGATTACATGAATTGGATAAACGGTCAGTATACGCTTGCCGCCGTCACTGTCGGTGTAGAACGAAATTTGGCAGGAAGAAAAGCGAAATCAGAATATCCTCAAAATCCGTTCTTTGAAGAAATCGAAAAGCAGAACAAACCTCTTTCCGATGATGAATTGCAAAAACAGCGTGAATTGTTTGTTGAGCGTTTGAAAACCATGCAGTCTAACTTTGAAATCTCTCATGGGAAGGTGGTGGAAATGGGTAATGAGTGAAATAGATAAACTTGAGATAAAGATTGTTGCGGATGCAACAGAAGCGGAAAAGTCTGTCAAAAAGTTGGGCAAGTCCATTGAGGGTATCGGGAAAACAGGAGATTCCACAAAACAAATTCGTGAAATTAAATCTGCTTTGGAGAGCATTAAAACGCCAGAAATAGAGATTAACGGCATAAAAGAATTTGCGAAACAAGCAAGAATCATAGCACACAACTTTTCAAAAGCCGCAAAAAGCGCAAAGGAAATCGGTATTGCGTTAAAAGGCGTGAATCTCGGACAACTCACAAAAAAGTCAAAAAAAGAATCTGCACCTGTTGAAGATTATAGTCATTTGAAGGACATTCCTATTTTTGACATAGGCAAGCAGATTAACGGAAAGCCGATACAGGATGCCGCAGAATCTATGTCTGATTTAACGAGCGAAACAAGCAGTGCCGTTTCCGTTGCAGGGCAGCTTGCCGCCGCAATGGGACGCGTTTCTGAAAACGCCGCAAAAACAGACAGATTTTCTGGAATAGAAAAGGAGATTTCAAAAAATCTTGGCATGACAGGCGTTCTGGATATTGATAATGGGAAATTCGCTGAAACCATAGAGGAATCAAAAAGCCTTATCAATGGATTTAGAGTTGACTTAGAAAAACTCGGACTTAGTGAAATTAAGTTTCCAGAAGTCGAAAAGGCAGAACGAGAATTTAAAAATATGGAAAATACGGTTAGAGTTCTGACCGAAACCATAGAAGAATTAAAGTCTGCCGGTGGAAACGCCAAACAGATGAAACCGCTTGAAAAGCAGTTGGAGAGAATAAGCCAAAAATCAAAAATAGCAAATCTTAATCTGAAAGATACTATTGCACTTGCACGTTCTAAAATACCAAATATTCAAGAAGGATTGCAGGAAAAACAGAGTAAAAAAACGCAACGAGAAGGACAGAGGAAACGCTCAAATAAATCTCGTGGGCGTTCATCCGGTGGGCTTTTTGGTCGCTCTGGCGGTCGCAATAGTTTTTCTTTGCCTAAAATGGTTGGTATGTCTTTACTGTACTCCACTGTATTTCAGCTGATTGGTACCATACAGTCTGCATTTGCAGAAGGTATGCAGAGTTTAGCGCAGTACAGCCAATCGGTAAACGCCAATATTTCCTCTATGATGTCCGCTTTAATGCAGTTGAGAAACGCATTTGCGGCGGCGTTTGAGCCTATCCTTTCTGTTGTCGCACCCTACCTTGCTACTTTCATTAGTTGGCTTGCGAAAGCAATCAATATGTTGGGACAATTCATTGCGGCACTGACAGGCAAAGGGTATGCGGTACAGGCTAAAAAAGTGCAGATGGACTACGCAAAAAGCCTACAAAAAACGGCAGGAGGCGCAGGAAAAGCGGCTAAAGCGTTGAAGGAAATGCAGGACTATACACTCGGATTTGATGAATTGCACATCATAGACACCAAGCAGAACGATAGCGGCGGTGCTGGTGGCGGTGGTGCTGGCGGCGCAGGAGACCTTCTCCCTACCGATATGTTTGAAACTGTCGAGATTGATTCCAAGATAAAGGGTCTTGCTGACAGAGTAAAAGAAGCATTTAAAACGGGGGACTTTTACAGCCTTGGTGCTGATTTAGGTCAGAAGATACAAGATGCACTCGGCAGTATTGACTGGGATGCAATATATGAAAAGGCAGACAAATTCGGGACTGGCTTGGCAACATTCTTAAATGGCTTAATATCGCCCGATACATTTTCTGTTTTAGGGGCAACAATAGCAGGCGCATTGAACACCGCATTGCATTTCCTTGATTCATTCGGCACTAAATTTGATTGGTCTAATTTCGGGCTGTCCATAGCAGCTGGAATTAACACGTTTTTCTCCACTTTCGATTTTGTCCTTGCCGCAGATACGGCTAATAAATGGATAAACGGTATTTTAACCACATTAATAAAAGCCGTACAGGGTACAGATTGGGCAATGATAGGAGAAAAAATTGGAACATTCATAAAGGAAATTGATTTTGTCACCATTCTGTCCAATATCGGAACGCTGATATTTGAAGCAATATCGGCGGCACTTGAAGCGTGGAATGGTTTTGTTGATGTTGCGCCGATAGAATCAACTATCATAGCCGCTGTTGCGTTATTGAAATTTACTGGTCTGGGTGCTTCAATAGCCAAAGCAATCGCAGCACAGATAGCAGGCTCGGAGATTGTTACTGGTATAGGAACTGCTATTGCTGGTCTTGGACCGAAGATTGCAGGATTTATATTAAGTCCTTGGACGCTTGCCATAGGGGCGGCTATATTAGCCGTTTTTATGACTATAAAGCATTGGGATGAGATAAAAGAGTTTCTTGCGAAGTTGTGGGATGGTATTAAGAAAACAGTAGTCGAAGTATGGGACTCTATTAAAAATTTCTTCAAAACAACATGGGATGAGATTGTAAGCTACTACCCGGAGAAATGGAATGAATTAAAGACGGCAACCTCTGAATTGTGGGAAACCGTCAAAACAACCATTTCTGAAAAATGGACTGCAATTAAGAATTTCTTCACGGAAACAATACCGCAGATTATAAGTGATATTGTTGGTTGGTTCTCTGAATTGCCATCTAAAATTGGCACTGCAATTTCAACTTTAATATCCTCCATCTTCCCTACATGGGGAAATGATATCTCAACTTGGATTTCATCTTCAATACCAGAAAAAATCAAAATGATTATCGACCTGTTTAAAGGAATACCACAGGGCGTATACAATGCCGTAACATCCATGGGTCGGAAGATTGAAGAAATCGGCAAGTGGATGTGGAAGGGCATTAAAAAAGGTTTGCTTTCTTTAGTGCCTTCTGGCGTGAAGGAAGTTGTAAGTGGAATACTTAGCGGTACAAAGAGCGCGGCGGAAATTCACTCTCCTTCTAAACTGTTTAAGCGAGAGGTCGGTGCTTATCTGGGCGCAGGTATCGTTGAAGGTATGGAAGAATCCGTCAAAGGTGCAGGCAGTGTTATTGATGAAATCGTAGACAAAGTATCTGGCGGTGGCAGTCTTGCGCCTGTTGTATCGGTCGAAGCACCAGATATTTCACAGTGGGATGCGACATGGGCTACATTGAGAGAAAATTTTACAGTGCTAAAGGAAGATATCATTTCAAGTATGAATACATTCTATTCGAGCATAAGTGCTATGACAACGAATTTCGGTACGGTTTCCAAGGCACAGATAACGGCGTATCTGCTGAAAGTTTACGATAACATTTACAACACGTTTGATGCTATCAGACAGACCTTGCAGCAAGTATCTGATGAGGTTACAAGGATGCTGAACCAGATGGTTTCCGATGCAAACTCACTGGCAGGATTGACTGGTAAAAAATACAGTCATGTCGGCGGCTACACCATGCAACAGGCGCAGCGTTTCAATATAGAAATGTTTGCGAATGGCGGTTTTCCTCGGTCTGGCGAACTGTTTATTGCAAGAGAGGCAGGACCGGAACTGGTCGGAAGTATTGGCGGCAAAACAGCCGTTGGCGGCAATGACCAGATAGAACGTGCAATTTTTAATGCTGTTTTAACGGCTATGTCACAGGCAATGGCGAACGGTAGCAGTCAGCCAATCGAACTGAACCAGAAGATTGAACTAGATGGAGACGTTATTTATAACAATCAGCAGAAAGTATCCGCAAGACGAGGGATAAACTTTGGTCTTGGTGCATTTCAAAGGTAGGTGGTTTTTGTGGCAGTAATTAAATATAACGGCACAGAAATTACCTGCCCTTCTGTGCAGGAATACGAAGGTCAACAGTTGGTTGACAGCGGCAGAAATGCAAATGGCGTTGTGGTAGCTCAAAAGATAAACCGCCGCCAAGTGAAATTGACATTGGAGTGGAAGGTTATTTATCCAAAGGAATTGCAGAAGATTTTGCAGCTGGTCGAAACTTTCATAGGCGAAGTGACCTATTATGACCCGAAGGAAGGGAAATTCATCACAAGGGAAATGTATTGGGGAGATTATTCCGTTTCTACATATTGGGTGTCCGAGAATGGCACACCGAAAATGTTTACAGGTCTGAAAGCCTCGCTTATAGATACAGGGAAGTAAGGCGGTGGTTTTATGTATCCGGTAACAGCAAAATGGAAAGAGGAAACAGAGCAAACGCTCCGCAATCCTTCTTATGTGAGAATTGTATTTGGCGTGACAGACCCAGACGCACCCGGCTTGAGTACACAAACAGATAACGGTCATTTGCCGTACAGCGATGTTGACAGCGTGGATGTCGGCACAACCGCCCCATCCACCTATCAGACGCTGGAGCGAAACAGATTTATTCTGGACGGAAAGAACCCTCTGCCGCCGGAGAGCAACCCCATCTATCAGGGATATGCAGGATTGACAATCAGCGGTGATGCAGGGGCATACACTACAAAGCCGCTTGTGAAAATTTCATTCGGCGATTATGTGCAGTTTCCCGGTTTGACCTTCCAGTTTGATGACAGCATGGGTGATTACCCGAACAGCTTTCGGATTCTGGCAAAGAAAGATTCTGTATCTGTATTCGATAAAACCTACTCGCCTGATACTACATATTGGGAAATGACAGACCAAATCCCGTTATGCAATGAACTGTCCTTCTATTGGCTGAACTCAAATATACCGCACCGCAGGGCGAGGTTACTTTCCTTGACATACGGCTTGGTCAGCCGATTGGGTTCAGATGATATTGCAAGCTGTTCCTCAACGAAGGAGATTGACTTGCTTTCGTCCAAGATTCCAAAGCAGGAATTTGAATTTACGCTGATTGATACGCAAAGAAGATATGACCCCGAAAACCCATCGGGCTTATGGGAGTATCTGGAAAGCAGACAGCCTGTCAATTACCAGTACGGCTATGAATTGTCGGACGGCTCTATTGAGTGGATACCTTGGGGCTTGTCTTATTCTACAGGCGATTTTGATGTATCGAAATCTGGAATTGTGGCAGAGGTCAGCATAAAGTGCGTAGGTCTGGCAGACCATTTGACAATGACCTATGACGAGGGCGTGTATTCGGCGGCAGGAAGAAGTCTGTTCGACCTTGCGACCGATGTTATGAAGTTTGCGGGATTTGAGAATACAATCGAACTGGATAATGCGTTGAAAACAATCTACACGCACAATCCCCTTCCGTCCTCCAAAGTGAATGAGTGTTTGCAGCTGATAGCTAATGCAGGGCGTTGTATCATGAATCATAGCCGCGGCGGTTATATTCAGATTTTGCGTGAGAATGACAGCGCGACAGGATTTGATATCAACTTTGACAAAATGACGGATACGCCGACAACAACGAAGATACCTCCCCTTCGCAACCTGTCTGTGGAGTATAACTCCGTCAAGGTTAACTCGGAGGTAACGGCGGCGGTCAATGCGGCTGAGGTATCGTCCAACGTGGCGCATGAATACACATTCACTCATTCGGCGTACACGAACCAACAGATTGTATTGAGCAGCGGCTTAACGATGGTCGGTACGGCGAAATTCTACGCCTACAAGACCGTTGTAACGCTCAAGGGGACGGGGACAGTCACTATCAATGGGAATAGCCTTACGGAGAATAAAATCGAGTACAGGAAGAAATACAGTGACGTAGGCGAGGATTTGAGCGGCGTTAGCAATACGCTCATTGACAACCAGACGGACGCTATCGCATACGCAAACTGGGTAGCAGCGGTTACTCTGCGGCGCAACACTTACAGTGCGCCAGACAGAGGATATCCAGAACTGGACGTTGGAGATTCTGTCAACTTCACAAGCAACTTCGCGAATGAAACGCCTGTTACTATGGTTCAGCAGAAATTGACCTACAACGGCGCGATTAAGGGCGAGTGCCAATATATCATTGGGGGTGGTAGTTAATGGCTTGGATAACACCGATTTTTAACCGAACTGTATCCGACACCGTTACGGCGAGAGCGGCTCAGGCGAACGAGGAAAACAATAAGGGCGCACTGAACTATCAGGACTTGAACCGCATTGAGGGCAACCACAAGGAATTGATGCAGTGGCTTGAGAAGGAAGGCTACTACATCCCCAGAACATACAGAAATTACAAGGAGAGTTTCAACGGCATAACCTACACTGATTGGCAGGAAGTCAATATACCTTGGCTTTCGGAAATCAACCGTATTCGAGCGAATTATACCGCTCTGGTGCAGTTGTTTTTGGTTGGATTGGGATTGCCTGTATTCGGAGAAAGCAATTACCTTGATTGGCAGGAGGTCAACGATTGGGAACGAGTTGCCGCGGTCGGCAAGGAAATGACAGAAAATATGAAGCAGGAATATATCTACTGCGGAACGATGAATAGCGGAGGTGAACGGTTGCTATGAAGGATTTTTTAGATAGAATCCCAACCCAGGTAGGGCGGAGAAAAATCACCCATGCGGACGGGACAAGCGAATATGTAACGTTTGAAATGGCGGACGAACCTTCTGTAGAGGGTACGCCATTAAACAGAGAAGCCTTCATGAACGTGCAGGGATTTTCTAATGAAGACACTACTATCAGCAAATCAGGTAATGTAACCACAGTTACAATAACGCATGGCGATGGTGGTAAAACTGTTACAATAATTACAAAGAACTCAAGTACACTAACTACTGTAGTATCTAAGTATACCGGACCCTCAGGTAAAGAAATCACGAAAACTACTACAATAGATACTAGTAGCTCAGTAACAAGGATTGGAGGTGTTGTATCATGAGTTGGGATGTAGGTTCATGGGTAATTGACACAGTTAATTCAGTATTAAGTACTCTAATTCAAGCACATGGTACACAGACCTTTACCGAGGATGGCACGTTTACCGTTCCTGCTGGTGTGCATAAGATTTTGATAACGGCGGCGGCTGGTGGTCAGGCAGGAAATACCGGAAGAGATTTTGGTAATTCAAGCAAAGTCTATTCCGGAGGGCTTGGTGGAAACGGCGGAGATTGTATTCTTAAAAAAACGTTTAACGTAACGCCGGGGCAGGAGATTTCAATTATTGTCGGAAAGGGCGGAACAACTTCTGGAGCAATCGGAAGTGCGACTGTGATAGGCTCTTTAGTTACACTGGCAGGCGGCAACAATACTAATAATGGTTCTAATAATGGCGGCGGAACTGGTGGAAGAGGAGGCATTTACTGGGGTGGTTCCGGAGATATTTTACTGCCAGTGCCGGGGCAGGACGGTTTATTAGGTTCGGGAGGCGGAATTGCTACAATAGGTACAAATTCTGGTTCTGGTAATGCATATGGAGGCGGTGGAGGCGGCTCGATAGGAAATGGCGGAAATGGAGCGGTTTCTACTAACGTAGAAGAAAATGTAGGCGTGAATGGCACTATGGGTGGCGGTGGTGGTGGCGCGCACAACCATGGCGGCTCAGCATTTGGCAAAGGCGGAGATGGTATTGTAATTATCGAATGGTGAGGAGGAGTGGAAAAAATGAAAAACTATGCAATGATTTTACAAAACAGAGTGATTGACGTTCTGAAAGACAGGGAAACAGAACCCTACTATCCACCTGACCCATCGGGCAATCCTGTGACCGCCATTCCTTGTGACGATACGGTTACGCTTGGCATGATTTATGATTCTGAAACAGGCACGTTTTCGGAATACACACCACCAGAACCCATGCCAGAACCAAAACCCTCCCAGCTTGACCGTATTGAGGAGCAGTTAAACGCCCTTACTGCGGACAGCGTGACAATAGAGAAATTAAATGCGGCAATCAGTGAAGGGGTGAATGAGGTATGATGGAAACGATTAAGCACATGGCGAAGCTGGCGGCGCAGGCGGTGCAGGAGAAAGCGGACACTATGACAGGAACGGAATTAAACGCTGAGGACAGGTTTATTCCTGATTTTCAGACAGCGAAAGAAAAAGAAAATATGCTCAATCGCCCTGTCGGGTTTGTCTGTAAGAGTACCGCAGAGCGCGTGGTAAAGCTGCTACAGAAATATGACAGCACCATTTACACCGCCGAACCCGAGGAATTGCCTGCACAGTGGGGTTTTGTATGGAGTGATGACCCTGCGAAGGCAAAGCCCTTTATCTCGCTGGCAACCAGCCCCTACGCGAAGGGGGACTGTTGCACGGAGAATGGCGTTTGCTATCGCTCGACCATCGATAACAATACTTGGAAGCCCTCGGAATACCAGCAGGGCTGGGAGAAAGTAGGTTGATCGTATGGCAAGAAAAATGGAAACGAGCAAGAAACTTGTTTACATATCTGATTTTGTAGCAATCTGCCTGAGTGCGGCGGTTATATATGGTACTTTCGTCACAGAGAAAGATATATCTCCGCTGGCACAGGTGGCGGTTGCATCAATTACAGAGTGTGGCGTTGCAAACGGTTTCTACTATTGGAAATCGAAAAATGAAAACAGGTACAAATATGTTATCAAGTTGATTCGTGAATGGGCTGAAAAATACGGCATTGAAGCCGTTATCCGTATTGCTGATATTGTATTGAAAGAATGAAAGGAGATGTAGAAAGTGGGTAAGATTACATTCTTAATGGAAAACTGGTATTTGGTGGTTGCGCTGATGGCGGTCACAGGGATGGTCGGTGTATTTATCGGGCGTTTTCTGAAAATGCCGACAGCGGCACAGAGAGAAAAAGTAAAAGAATGGTTGCTGTGGGCGGTCACACAGGCAGAAGCAGAGTTGGGGAGCGGAACAGGCAAGCTGAAATTGCGGCAGACCTATGATTTATTCGTGCAGAGATTCCCTGCGGTTGCTATGGCGGTATCATTTGACACCTTCTCTATGTGGGTGGATGAAGCACTGGAAGAAATGCGAAAAATGCTGAAAGAAAACAAGGCAGTCAAAGAGATTGTAAAGGGATGATTATATGGCGAAAAAGATGACGGGCAAAGAACTGGTAGCCTTTTGCCGTTCTAAAATCGGCACGAATTATGTTTATGGTATGAAAGGCTCTGTAATGACAGAAGCCAACTACAACTATCTGAAAAACAAATACGGTAAGATGGTATGGAATAGTGACAGAAAGAAAATCGGGAAGGTCTGCGTAGACTGCTCTGGTCTGATTTCATGGGCGTGTGGCGTAAAACTCGGCAGTACCCAATGGAAAGAACGAGCAAAAAGCGTCAATCCGATATCAACCATCGAAAAAGCACCCATCGGGGCGTTAGTCTGGATGCAGGGGCATATCGGGGTATACACAGGCATGAAGAACGGCTACCCCTACTACATAGCTGCTGACGGCTCTGCTTACGGCGTGCGAGAAGTCCCCCTGCGGTGCAATAAATTCACGCACTGGTTGCTTGTAAATGATGTTTTCGACTACGGAACGGAGGATGAAGAAGTGGTAGAGAAGTGCAAGATTATCATTGATGGAAAGGAACACGAAACAGAACGCATTTTGAAGGATGGCACTAACTATATCAAGATTCGGGATGTGGCAGACGCTATCGGCTACAACATCACAAGCAAGGGCAGTATTGCGGTGCTGACGAAAAAATAACCATTTACTTTGGTTCACGAAAATGGTATAATAACAGTACACCCTTTCGTAAATGTCAATCATAAGCTACGCAAAAATCGGGAGTATATCAATTTCGGTATACTCCCTTTTTTTATGCTGTTTTCCGAATTTCCCCGACCATCATATCTACCATATCGAAAACTTCATCCCCATAAGTAGCCACGAAGTCACATAAAAATTCCTCCTGTTCCAATGGGATATGTATGTTATAGGACATACAGACTGCGTGGCATAATTCGTGTATCAGTACCTTCCTCTTAAAGCCGCCTACAAGCCGATTTGAAAGGCAAATACAGTGAGTAGTGTTATCGGTCACGCCGGCCGTAAAACTCCCGTCAGAGCGGCGCAGGCAGTCTGAGGATGGCGCAACCGAAACAACACTCCATTTCACGCAATTTATCTCGAATACCATTCCATCACCCCCGATTAAAAAAGATAGGGGCAAGATAACCCCTATCCTATTTTGCATCAGCCGATTTTCTGCAACAGTGTTGTCATTTTGGCTTTCAACAGAGTACGTTCTTCTGGTGTCATATCCGAAAGAATCTCTGTCACATCACCAGAAAGCTCTTTCATGTATGCTTCAAGGTCGCGCATCTTCTGCTCTTTATCAGCCTGTGAATTGCCCCTGTGCATTTCCTTACTTTCTGTATAGTGGCGTTTCGCTTTATCGTAGCCGCTCATCATGGGTTCGGTGTAGTACATTCTGCCGCCCATACGGTCTAAATCCCTGCCCCGCTCTGCTTCACTCTTGCTATCCCATTCGTGATACATATCGGGTGTCTGGAAGTAGTAAGGCGGTTCTGTATATCCTCTGCGTGTTCCTCTGCCCTTTGGTGCAAATCGACCGTCAGCGTATCTGTAATGGTCGTAGAAACGCCTGTCTCCGTCCTCGTAGTATTCGGATTTCAACCGCCTAAGGATTTCCTTATCTTCTTCTTCGTCCTCTTTCTCTGCTTTCTGCATAGCTTTTGTAATGACCGCTTTATATTCGGCATCGTTTAAGTCTTTAATCATGTCAACAACCTGTCCCATTTCGGCGGTATCAACACATTCCAGACCGCTTTCCATTTCGGACCATGCCTTTTCGCAAAGACACTCAATCATTTTGTGCATTCTCTCAATGTGCATAAATTATTCACCTCCGCCAGTTGTTGCAGGGGCACTTTCTCCGTTGATAGCAGATAACCTGTTATCGGGAGTACAGCAAGTTTCCCCTATCATTCTGAAAAATCCAGAATTGTTCGTTGTCTCAACTACGGTTTTGTATCTGGTTCTTGTTCTCAAGCCAGATGCCACAACCTGTCTGCAATTACGTTTCATAAGCGGATACTGAACAGCCCCACCGCCAATCGTAATAAAAACAGGAGCATTGATTGTAGTGGTATCGGGGATTTTCTGTGCCACCACAATACAAACTTTTCGGCAGTCGGCATAACTGCCTGCGGGTAAATCTATAATCAGATTTCCACCTGTAAAATTCACTGACTGCGACATAATGAAATTATCGCAAAGTCGGCACACATTCTTACAAGCCATAAAATAACACCTCCTAAAAAATTAAGGGTAGACTTCTGCCTACCCTCTTTGTATCAACCACTGCGGGCGAAGTCTGATTTAATATCAGATAGCATTTTTAGTATTTCCTTCTGGTCTTTCATTATCTTATCCAGATAATATCCATCCTGCCTATGCAATTCTTTCAGTAGCGTATCATTCGATACCTGTTGGCAAGTCACAAGCTGCAAAAACACAGACAGGATGGTAAGCATATCTAAATAAGATAACCCTTTATTTTGATTGTCTGTCATCAGCAACCACAACCGCAACCGTTACCATATCCAGAATAAGGATAAGGGGCAGGAACGTTATACGCAGGTACAGGCATAGGGTTGATTCTTCTAATCAATTCCGCTGTCTGTGCCTCCTGATTTGCTGTAATGTATGCGTTCTGTGCGGACTGGGATGCAGCAAGCTCCAGCTTCTGAACCTTGTCTCTCAAATCCGCATTTTCCTTAGCACACAGGTAGTCGAGGATTGCTCTTGTTCCTGCGTTCTGGTTGTCGATAATGTCTCTGGTGTTTGTGTTCATTGTGTTCTGCAATGCACACGTATCCTGAGCCATATCGTATCTTGCCTGAGCGATTGCTTCTCTGTTCTGACAGCAGCAATCCGCAAGCTGTTCCTGTAATGCGTTCTGGCTCTGCATCAGAGCAACATTAGTTGTATTGAACCCCTGCTGTGTCTGGTATCCAAAATTGCAGATAGCATTATCAACGCTATGGAAACCGTTCATCAAGGTTGTGTTCTGTGCATAGAAACCATCACACATACCGTCGGAAATACCGTCCAGTTTGCCAATGATAGACTGTGTATCGAAGCCTCTCTGAATATCCGCCTGTGTGGCTGCCGTTGCTACATAGCCGCCACCATTACCGCCGAAACCGCCGAAACCGTTATTACCCCATCCAAAAAGCAAGGCAAAAACTACGATTATCCACAGCCAGCCGCCATCGCTGAACGCACCGTCATTGCCATAACCGCCAGTTGCCGGCATTACAGGCATAGTAAAAGGTGTATTGTTTGTAGAGTTGAACATATTAGATTCCTCCTTTTGAATTTTTTTCATAAAGAGGCACCTAGGTTTTTTGCGCGCAAACCTCTAATATGCGATTACATACCAAACTTGTTTTTTATTTGTTGCATTATTTCGTCAGGGTTTACCCCTTTCTCTTTGCAGAGGTTTCTTGCCATCTGCTCTACGCCTTTGGCATCCCCCTTCTGCATCATATCAATGGCATTTTTCGCCATAGGGTTTCCCATCACTTGACTATTGTTCATCATGCTCTGTAAAAATTGTTGCGGGTTTCTTATACCGCCAAGGAGTTGAAATAAATTCTTCATTCTGCATCCGCCTTTCTTTTGGTCGATTGTGTACTGGATTTTGAAGCGGTTTTATTTACGGAGAGTTCCAACTGTTCTAATCTTTCAGACAGTTCATCAAATCTATCCATGAAAGCTGTAACCGTACCTTCCGACAGTTCAAATTTGAGATTTTCTTGAATCTGAGCCGAATTTTGAGGTGCAGTCTCATTTACTGGCTTGAAAGTTACGGTTTTAATCGTTCCGTCAGCGTTCCAAGACTTAGCAAATATTGCACTCATATCCTGCATCGGAAAGAACGCCGCCGAACCATCCATAGGCACATCATTTGCCGTTATCATTTCCACAGACTGCACCACGCGCCCATTTACGCCACGCGGCATCTGCTGTTGAAGCTGATTTACTGGCTGCACCTGTTCTATCTGCGGTTGCTGCATCCGCGTCTGTTGAAAGTATGGATTGTACCCATACTGCGGATATGCTTGCTGGATATTATAGTTCATGCTCTGATAAGGATTTGGTTGCATAGTCGATTCCCTCCTTCTCTAAAACCTCCTGCACCGCCCGAACCATAACGGACTGATAAGTAAGAGGTATCTTCATTACATCTTCACGACTGAAAATTTTTTCCAATACTTCATCCGAAAACATTTCCATCAGCCTCCTTATAAATATATTTTCGCATAAAAAAAGAGCCAAAAGTGTCATCTTTCGCTCAACTTTCTGTCATATATTTTTTTGTTTTGTATGGGGCTTTTCTACACCAATCTTACACCACTACACCAATTTTACACCAATTTTCTAAAAATTATTCATTTGTTTTGAAAAGTTATTCAATGTTTATCTTTTTTGTATGAATTGCTCAAAACCGTTGAAAATAAAGTTATTAACAATGTTTTTAAAGTTATAGCAAGATATTTTCATTTTGAATAAAAATTTCAATATCATTTCATTCCCAAAATGTATATACTTATTAAAAACATTGATAAAACAAGGTGTTCTATATGTATTTTTTATTTCTACACCAATTTCTACACCAATTTTAAGTTTTTTTCTATTGCTTCGATTTCCTCCAGTTTGGATTCATCCGTTACATGAACATACAAATTCATCGTCATTTCAATTTTGCTATGACCTAGGATTGCTTGCAGCGTTTTAGGGCGCATGCCACTTTCTATACATCTCGTAGCGAATGTGTGCCTTAGCAAGTGAATTGAGAACTTTCTCATTCCCAATCTATTGCAAATAGCATATATTCCTTGATTATACGCTGACTTTTGAATTAGATTTCCGTTTTTGTTCAGAAAAATATAATCTGCATACTGGATTGGAATAATTTTGTTTTGAGAATTCTTCTCTTTTTGACTATATAAAATATTGACAGCTTCTTTTGTAAGCGGTATCTCCCGATGCCCGCTTTTTGTCTTTGGTTCTCCGATTACAAACCCTTGTTTCGCGACCTCCGATGCACTTCTCTGTATTTTTATTTTTCGATTTTTAAAATCTACATCAGACCACTTTAACGCAATCAATTCTCCAACCCGAATCCCGGTTTGCAGCACAAACGCATATCCATTATAAAATGATGATTTTTCTGATTCTTTTAAGAAAGTTTTTTGCTCATCAACAGTTAGTGCTTCTCGCGCTTCTGTTTTTTTACCACCAGTTGCTTTCACATTCCTTCTTACAGGATTTCTTTCTATTAAATAATTTTCGACAGCACATTCAAAAACACTCCACATTAAATCTCTATGCACCTTAATGGTAGATGTCTTATGCCCTTCATTCATCATATTTAGTACTTTCTGACAATGAATCGGCTTTACGTCTTTTAATTCCATATTCCCAATAATTGGAGAAATAGAAAAGCTCCACATACTTCTGTAGTTTCTTTCTGTTATAATTCTTATGCTATCTCCCTTTACTTCATTTATCCAGTAGTCAAACCACGCATCGACTGTTGGAGAGTCAGAAAAGAACACATCACCATGTTCATCCTCAAACTGCGCATCTGCCATCCATGCCCTGCACTCCTGCAACTTATGAAAGTATTTCTGTTTTCGTTTTCCAGATTTTGTTGTAAAACGTCCTGTATACATTCCGTCTTTCCGTTGGCTGATACCAACGCCTAATTCTTTACCTCTAAGGTCTTTTCCCATCGTTACACACCCTTTCATTTTGAGAAAAGCCCCATACAGCGTCATATTACCATACAGGGCTAATTTCTGTCTATATCTCAACAGTATTTTCAATAAACTTGTCAAATTCCTTTCGCTTAATGAGCTTTCTGTTCCCGTTTGTAAGGGCGAAAGTGCATCTTGGGTTATTCGCAAGTTTTCTGAGCGTTGCCGTTCCGATATTGCTATAGGCGGACGCTTCATCAATCGTCATTGTAACTTTCTGCCAAATCGGTACTTCTGGTTTCGACATATCCTCAATCCTTTCTATTTTCTTATAAATCTTCCTCAAAATGCGATTCACCGTAGATGATGATATTTTCATCGTGTCCGCTATATAATCAATAGGGGAACCGTTACTGGACAGTTGAAATACCATCATCTCATCCTCGGTAAAATTGGCGTTCTCGATAATTTTTCGCAATTCTGGCTTTGTCAAATCTCGCAAAGCCAATTAAGAGTACCTCCTTTATGCTTTATGTATTCTCGTTAGACCAAAGCAATTTTTTGTTCCATTTCTTGGCGGTTTGGAAAATGGTATCCTCTCAATCTGATTCAGATTCATCTTTCATACCACTATTGCAAACCACAGAAATAAATTTATCTACCCTTTTCTGCAATTCTGGCGGTAGATTTTCGTAAAAGCTAATTTCTTTGACTTGGTATCCACATCTTTCTTTCATTCTCTCCATAGCCTTGATGGCAAGAAATGCACCGTTGATAGCTACGTGATATGCAGCCGGCAGTCCGCTTTCCACGTCAAGAGCATCATGGTCTTTCTGGTAAGTAATCGTATGTCGCAGCAGAGCAGCTAACAATCTATCATCAGAGATATTTCTCCATGCCTCAATTCCTTCCATACCGTATTTCTCAACGGCAAATTCGCGTACCCTTGCTAATGGCTCTAAAATCTCCAATGGCACAAGGTTAAGCTGTGGTTTTCCTTCATCTGATTTTACGATTGGCGTTTTCATAAATCTTCCTCCGTTCTGGCTTTTATCTGATACTCATTGCTTTTATCTTTTCCAATTCTGCATGAACGGTGTCTATAACAGAATCATCCACTACTCTTTCTTTCTTCTCCCTGTCCTCAATCAACAACTTGCTTTTTTCGTCAAACGCATTAGAAAGTTGCTTAATTCTATCCTGCATTTCTATTCTGGCAGGATTCTCGTTATTGGAAAGCAAATTCCGCACTTCTGTTGGCAGCTTTGCGCTTTCGTCTTTCTGCATCAGCACAAGCCGGTATGACCTCTGAAAATTACTCATAACTACTGTCTCGTTATAATCTTCATCCGTAGCCCAAATGTGTAGCTGTTCTGGCGTTCCGATTGCACGTTGAATAATTGCAGGAAGTTTCAAAAACTCCTCGGTATATCGGTATCCACTATTTCTGATTGCTTTGCTCACCAACGCCCACGCTTCCATTTCGTTCAATTCCTGCGGCTTGCTAACGGAATGAACCATATCAACCAACTGCCCGATTGTCGGTGCAAATCCGCTTGTATCGGACAGGATATAGGATTTCAACGCAACCGAAATCTGCTGATATGTATAATCTGAAAGCATCATTCCCCAAACCTCCGTTGTTTCTTCGATATTCTTTGGTCTGAAATTCTGAAAACAGTTATACATGATACGCAGGATTTTCTTCGTTTCCTCTTTTGTCAGCACAAAACACACCCCCTAAAAATTCCAGTTTATATCGCTACTGGAAGCCTTCCCGATTTTCTCCCAAACAATACCTTGATATCCGCTTGAAATACTCTCGTTTATTGCCGTTGACACCGCCGTATCTCCGTACTGTGTTGACTTTTCCGATACGGTTTTTAAAAGTGTCCGCAGACCTCTTTCTTTGTACTTGAAATTTCTCTCTCCCTTGTAGGCTATCCAATCCTGCACCGATTCCAGAAGATAATCGGAAATAGCAAACTCGGAAACCATATCATTCAGCATATCCGCATAAGATACTTTCTTTGCAGAAACGGAAGGAATACTTTTCGATTCTTCTTCCGTCTGGCAATCATCCGCACTGCCTCTAACCTTATTTACCGTATCCATAACGTACCGCCTAAAATCATCAGACTTAATATGCTTTGCCACATTCTCAACTCCTGCAAGGGTTTTCTCTGACTTGCTCCAGTTGTACTTGTACCATTTGAGAATCAAGACTTCCTTTGTTTCCGCACAGTACCGAATCACGCCATGCACATTTTCAAAACGCCTTATCAGCCTTGAAATTGTATCCTTCGTGTATCCTGTATGGTGCGATATTTGATTAAAACTTACCTCATAGCAGCCACATATATTCGTCTGTGGGTTTGTCAGAAGATAAGCATAGAAATACTTATCCTCTGGTGTAAAATCGTCCTCGACCTTGCTGTCCGTCCAAAACGATATGTGTAAATTCCTGTATATTGCCATAAACAACACCACGCTCTTATTTATTGTTGATTTTCTCGTTAAGTCTATCCATGCTCAATCCTCCTTACAACTCGGGCAGAAATGTTCCCATTCGTCCTCGCTCTTGTTATAGTGCTGCTTCCAGCCTTCCTCCTTGATGCCATGAGCACACTCGTGAAAGCTGTTATACTCGTCTGAGTACTCATAACAGCAGTCGCAGACAGCATGGTATGTATTGGTTTCTCTGTTTTTCTCAATCATTTTTCCACCTGTCTTTCCAAGCAGTCCTTTAATGCAGCCATTACCGTATAATCTAAAATATTAATGTCCTGCGGCTTATGCTCTTTTCTGTAGTTATATTTGAAAATCTCGCTTTCCAATGCACTTTGCAGCTTGAGCGGCTCTAACAGATTGCCTATATCATCCAGATACTGCATCTCCATTCTTGTCTTGTATGCCCGCAGTTCTTCCAGTTCCTTCCGCTGCGAAATAATCTCATCCGCAGCCTTTCCAAGCCACTCCATACATTCTGCATCCTCAAAGCAACAGCCGTATGCAGACTGATGATATGGACATCTTTCTTTACCCTCTGGATTTTCCGCACACATAAGAAGCTTTTCTCCAGATTCCAAGCGCCTCATGTTTTCATAATCCTCATAGCAGCATCCTTCTCCATTCTGACTGCCAAGGCAACGTAATGCCTTTGTTAAATCATCCTCGTATGTCTGTTTCATCCTTTGTCCTCCTCCAACGGCTCCGGCATTTCCATCCAACCAATTACCTCGCTGACCTCTGGCACCAAGTCATAGTCATAATCTCCGAATCTCCAACTCCAACGATACCCACACCCATCTTTTGCTTTTTCGTAATAGACAGGGTATCTGAGCGTGTTCGGCTTACCCTGTAGACCGTCCTTCACTGTAACGATTAACGGAACTCCTATCGGCGGCAAACCGTCAGTTATTTTCGTCCATTCATTTCTCATTCGCCATTCCTCCTTCCCTCCAGTGCTGCTTCCGCTTCTTTTGGAATAACATAAAAATCATTCAATAATTCTTCAATATGTTCCCCTGTCCAAACAGGCGTATCTTTCTGTTTTACGGAAGTGACATACCAATCATATAAAGTACTCTCGTCCATGGCTTTCTCTAAATCGACTAATCTTTTTTCATATTTTCCAACCTTGCAGGGCAGCACCAACAGCCGTCCCTGTTCTTCCAAGTCCCTGTAGCGTTTCAGTTCCTCCAGCCAGTCAGCTTCCTGCCCAAATCCCTCCGCAGTTCTTCTGACCACTCCAAATTCATCCTCCGACAGATGTTTCCAGAGCCGTTTTTCTGCCGCTCTTAACCGGTTAATCTTTTCTTCAAGCGTCATGTTCATCACTCCAATCAATCGCCTGTCCGCAATTAGGACAGAACTTATAATCGTCATAATCCACCTCGTATCTGGTTTCGCAGCAGGGGCATAAATGGCATGGTATTTGTTGGTTTCTTTGTTTTTCTCAATCATTTCATTACCACCCCTTTGCCTCGTTCACACTCAGCCCAACAATCCCTGCACTTTCCCTGCTGTCTGTTGCACGAAAATGTCCTTTCGGATGCTGTGGATACACAAGGCTCAAATCATATCCGCTTTCGATAAATTTCAATGTAAGCTCATGGTTTGCCGCATTTCCCAATTTGTCATATATCCAGTACATATCAGTTTGTGTGAATTGCGTTCCAAGATACTTGTTGTATCCCTCCAGAAGTTTTTCTCTCCACTCTTGGTTTCTTTTTGCTGACGCATACGGTGCTCCTTTTGCAATCGGTCTGGAACACCATTCTAACAGTTTGCAAATAATATCCGTCTTATCTTTACAGCCTATCGCAGTAAAGTACACATTCCCTCTGTCTGATATAATCAATTCTCCAAACTCGTTTACAAAACTGCCCTCAAAACACTCCATTACATTGAAAATTTCATCAATCATTTTTCCACCCTCATTCTTTTTGCAATCTCGTATATTACTGGTACGGTCACGCCGTTCCCTGCCTGTTTATATAACTGGCTGTCACTGTTTACCAATTCAGCCCTGTCAAAGTATTCATCCGACCAGCCTTGCAGCCGAAAGCATTCTCTCGGTGTTAGCTTACGGATGGCAATATAGCACTGATATTTTTCGTACCAAACGGCATAAAACGCCATTCCGTCAGGCGTTGAAATCATAACTCCGTGCCGGTCCTGTCCGGTCAGAGTAAACATTGGCTCTCCATTTCCCTTCATTCTTCTGCCGTTCTGTCTTTTTTCTGCTCTGTCCGGTGTAAGTACAGGAACGCAAATGCCACTTATTTCCTTTCGCCTGTTGCAAACGCCTTTATGGTATCTCGCCTGCAAGCAAAACGCCTTATCATAAGTTTGTATTCCTGCACTTTTTGACATATCGCAAAACACAGGGATTGGAATACATGGTTCCAATCCACCGCCATCCATTTTAGAAAGTGTCGGAGAAATACCATCCACATCATATACACGATAACGATTCGGATTGTCTCGTTTTACACTTTTTATATTCCTGATTTGTTTTATTTGAACACTATTTTCTCTGTCTGCTCCTTCGATAGGAAATACTTTTGCGGTACTTCTCCCTCTAAGATGTCCAATAATGAATACTCTTTCTCTGTTTTGTGGGACGTAATCGGCAGAATTGATAACTTGCCACTCTGCATCGTACCCGCTTTCGTCCAGCGCAATGAGAAGTTTAAGGAAGTCCGTTCCCCCATTAACGCTAAGTAGATTTTTAACGTTTTCAATGAATAGGTATGTGGGTCTATCCTTTTCTTCGAAGTCTTGCACAAGGCGAATAACTCTGAAAAATAGGCTGCTTCTTGCTCCGTTAAAGCCCAGTTGTTTTCCTGCGACACTAATGTCCTGACAGGGGAATCCGAAACACCAGCAGTCTGCTTTCGGTATGTCCTCGGCGAAAATCCGTCTAATGTCATTTGCATACCATTCTCCATGCCTGTACTCCTCCTTTCCTGCTTCTGCTACTCTTTTGTTTTTCGGCAACGTGCTTATGTACTCTCGCTCCTGTTCTGTCATAAGGTGCATGACTGTGTAGCCGGCTACTGCAAATTTATCAAATTCACAGAATCCCACACACTCATGTCCTGCCAATTCCATCCCTCTACGGAAACCACCGACACCAGAGAAGAAGTCAATGAATTTCACGAATCCACCTCTCCTTTCATCAACTCCATAAACTTCTCATACTGCCGTTCTGAAATCTTGTTACCCATCTTATCCGCTCTAATTTCGATTGTGAGGTGCTTTTCGGCAATATTCGATAATTCCTTCGCAAGATTCTTTCTGCCCTGTTCCAAGCCATCACGATATCCCTTGGCGGCTTTATATTCCGCAATCTGCGATTTGCCCTCTCCCTGTGAGCCACTTGTCTTGTTCCGCAACTGATAACCACCATCAGCATATTTCTTTATCCAGTGCTGTTCCGCACTATCCAACTCGGTATCCTTATAAAGCATAAATCCGATTTTCCATCCATACTGATTTGTTTCGGCATCGTATAATCCGTGTTTTTTCAAAGATAGGTCGATATGCTGATAGCCAACAAGATGTTGCGACAATCTGGTAATAAGGTGTATTGTTTGCCCGATGTATGCGTATTTGAATCCTTTTTCGTCAATTCTTGTGAGGAAATAAATTCCGCTGTCCTCATTCAATTTTGGATTTACTTTCAGCAGGCGTTCCTTGTTTTTCTTCTCGATAGCTTTTGCTTTCTTGAATTTCTGATAGTCCATCTTTCAACCCCCTTAGAAGTGCCTCTCCATTTATTTTTACAGAATAATGATTTCGCATAACAAGCATTTCTTCCTTTGCACGCTTATAAAATTCTTTCGATATTTCAAATCCATATGAGTTTCTACCGCACTCCATAGCCGCTCTCAGTGTCGAACCACTTCCGGCACAAGGGTCAATCACAACATCCCCATCGTCAGTAAAAATCTCAATCAGCCTTTTTATAACTGCTACTGGTTTTTGGGCAGGGTGTATCTTTGGTATGTCCTTTCCATCTTTTTCCCATGTGAACCAGTTGAAAATCATCCGTCCAGTACCGCGAATATTTTTCCCATTCTCGTCCTTCTGGCAGCCGTTTCTAAACTTTGGCAGTCTCCCACGATAAAACACAAGGGCGTATTCTGTAGCACCTACAATACGCATATTCGCCTTTAAAACCTGCGGACTGTAATTCTTACAGAAAACCAGTGGTATATAGTTTACAAATCCGTGTTTCTTAGCGGCATTGATAAGCGTGGGAATCTGCTCAAAGCTGCAAAACACAATCATACACGGGCTGTTGCTGCTTCTGCCACGTGATACGGTTTTCGTATCTTCTTTCTTCAACAGTTTGCTGCAAAAATGGAAATACTCGTACAGATTGAAATTAAAATCTGTATTAAAAGCCGCTTTTCCGGCAAGTTTGCTTTCGCCGTTTTTATTGTCCCCACCCTTGTACCACATTGGATTGCTACCGTAGAAGTTTGTACCCACGTTGTATGGGATATCGGCAATAACAAGTTGTGCTTTCGGGATGCCGTATCGCTTATAATTTTGGAAATTGTCATTGAACAATTCTGTTTTGATGTCTTTCAAATCCATAATCTTACCGCCTTTTCCGATTAACCTCTTTCTCAACTCTTTCAAATTCTTCATCAGATATTCCGAATATCTCAATATAGTAATATTCCGGTGCGTACAACACCAATATATTGTCCTTCTTATAAATAGGCACCATGAAATCGCCTACAATATTCGGAGTATCAAACATTTGTATCCCTTTTTCAAAATTCTCTTTCAAAAAAACGATTAAATTTTCTATTCTCAAAATCAGTCTCCACCTTTCTTATTTTTTAAAACGGCAAATCGTCATCTTCAATGGTATTGTCAACGGGATAAAAACCATCCGTGTTACTCTGCGGTTTCGGCGCATCACTTGTCTGCCCTGCACTGCTGCTTGCCACTTTACTCTCGGCAAACTCGAAAGATTTCACGATAAAGGATACCCTGTTCTGCTTCTTACCTTCCCTGTCGGTGTATTCATTCTGTACAGCTTCACACTCTAGAATGATTTTCGTACCCTTCTTTACAAACTGCCCCATTGTTTCCGCCTTTTCGCCGAAAGCGGAGATATTGAAAAAGCTCGTTTTCTTCTTGTCTCCGTATCCGCTTTCGACCGCAATGGAAGTTCTTCCGACCGCTAGAGGATTTGCGGACTGCGTGTATCTGAGTTCAACATCTCTTGTTGTTCTGCCAACAAAAATACATTTATTCATTTCTGCTTGTCCCTCTTTCTTCTAAAGTATTCGTTCTTCCGGTAATCCGCCTGATTTTCGATGAACGCCTTCTTTTGCATTTCTTTTTTATTTTTCAAATGCTTCTGATTCCAAATCGTGAATATCTCGCATTTTGAATGACATCCAGCGTTCCTTCCTTCGCATCCATAGCAGGGGCAAATGCCGTCCTTTGCCTTGATATTTGCATTTAAGGAAAACTCATACCTTCCCATCGCTCAACCACCACCCGTCATTACGCCCTGCAACGTACACATTCGCCGCAGGACACGCTTTTTTCATACGCTCGATGAATTTATCAGAATCGGCATTATCTGCTGACAGATGGCACATTATGACGTTCTGCAAGGAATCAGAATTATTCGCCCTTACAAAGTCACAAGCTGTTCCAATCTCCAAGTGACCGCCGAAAATATGATTCTTTTTCCCATCGTTATCGGGATAAATCATATCCTTGTCATAATTCACACCGAGAAGAATGTGGTTGATATTTTTGAACCGCCATTTGACAATAGCTGTATCAGTTATATACAGCATTCTTCCCATTTCCTTGTGTTCAATAAGGAAACCATAACAAGCACAAGGCTCTCCGTCCGCATCTGTGTGTGTCCATCTGCCATCAATCGTTGTAAGGTCAAACGCCTGTACTTTGAACCCAGAAATATTTTTCAAGCCAATGTCGCTGGCGTTTTCGTAAGGTTTTAAAACAGGAACACCCATTCGTTCAAAATCATTTACCGATTTTGAGTGGTCGGCGTGTTTATGGGTAACAATCGCACCGACAATATCAGAAATCCTCCAACCGATTCCCTTCTTAATCTTCTTTTCGCTCTCCCCCAAGTCCAAAAGAAGAATCTCTCCTGTGTCCGCAATGAGCGCGTGGCAATTTCCGCTTGAACCTGTTGCTATCGTTTTTAGCAGCACTTTTATACCTCCTAACGATTATTTGATACCTTCAACATGGCATCTTCCTATTGTAATACATCTTAATTTCGTCAAGAACAACCTCCACAACATCCATGTCTTACGCAAGAATTAAAAACCAAATCTATTTCTCTTGCATACTGACGGTATTGTTCCGGTAATTTGTTTAAGTATATTTCCCATTCTCCTGAGTGCGTGCGATATTCTTCATCTATCCATCCTCCAGATTGCCAAAACGAATCATAATTAGAATCATTAAATTTTGATGTTTTCAAACAATAATCCTTATAATCATGACCGAATTTAACTATTTCTCCGTCAATTTTTAAAGTCAATACCCCCCTGCAAAGATTAGGGAAAGAACCTGTATAATTGACAAATTCAACATGTTCTGTTTTTGAGATATTCTCTGTGTTTGTATCGACTATCATCATCACACCTCGCTATCATACGGAAATCGAAAGACTCTCGGATAATTGAAAGCGAAATAACTTCCGTTGATACTTTTTGTTTCTTGGAAGTTTACGTATTCCGCTCTCAACATTTTCATAGCCTTTTCGGCTTTTTCTTTTGTTGAGTATTCTCCCATTACACAACATATTTTTGCTGTATTTGCTATAGGCTCTGCAATAACTTGCTCTTGGTGTATATTGTGCGTTGAGATTGCCACGAATTCATACGGTAAATCAACTTTTCCGTTCTGACTAATGATTCTCATAAATCATCCCTCCTGCACAATTTCCCCATCAATGATGTTTTCCTCGTCAAAATCAACGGCATTTGCACTTTCCACAACATCATCCTGTGTCTGGCGGTATGTATCGTCCAGTTCAATCTGTGCCTGTCTTGCCATCTGGTCATAATTTTTCGGATACTTTCTTGTTGCGTTGTTACACATTTTTCTCTGAATCATGCTTTCTGGTGTATCCAACCATGCACCACTGATAAAAGGTCTTGCAATCTCACATTCCAACATATCATCAACCGTGCTGCACGCTCTCAATGCGTTCAGAATTTCATCCTTCTTTGCTTTGATTTCCTCTTTCTGTTTATCTGTAGCCTTGTATCTGTCGGCACAAATGCCGAATGTGGCGTTCATCATATTTTGCTTAACGTGAGCCAAAAGATTAACCTTTACGCTTGCCCTATCGGCTGTCAGATAAGTTACTGTGCCATCCGTCAATTTTACTGGATATACCACCCGAACCGCTTTATCGGATAATCCGTTTTCTTCCCACTCTGGCGGTGTCAGTTCCAAACCCTTATGTTTGGGTGGGATATAGGTATCTCCTTCTTTGACTACCCAATATGGATAAACTTGTTCGACATCCTTGCCGTAATGAGAGAGAAGGGAATCATATCCTGCACCCTCGATACCCATTTCAACAACCTTTACCCACTCGTTCCCACGCTTTACATTTCTAAGCTGGAAATAACATTCTCTCGGATATGCCGAAGGGTTCAATTTCAGACCTGCGCAGTTTTCAACGATACCCCTCAAGTTGCTTGTATCGAGTGAATTCATGTTCGCTTTTCCATCGTTCTTTACAAGATTGTAAATGCTGCCGACCGCCTCCATAGCGCATTTTCTGGAATATTCATCAAAAATCACGCCGCAAGCCTCATAGTCTTTTGCAATCAATCCTGTAATTTCGTTGCTCCACCGACTTAATGCCGTTGTAAATTCCTTCTTTTCTGCCACCTGTGTATTTTCAGCCATTATTTCATTCCTCCTCCAACGGTCTGTTCCAACATTCTTCGCATTCTTCTGAAACAAATTGTTCGTCCGTATCTAAAAAGCACTCTTTATTTGTCGCATATCCCAACGAATGAGGGCAAATTTCTGGAAATTTGTTATGTATCAGTTCAGCTTTCGGATACTTCTCCAAGAAATCCTGCAAAATCGTTTTTCTCGGATGTTCTTTAGACCATTTTTCTACGATGTCAACTGCAATCTCTGGATACTTTCTCTGTAAACCGCCACACGCGAAACCAGTTGGGTTTTTTTCACTGCTAAGCGGACAATCAGAGCAATCAATACTGCACTTTTTCGTCATTCTATTTTTTTCTTTAAAATATTCCAACGCTGTCATTTCTGCCATTCTGTATCACCCCTCACATGCTTCATATGTCTGCTCGAAAATGTCTGGTTTACAGGGATAAAGCTCTCCCTTCACTCCACGAATCACATAATCCCCAACACTTACATGGTGCGTCCCTTCTAAAGTATCAATATAGAGTTCATCTCCATCTACACTATCAAATTGAATGGTACTATAATACATAATGCCATCTTCAAAGGCATTTACAGCCCAATCGGGGACATAATATTTACCATCTGCACCTTTTAAATCTCCATCATATTTAAACGCTTCAATTACCACAGGCTTCTTTCTGTATTTCATAACCATCACTCCACTTCCTTAATTTCTCCATCTTCCAACCGATACCATGTGTCCTCTTTATATGTATCCCCATCAATCTGGATTGCTTTGTAATTGACGATTTCTCCTTTGCCGTTTCGTTCGACCATAACAATCACACTACCCATGCCGCCTTTAGCTCTGCCACCGTTTTCAGAAACCATGATAGAATGTTTTCCGCCTGCCAGTTTAGCCCCGTATCCGCCTGC
>UMJJ01055719.1_pt1 | contig 53308 bp, 54 predicted proteins | sample 1966051 | NCBI WGS metagenome assembly UMJJ01 (sample SAMEA4836147, study PRJEB28245) | human gut metagenome | biome: gut microbiome; material: fecal sample | place: Denmark | collected 2008
TAATAGACATCCTCTTCTTTCATATTTTCCGTATGCGCGATATTATATTCCGCAACGATGGCGTCCGGCCTTGCAAGAGAAAGTCCAATATACAGAACACTCACGACTGCTACAATATATCGGAAAAGCGGAAATCCTTCCCGGTAGATATTCACGATCACTCCCGCCATGATAAGACTGAGGGTCAGAAGGAACCACAGCACCAGGATCCGCAGGAACGTAAGATGATAGACTCCCACATACAGGAACATCCGGTAGGCGGCGGACAGGATCATAATATAGGTACATGCCGAGATCACCGTCAGGATGATCTTCAGAGGAAGGCTTTCTTTAAATAAGTACAGACACAAAAGCACCATAATGAAATTCACAATGCTGACGAACAGAAGCTCCCAGAAACCGCCCCTGGCGTACTCCGCATAGGTAAGGTCCGCCGGCAGCCCCACCTGAAGGCCGATGAAGAGATATACGATCTGGATCAGACAGTACATCAGGTAGATCACACTGATGATACTGGTAAAGGTGATCCCCACCACCGGGTTGAAATACCGGATCTTCCGCCTCTTCTCAATGGGGAAGTTATATTTGCACAGCGCCGCGAAAAATCCATAGCCAAGAGCAAAGCCAAGAAGAATGGTAAACCCGATGCCAAGTAAATTCGAGAAATTAATATATTTCAGAATTTCTCCAAATATCCTGGAAAACACAAGATCTGATTTCAACAACAGAGGCAGCACCAGGCACAGGATCCCCAGCGCCACAAAACACCCCACAGCAATGGCCGCGACCGTCTGCTTCTTCTTGCTCTGGCTTCTGGAGAAATATCCCGCCCCGTGGGAGAAAGGAAGAGGGAGAGATCCCACCATGGTTCCAAACAACAGGAAGAGCCTCTTAAGATACATGGGGAAATTCCAGTCGTGATCATCATAGAACTGATGGATCATCAGCACAAAAAACAGAAGAACGATCCCCAGCAGATTGAAAAAATGCAGGAAAAAGGAAGTGGTCAGCGCAGTGGAGATCCCCAGCAGGATCATTCCTATTATATATAGAAGAGATCCCTTCTGCAGCCGGAACCGGATCCTGCGCATAAACAAGCCTGCCGTCAGGATTGTAACCACCACGCACAGAGGAAAAGTCACCCCGTGCATATTTTTATAAAGGCAGAAAGCAAAAACAATCCCGTATAGAATACTGACGCCGCCAAAAAAGCGATAGTCCTGCCGCATTTTCATGATCAATGGCCTCTCGTTCATAGGAGCCCCCTTCCTCACCGGCCAGATACACCGGTGATCTTTCTATTTCTTCTTGAGTTCCTTCATACGCCTGTTTGCCTCGTCTATAAGTACGTCTGCATTTTCCCCGGCGGCCCGTGCTTTTTGGGCCCACTCCAGGCTCAGGAGCAGATTTTCTTCCGTGGTGGGAATAAGCAGATAGTAATGGGCCAGCAAAAGCATCCCTTTGGTGTCGCCGCCATCTGCAGCCTGAAAGCATAGAGCGTGGGCTTCTCGGAGATCCTGCTTAACGCCGTGCTCTCCATAGAGATATTCCCGTCCGGCCGCGGCGGCACAGGGTGCATCGCCAAGGCTTGCCCCGTCAACGAACAGCTGCTGAGCTCTGCGGTGATTGAGATCCACGCCGCAGGTGCCATTGTAATAATGATAGCCCAGATATCGGTATGACTTTGCGTCTTTCAGGCCTATGCCCTCATAGTACCAGCGATGTGCAGCGTCTTCATTGGCAAGTTCCTTGAGACCATAGACCGGATCCTGAAGAAACGCATATCGGAACGTGCATTTTCTATCCTGCATTTCCGCACCTTTCCGATAACATTCCAGCGCTTTCCCCGAATCTACGGCTGTACCAATGCCGTCTTCATAAGCAAGCCCCAGATAATACAGACCAAGAGGATCCCCTGCATTGGCGGAAATCTGATACCAATGGAAGGCTGTGTCCGGATCTGCAGGATGGAGGCCTTCCACCCCAAGCTCGTAATTCAGGCCGGTATAAGCCGCCGCTTTCGCATGTCCCTGCCTGGCGGCTTCCTCATACCATTTGGCAGACATAACCGGATTCTTTACCTGATTAAACCCAATGCGGAAATTTTGCGCCAGGAAATACTGGGCTTTCACATGACCCTGCCTGGCGGCTTTTTGCAGATACTCATTCACATGTTCCGGCAGCCACAGCAGACTACGAGGCGCCTTGTAAAAGCAGTATGCCAGCAGATACTGGGCCTCTGGATCGCCATTATCAGCAATGGGCTCCAGAAGAAGACGCGCTATGTTGAAATCTTTATTCTGCCCCATTAATTCTTTTGCTTTCTCTATCCGCTCTGTGGCGTAGTCCGGCTTCTCCTTAATATAGGCTCTGGTAATATCGCGAACCTGATGTTTCAACTTATAGATCCGGGCTTTGGAAATAGTTTCCGTCTCTCCTGTCTCCAAGTCCTTCATCCAATAATTCTGATTATCCTTTTCTCCACCGCATTCGTAAACCTTTCCCTCAATCAGGTAAACCTCAAGCTTGTGCAGCAGACCATGTCTTGGAGTTGTATATTCCATCTCTTCATATTTCATATTTATATCCTCCCGCCACCTGCGATACGTTAATTTTAATATAGCATGAGCAAAGCCAAAATACAATTGATAAGAAACTGACAAAAATCCTTCTTAAATCTTTAAAAAAACTTTCGTTTGAGATAAAATGGGGACAGGGTATTTTCAATCTGGGACGTGGTATTTTCGAAAATACCACGTCCCCAACTAGGAGGTTTTATTATGAACACAAATATCAATATGGAGCAATTACAGAAAGACGCAGTAGACATCTTCCACCAGGGCTTCGCCTGTTCCGAATCGGTCATCTATGCGCTTCGCAAGAATTTTGAGCTGGAGATGTCCGACGACGCCATCGCCATGAGCACCGGATTCCCCTGGGGACTGGGCGGAGGCGGCTGTATCTGCGGCGCTCTTGCCGGCGCTACCATGGTCATCGGCTACTTCTACGGACGTACCGTGCCGGGAGACCCCAAGAACGTACGCTGCTTTGCTCTGTGCAACGAGCTTCACGACTTCTTCAAGGAGACCTGCGGCGGCACCTGCTGCCGGGTACTGACCAGAGGCATGGAGAAAGACGCTCCGGAGCGGAAAGCCCAGTGTACCAGATTCGTAGAAGCTACCGTGAAGAAAACCGCTGAGATCATCCTGCGGGAGCTGGAAAAGGACGGAAAGCTCGAGAAATAAGCATACATAAAAGAAGAAATGGGAGTTACAGCAATGGAAGTATCCAAAACCCTGGCGGCACAGATTGTCCACGCAGTCTATGAAGTGGTAAAAACCGATACCAACCTGATCAGTCCTTCCGGCCATATTGTGGGAAGTACTGACCCGGACCGTATCGGCTCCTTCCACGCCGCCGGGGCTTATGCTGCAAAGACGGGAGCCCCGGTCTTCGTAGATGAAGCGCACCCTTTTGAGGGCGCAAAGCCGGGGATCAACTACCCCATCTTTCTCAACCACGCTCCCATCGCCGTGATCGGCCTCACCGGAGACCCGGAGGCGCTGAAGCCTTTGGGCTTCCTGATCACAAAGATCACCGAGGTTTTTCTGAAGGAACAGCAGTTAAATGAAGAAATGGCGTCAGAATCACGCGCCCTTCATTATCTCATTACTTCTCTGATCTACGACCGCATTCAGGATCCGGATCAGTTCCAGCTGCTTCTGGATCAGTACGGACTATGCCGGGAGGACTCTCTTGCGGTTCTCGTTATCCGCATGGAAGACTCCTGCCCTGAGCAGGCCCTCCGCTTTTATTTTCAGTCCCTGGGAGTCCGGCTTTCTCATTATTTCTATCCCAATGAATGGATTGTGCTTTTTGATGAGAGCTCCTTTGCGTCTTTTTCCGAAAAGGATTTCTCTCAGAAATTCCGGGGACAGCTCCACGCCGGCCTGGGAAATTTCACTTCTCTTTCTCATGCATCCCGTTCCTACCAGAATGCTCTGGCGGCGCTTCGCCACGCCCTGAACCAGGATCTCACCTTCTGCGATATCTCGACGCCTTCGGCAGAATATCTTCTGGAAGCCATTCCCGGGGATATGAAAACTCTGTTCGCCAGCCAGTTATTAGACGGACTGACGGAAAAGGAATATTCCATACTGCGGACCTATCTCTCCTGCAATATGTCTCTGAAAAATCCAGCTGACGCTCTTTTTATCCACAAGAATACGCTGCAGTATCATCTGGATCGGATCGCGGAAAAAAGCGGGAAAAATCCAAGAAATTTCCAGGACGCTTTTCTCTTCCAGCTGGCCCTCTTCTGCCATATCTGATTATCTCATTGGTATATATACCAATATTCTTATGCAAATATCAAAGTTTTTCAGTATAAAAACCATGGATTTTCTTTCTCTTTGCGTTATACTATAAGAAATCAAAGAGGAGGTACCTATTATGAAGGTTGTTGTCGCCATTGATTCATTCAAAGGAAGTCTTTCTTCGGCAGAAGCCGGAAATGCAGTAAAAGCCGGAGTCTTATCCGCAATCCCCGACGCCCGGGTGATCGTCAAACCCCTGGCGGACGGCGGAGAGGGAACCACCGACGCCCTCATTGAGGGACTGGGCGGGACCCGCATAGACTTAGAAGTGACCGGACCCATGGGAACTCCTGTATCTGCATACTATGGATACATCCCGGATCAGAAAACCGCGGTCATCGAGATGGCCAGCGCCGCCGGTATCACTCTGGTCCCGGACGCCGAGAAAAATCCTCTTGTCGCCACCACCTACGGAGTCGGGGAAATGATCCTGGACGCCATCCGGCGCGGCTGCCGCAAGTTCATCATTGGGATCGGCGGAAGCGCCACAAACGATGGCGGCCTTGGCATGTTGAAGGCGCTGGGATTCTCTTTCCTTGATGAGAATGAAAATGACGTAGGAGAAGGCGCGCAGGCCCTCTCAAAAATTGAAACTATCTCCGCAGAAGGCGCAGATCCTCTTCTTGCGGACTGCCAGTTCCAGGTGGCCTGCGACGTGACCAATCCCTTATGCGGGCCTAACGGCGCCACCTATATCTACGGACCCCAGAAAGGCGTGACCAAAGATCTGCTGCTCCCCATCGACCAGGGCATGGCGCACTACGCCAAGATCACTGCACAGGCAACCGGGACCCAATACCTGGAAGCCCCCGGCGCAGGAGCCGCAGGCGGACTGGGATTTGCCTTCTTAAGCTATCTTAAGGCTGCTCTTGTCCCAGGCATCGATCTTATCCTGAACGCCATCCGTCTGGAAGAAGAGCTTTCTGACGCAGACGTAGTGGTCACCGGCGAGGGACGGCTGGATCACCAGACCGCCATGGGAAAAGCCCCTGTAGGCGTGGCCCGGCTTGCCAGGAAATATCACGCCACTGTCCTGGCCTTCGCCGGAAGCGTCACCAAAGACGCCTCCGCCTGCAATAACGCCGGGATCGACGCATTCTTCCCTGTTGTCCGGGGAGTGACCACACTGGAAGAAGCCATGGATCCTCAGAACGCGCAGGAGAACCTGCGGGCAACGGCAGAACAGGTCTTCCGGCTTCTTGCCCTTTCCTGATCCGCCATACGGATCTGACAGGACACAGAAAAAACGGGTTTGCTGCAATCATTGTGCAGCAAACCCGTTTTCTTTTCTAAAATATCCTAACTGTTGTATACATCCAGATTGATCTCTTTCTCCTTGGCATTTACAATAACGTTGGTCGCCGCGTCGCCGATAACATTCAGCGGCAGGAGCGCCATCTCAACAGGACGGTTGATGGCTACCACAAGGGCGTAGGCGATCATACACAGATCGGACGTCCAGCCCATACCGGAGAGGATGGTCACGATCAGGGTCGTGCCTGCGATCGGGATGGCCGGGCAGCCCATGGCCGCACAGATAGAAAGGAAGGCCACAACGATCAGATTGGCAGGAGTCACATCAATTCCCGCGCTGGTTGCGATAAAGGTCACCGCAAACATATGCATAACCGTAGTACCGTTCATGTTGATGGTCATACCAGTAGGAAGCACAAAGCTTGTAATCTCCTGGCTGCACCCCAGCTCGTCCAGGTTGGTTCTCGTGTTCAGAGGCAGGGTAGCCGCTGAAGAGTTGGTAGAGAATCCAAACACGCCGACCTTGGCAATCTTCTTTAAGAATTTCATAGGATTCAGCCTTGTGGTAAGCCAGATACCAATGGGGTAAAGTGTTACGACGAGAATAAACAATGTAAGCATCGCTCCCACGATATAGGCTGCTGCCGGAGCCAGATACTCTGCGCCGTAGATGGCAAAGGTACGGGATACCAGACAGAAGATCGCTACCGGGCCCACCTTATTGATCAGGAAGGTAAGATAGAAATTGATCACTTCACTTCCCGCTTCCAGCACATGCTTCAGAGGATCTGTCTTCTCCCCCAGCACATTCATGCAAAGTCCGATCACAATAGCCACTACTACTACAGCCAGGATGCTGTTGTTGCTGCTCATGGACTCAATGATATTGGAGGGCACCGCCGTCACGATGGTAGCCAGCGGGTTAAACTGATCGATAGTGGCTGCCTCTGTGACTGCCTCCGCAGGAAGATCTACGTTAAAGAGACCTGCCGTCTTCATGGCAAAGGCCACAAGCCCTCCACAGAGAGCTCCCACTACGTAGAAGCAGATAAATCCCAGCACGGTCCGTCCCGCAATCCGTCCCAGCTTGGTGGAACTGGAGATACTGCACATGGCAAGACTCAAAGAACAGAGCACCAGCGGTACGATGGCCGCCTGCAACCCCCTCATAAAAAGCTGTCCGATAATATAGAACAGACCCAGAGCAGCCGTTCCGTCTGCCGCGGTGATATCCTGGAACAGGATCTTGTTGATGATATCCCATGCCGCCTCATTTCCGGAACTGAGCATGCTGCTTCGGATAAACATGAAAGCTAATCCAACGATCAGTCCGCCGATCAGAGCAATTATCATCTTCTTGACAACGGACATCTGTTTCTTCTGTGTATTACTCATATTTTCTTCACTCCTTTACGATATGTGGTTTAGAGATGCCGGATCTCGATCCCCTCCTGCGCGAATCTCTCGCGGATCCTCTGTACAAACGCCAGGGCTTTCGGGCCGTCGCCATGCACACAGAGTGTATCCCCCTTGATGTCCAGTTCCTTTCCGTTAATAGAGGTCACTTTGCCTTCCTTGATCATACGGACACACCGGTCAATGGCAATGTTCTCGTCTGTGATCATGGATCCCTCCATCTTCCGCGGAACTAAAGAAAGATCGTCCATGTAAGCCCGGTCCGCGAAGATCTCGGAAGCGGTGCGAAGTCCTCTGCTCTCGGCGATCTGTCCTAAGACAGCGCCTGCGCAATAGTAGACAATAAGATCCTTATCTACTTCACAGATCGCATCCACGATGGCTGTGGATACCTCCTCGTCATACTGGCACTGGTTGCCCATAGAACCATGGGGCGCCACATGCTGCAGCTTCATGCCGTAACTCTGCGTAAATGCACCAAGAGCGCCGATCTGATATTTTACATAATTTTTGATCTCAGCCGGAGCCAGGACCATTTTCCTGCGGCCGAATCCCATCAGGTCCGGATATCCCGGATGTGCGCCGACCATAACCCCATGCTCCTTCGCCATACGGACAGTCTTATCCATCACCATAGGATCTCCTGCATGCCATCCGCAGGCTACGTTTGCTGTAGTCACATACTTAATGATCTCTTCATCTCCGCCCAGCTTGTATGCGCCAAAGCTTTCGCCCATGTCACTGTTCAAATCTACCTGATACATCGTTTCCCATCCTTTCTTTCTTTGTTTTTATGCATTGACCACATTTTGTGGTTTGCCTTCTACGTAACATTTCAGATTATCCACTGCAATGTTCATCAGTCTCTGTCTTGACTCCTTCGGCGCCCAGGAAATGTGAGGCGTAATGATCACATTTTTGGCTCCGATCAGAGGATTATCCATCCGGATAGGCTCCGTAGATACCACGTCAACGGCGGCTCCCGCAACTTTTCCACTGTCCAGGGCGTCCCGCAGATCCTGTTCCACAACAAGAGGTCCTCTGGAATTGTTGATGATCATAACTCCGTCCTTCATCTTCGCAATGGTATCTTTATTGATAATTCCCTCTGTATCCGGGAAAAGCGGACAGTGCAGCGCGATCACGTCAGACTCTGCAAGGAGAGTGTCCAGATCCACATAGTGGCAGGTCTCTGTCTCCAGTTCCGGACGTTTGAAAGCATCATAGGCCAGTACCTTCATACCAAGAGCCTGGGCGATCTTTCCCGTGTCCTGCCCGATCCGGCCAAATCCGATGATCCCCATGGTCTTGCCGTCCAGCTCCACCAGCGGATATTTCCAGAAGCACCAGTCCGGATTGCTGGTCCATTCACCCGCTTTCACTGCATCGGAATGCTCGCCGATATGATGGCACAATTCCAGAAGCAGGCCAATGGCAAACTGGGAAACTGCCGCGGTTCCGTAAGTTGGGATATTGGAGACCGGGATTCCTTTTTCTTTTGCCGCCGCAATGTCAACGATGTTATATCCGGTTGCCAGCACGCCGATGAATTTCACATTGGGGCAGGCGTCCAGCGTCTCTTTTGTGATCGGTGTTTTATTGGTGTAAACAACGTCCGCGTCGTCGATCCGCGCTGCTACGTCTTCTGCTTTTGTACGGTCATAAACTGTCAGTTCTCCCAGCGCTTCCATGCCTTCCCAGGTGATATCTCCCGGATTCAGTGTGTACCCGTCTAATACTACAATTTTCATACTCATTTCTTCCTTTCTCTTTCTGCTTGATTGATAGATGCTATATGAAAAAACTCACTATAGTTCATAGTGCCTGTCGATAAAATCTGTGCTGAACATCCCGCTCTGGAAATCCGGATGGTTGAGCACGTCGTATAAGAACTCGCTGTTCGTTGTCACACCCTTGATTCGCAGCTCGCTCAAGGCCCCGATCATCTTGCGGATAGCGCTTATACGGTCTTTGTCATAGGCGATGATCTTTACGATCATAGAGTCATAATAAGGCGGGATGGAATAGCCGGGATAAATGGCTGTGTCCAGCCGGATGCCCGCTCCTCCCGGCAGATGTGCTTTCTCGATCATCCCCGGACAGGGCATGAATCCATGGAGAGGATCCTCCGCGTTGATCCTGCACTCCAGGGCATGTCCGCGAAATACAATATCCTTCTGTTCTACACTTAAGGGCAGCCCTGCCGCCACATTGATCTGTTCCCGGATCAGATCCACACCGGAAACCAATTCACTCACCGGGTGCTCCACCTGGATCCGGGTGTTCATCTCCATAAAGAAAAACTCGCCCGACTGATCCAGCAGAAATTCAATGGTCCCCGCATTTTCATAACCCACTGCCTTTGCTGCCGACACAGCTGTGGCGCAGATCTCTTCCCGCAGCTGCGGAGTGAGAAACGCACAGGGGGATTCCTCGATCATCTTCTGATGGCGCCGCTGCACAGAACAGTCCCTCTCTCCCAGATGGACCACGTTCCCAAACCGGTCCGCCATGATCTGCACTTCAATATGCCTGGGCGACTGGATATACCGTTCCAGGTACATGCTCCCGTCCCCAAAAGAATTCACTGCCTCCTGCTTTGCCATCTGAAAAAGCTCTGGAAATTCCTGTCTGTTCCAGGCAAGGCGCATTCCTTTGCCGCCTCCTCCGGCCGAGGCTTTGATCATCACGGGAAATCCGATCTTCTCCGCCTCCCCGAGGGCTTCTTCCTCCTCAAAGACCGGCTGATCCGTCCCGGGAATCACAGGGATCCCCGCTTCTTTCATGGTTTGCTTGGCCTCTGATTTATTGCCCATCTTCTCGATCAGCTCCCCGGAGGGGCCGATAAATGTGATCCCGTAAGCGTTACATTTCTCCGCAAACTCTCCGTTCTCCGAGAGAAATCCAAATCCCGGATGGATCGCCTCCGCCTTTGTAGCAAGAGCTGTACTGATCAGCCGGTCCATGTCCAGATAGCTCGCTGACGGAGCAGCCGCCCCGATACAGACTGCCTCGTCTGCAAGCCGCACATGCATGGCTTCTGCGTCTGCCTCCGAGTACACCGCCACAGTGCGGATCCCCATCTCCCTGCAGGCCCGGATAATGCGTACCGCGATCTCTCCTCTGTTTGCAATCAGTATTTTCCGAAACATCCTTTGCTCCTTTTTATCCTTCGATCACAAAGAGGGGCTGTGCGTATTCCACCAGGTCCCCGTCTCTGACCAGGATCTCCGATACAACGCCATCGCATGCCGCCGCCACATCGTTCATCATCTTCATGGCCTCGATGGCGCCCATTACCTGCCCCTGCTCTACCTTGGTCCCCACCGTCACAAGCGCCTCTTCCCCGTCTTTGACGGACGCATGGAAAATGCCGACCAGCGGTGAGCGGATGATCGTCCCGTCCTGGATAGATACCTCCGGCTCCGCCGCCGGGACTTCCCTGCTGTCATCCCGGACAGGCGCTTTCTCTGCCTGAACGGTTCCTCCCAGATGTCCGCCCTTACGGATCACCAGGCGGAAATCTCCCTCCTGCACTTCAAATTCTGATACACCGGATGCGTCCACTTCTCGGAGGAGTTCCTTGATCTTTTCCAATTTCATTTCTCTTTCCTCCTGTTCTATTGTCCCAGGTATTTCTCCAGCCTTCTCAGTTCCTTCTGTTTCCTTAAGTAAAGGTCCTGCGCCAGCTGGACGCCCACCCGCACGAAACGCACTCGGTATCCTGGCTGCGCCTGCGCCAGCTTCGGCAGATCCACCGAGATAACTGTGCCGATCTTTGTATACCCTCCGGTTGTCTGTCTGTCCGCCATCATAATGATGATCTGCCCGTTGGTAGGTACCTGAATGGATCCAAACGCCACGCCGTCTGTCAGGATATTACCGTCCTTGATGTGATGAAGCGGTTCATCTCTCTCCAGCCGGATTCCCATACGGTCTGATTCATTGGTGATCGTTGCGCCAAACCAGAAGAATTTTCTCACTTCTTCCTCTGTAAACGCGCTGTCCTGAGGGCCTGTCACCACCCGAAGCGTAATCTCCTTCTCCGGGAATTTCTCCGGCTCCATCTTCCTGAGCCCCATCTTCGGAAGACTGGTCTTGGGATTACAGAAGCCGATCCGGTCGCCCTTTTCCAGCTTCCGGCCCTCTACGCCGCCCAGTTTGTTCCGCATCAATGTGGATTTGCTCCCCATGATGACCGGGACATCCAGTCCGCCTGTAAAAGCAATGTAGGCCCGGCTTCCGCCGCTGGCTACGCCAAAAGAAAGAGTTTGCCCCTCATGGACCAGCACCGCCTGATACATGGGAATGGGACTTCCGTCTACCGCAGGAGAGACATTCGCTCCTGTAACAGCGATGATATTATCCTTTTCAAATTTCAGAGAAGGACCCATAAAAGTAATCTCCAGAGCACTTTCACCCCTTGGGTTTCCTGCCAGTATATTGGCCAGGTAAAAGGACTGGGTATCCATAGGGCCAGCCGGCGATACGCCAAACTGCTGATAACCAAAACGTCCTTCGTCCTGCACGGTGGTCTGTATGCCCGGATTCTCAACGATAATTCCCATACTATTTCACCACCTTTTTTACATAGGTCTCCAGTTTATAAGTTCCTCTTTCCACATCCTTACGGATCTTATCATATTCTTTTCTGCTGACAGGCTGGTATTTTACCCAGTCTCCCGCATTGACAAGGAAGGGCTCCTTCTTGGAATAATCGCAGATATTGCAGGGAGTACCTGCCACAATGTTCCATCCGCAGGGCTGGTCAAAGGGGATCAGGTTCGATTGATTTTCCGCCGCCACAATGGATCTTCCGTTGATCCTTACCCTCGGTTCCGTCCTTCTCTTAAAATGAAACGGCTCCTCGAATCTGGCCATATAGGCATGTCCCGGCGCAACGCCCAGCATATACGCATAATATTCATGTTCTGAATGCATGCGGATGAATTCTTCCACAGACACCTGCTCAAAAGCAGCACATTCATCCAGATCCCAGGCAAATTCTTTGTCATAACAGATGGGAAGTACTTTCACGATCTGAGAGATCTCCTCTTGCTTCTCATCGTCCGCATCCAGTCTCTTCTTCACTTCTTCCACAAGCTGCTTGTAGAGAATCTTTTCCGGTCTGTAATGGATCATCAAAGTCGCATAAGTGGGAACCATCTCCGCGATTCCATCCACCGGATCCGCTTCCAGTTTCTGCATCAGGCTTTTGACTCTTCCATTGACCTCCAGGCTGATCTCATCCCCAAGCTTTACATATAAGGATCTGTCTCCGCCGGTCAGGAATTGAGCTTCCATACCTTCCACTCCTTTCATTTTTGTGCGTTTTTACCATTCTTATTGCAAAAAAATCACGTTCCTTTATTGATTACAGCCAGTATAGCATATGAAATTTTTTTAAAAAAACAAATAATTTCTCTATCATATATTAATATTTTCTATTTTACAGGCATGTTATTGAACAACTTGCACATATACAGACACAGTATCTTAATTTTTCTTTCATTTCTGCTTTTCACCTCTATGTTATCCGCTATTTTGCTTATATTCAGACAATCTGAACCAAAAAAACGCGCGGTTTTCTTACCGCGCGTTCATTTTGTTCCATTTATGAATTATTTTATTATCATATATTCACTTTTTTAATACTTATCTCTTCCTCTTTTCCAGTTCGCCCCAGTTTCTTTCCTCAAGGTATCTTTCCAGCTTTTCCTCAAATAAATACACTGCTTTCTGAGTCGCCTCATTGGGATACCTGTGACGGATCCGGTAGATGGTCCGGTCCGGCGGCGGAACATCATTTTCAATCTTACTGATATAGATCGGTTTCAGTCTGGAGATATGATCCGCCACAGATGCCGGCATGATCGCCCATACATTATCCTCATCCAGCATATTATATAATAGCGTAAAGCTGTCCACCCATACTCTGGGCTGTTCCCCTCTCCCGATCCTCTGGTCATGCCAGATACGGAAATTTCCGTCCCAGCTCAGGAAAATCTCCTCCGACGGGTCCAGTTCATCTGTATGGATCGATGGTTTTTTGATCCTGGCGTCCCGTGGCTGTACAATATACATCTTCTCCCGCAGCAGAGGCTCAGCAATGATATTCTTAAAATGCAGATGATGATAGACAAATCCGATATCGATCTCATGATTCTCCAGCATATTATAAAGTTCATAGGAATAATGGGTCTCCATGTGGAGATTCATGACAGGATCCGTCTCTGACAGGATCTGACGGTACAGATCCATAAGGACCGCGTTCATAGTATCCGTACATCCAACCGTCAGGAAGAGTTTATCCTCCCGATGCTTTAAAAGCTGCATTTCCCTCCAGATGGAAACCCAGCGTTCTGCAATAGGGATAAACTCCTCTCCACGGGCTGTAAGTTCAATCTGCTTATACCCCTTTTTTCTTGTAATAAGATTCACTTCCAGTTCCTCTTCCAGCGATTTAAGCCGATGGCTCACAGTCGGCTGGGAGAGAAAAAGATTTTCTGCTGTCTTACTGATATTCTTCGTTTTTACGATCATCAGGAATGTTTCGATCTCTGCTATGTTCATCCAAACCCTCACCACCCTCTTGGGATTCTTTCTCAATATATAGAATATATTAATATTATACAATAATTTTCTTCATTTCACAATTTCTTCTGTGCATGTTATTATATAGCCAACTCAAATGAACGAAAAATCCCTGATAAAAAGGAGGAGAAAGAATGAACACAGAACATGGAAGCTTATTCCCGGTGGAATATCAGGAGCATCTGAAATCGCAGTTCTACTACGCAGATACAGATCCGCTCTATGGTCCCCGGCTTTTCTTTGAGAATTCCGGCGGTTCCTTACGCCTGCGCGCCGCTGTCGAGGCAAAAGCAGCCTGCGAACAGTTCCCGGACTGCCCGGAGAGAAACTATGCAAGAGGACTGAAGCTTGCCCACTACGTATCAAAAGGTACAAAAGAGATCCTTGAAATCGTTTTTGGCGCAAAAAGCGGCGCACTTGTAACAGAACTTTCCGCTTCCCAGACCATGTTCCAGATCGTGGATGTGATCCTGGAGAATATCAAATGGGGAAAGAACGCCGTTACTTCCTGCCTGGAGCATCCTTCCGCGCATGACGCCGTTGAGTATGCCTGCACCAAGACTGGCAGAGAATTCCGCGAAGTTCCGGCTAATCCGAAGACCGGCGGCATTGATGTAGACGAAGTAATGAAGTATGTGGATCAGGACACCTGCCTTGTCAGCATTATGGCAGCGTCCAATATCTCCGGCAATATTATGGACATCAAAGAGCTTGTCCGCCGGGTAAAAGAAGTCAATCCGGAGATCTACGTGATCTCTGACGCAGTACAGCACGCGCCTCACGCAGTAGTGGATGTAGAAGACTGGGGCGTGGATGCTTCCAATATTGCTCCCTACAAATTCTTTGGCGTAAGAGGATGCGGATTTGCCTATGTATCTGACCGCGTAGCTACCATGATGCACCATAAGCTTACACTGAAAGACGCCAATGTATGGGCCCTTGGCACGCCTACTCCCGGAAACTTCGCGGCTATGATGGCTGTAATCGATTATGTATGCTCCATTGGAGAGCACTTCATCCACAGCCAGGACAAGCGGGAACTGTTTGTAGAAGGCATGAACCGTATCCATATGCAGGAACGGGCGCTTCTGTATCGTATGCTGGAAGGAACACCGGAAGTTCCCGGTCTGCGTCATATCCCGGGCGTAGAAGTATACGCCGATATGGAAGACCTGACATACAAGGATCTGATCATCGCCATGGGAATCAAAGGCATTGACTATCCAGAGTGCGTGATCGAATACATGAAACGGGGCGTCACCGTCTTTGAACGTGTAAGAAGCAGCATTTACTCCAAACGTATCGTGGACACCCTGGGTATCCCAGGCGCGATCCGGGTATCCCCGCTTCACTGCCACGGTCCCAAAGATATTGATAAATTCCTGAAGATTACAAAAGAAATCTCCGAAGCTGTCGGAAATTAACACTTGTCCCCACATTCACTCATTTTCTATGACACATAAAACGAGAACCGCAGATAGTATGATACTGTCTGCGGTTCTTCTATTGACACCGCTTTCGCAAAAGTATATACTTTGTATATACATAAACGGTGAGGTGATTCTATGCAGGCGCAGGTTAAAGCATGGGGAAACAGCCAGGGTATCCGACTTTCCAAAGAATTATTGGAAAAAGCCGGAATCCGGTTAAATGATCTTCTGACAATAGAAGCAAAAGAAGGAACAATCATATTAAAAAAAGAATTCAAACACAAAACCCTGGAAGAAAGGGCCGCAGAATTTGGCGGAAAACTTGGTCCCTATGAAGAAACAGCATGGGGAGATCCAATGGGTCGGGAAGGATGGTAACCCAATGCCACAGTATGAACAAGGAGATATCTTATCCATAGAAGGTTTAAACTTTCCGGTTCTTGTCGTAAGTAAAAATTTTTTTCATCAATCAGAACAGGCTATTGTCTGCCCAATCCGGTCAAAAGCAGCTCCAGATCCCCTGCACATTAAAATTATTTCCGGGGATCTGGAGGGAATTGTCTTATGTGAACAAATGAAATTGCTGGATCTGAGATATCGGGGCTATAAAAAAATTGGACGGATCGCATATATAGATCTCATGAATATTTCTGACGCAATACAAGCCATCTTCGAATATTAAAACCAGCCCTTCCTCTTCATTTACTAGAACGAATCGGAAAGGCTGGTTGTGACACTTTACACTAATTATTCTTCAATCTGGAATTTATGCTTGTAGTCTTCTTTTTCTTCATCTCTTACCTTGGCGATACTTGCCACCGTATCTCCCTCTTTCAGGTTGATCAGCTTCACGCCGGAGGTAACCCGGCCAAGAACGGAGATTCCGCTGCACAGCATCCGGATGATGATCCCTTCTGTGTTGATGATCATGATCTCATCCTGCTCGTTGACTCCCTTGATCCCCACTACATTGCCGGTCTTCTCGGTGATCTTATAGCACTTCACACCTTTGCCGCCCCGGTTCTGGGCGGTGAATTCATCCATCAGCGTCCGCTTGCCCATTCCCTTCTCAGAGACGATCAGAAGGTCGGTTCCCTGGGAAGCAAGCTGCATACCGATGACTTCGTCCCGGTCTGCCAGGTTGATTCCCCGCACGCCCATAGAGGTTCTTCCGGTGCAGCGCACATCCTGCTCCTTGAACCGGATACACTGTCCGTACTTGGTAGCCAGGATCACTTCCTGATGTCCGTTGGTAAATTTAACTTCGATCAGCTCGTCGTCCTCCCGCAGGGTGATGGCGGCCAGACCTACCTTTCTCACATTGGCATATTCCTTCAGCGGCGTCTTCTTGATCAGACCCTTCTTGGTGGACATCATAAGAAATGCTTTCTCGCTGTAGTATTCTACCGGGATCACCGCAGTGATCTTCTCTCCCGGCATAAGCTGCAGGAGATTGATGATGGCGGTTCCTCTGGAAGTCCGGCTGGACTCCGGGATCTCGTAGCCTTTCAGCCGGTAGACCCGTCCGGTGTTGGTGAAGAACATAATGTAGTGGTGGGTGTTGCACATCAACAGATCCTCCACATAGTCTTCTTCCAGGGTCTGCATTCCCTTGATTCCCTTGCCGCCCCGGTTCTGGGCCTTGAAGGTGTCCTCGGACATCCGCTTGATATATCCAAGCTTGGTCATGGTGATCACCACGTCCTCCCTTGGGATCAGGTCTTCCATGGAAATGTCGTACTCGTCAAATCCAATGGAAGTGCGGCGCTCGTCGCCATATTTTTCCTTGATGGCAAGGATCTCTTCCTTAATCACCCCAAGCAGAAGCTTACGGTCCGCCAGGATGGCTTTCAAATGTTCGATCTGTTTTACCAGCTCGTTGTATTCCGCTTCCAGCTTCTCCCGTTCCAGACCGGTCAGCGCACGCAGACGCATATCCACAATGGCCTGGGCCTGGGCGTCGCTTAAGTCGAAGCGGTTGATCAGTTCTGCCTTGGCGATCTGTACCGTCTGGGAACCCCGGATGATACTGATCACTTCGTCGATATGATCCAGGGCGATCAGCAGACCTTTTAAAATGTGCGCCCGCTCTTCTGCTTTATTTAACTCATATTTTGTCCTTCTGGTGACCACGTCTTCCTGGTGTTTCAGGTAGTGGTTCAGCATATCCAGAAGATTCATTACCCTTGGCACGTTATTGACCAGAGCCAGCATGATCACGCCGAAGGTATCCTGCAGCTGGGTGTGCTTATACAGCTGGTTCAGAAGAACGTTGGCGTTCACGTCTTTACGAAGCTCGATCACCACCCGCATGCCTTCCCGGCTGGACTGGTCGCTTAAGTCTGTGATGCCGTCGATCTTCTTATCTCTTACCATCTCCGCGATCTTCTCGATGAGACGGGCTTTATTGACCATGTAGGGAAGCTCGGTGACAATGATCCGGCTCTTGCCGTTTGCCATGGTCTCAATGTTGGTCACTGCCCGTACCCGGATCTTGCCCCGGCCGGTGCGGTAAGCTTCCTCGATCCCCCTGGTCCCAAGGATGGTTCCTCCTGTGGGGAAGTCCGGTCCTTTTACGATCTGCAGGATCTCCTCAATGGTAGTCTCTTCTTTATCTTCGATCTGATTGTCAATGATCTTCACCACCGCGTCGATGATCTCTTTCAGATTGTGAGGCGGGATGTTGGTGGCCATTCCCACGGCAATTCCCGAGGTTCCATTTACCAGCAGATTGGGAAATCTGGCCGGCAGTACGGTAGGCTCCTTCTCCGTCTCGTCAAAGTTTGGCATAAAATCTACGGTATCCTTGTTGATATCCGCAGTCAGCTCCATAGAGATCTTGCTTAAGCGGGCCTCGGTATAACGCATGGCGGCCGCCCCGTCTCCGTCCACAGAACCAAAGTTTCCATGGCCGTCTACCAGCGGGTACCGGGTAGACCACTCCTGGGCCATATTTACCAAAGCGCCGTAGATGGAACTGTCTCCGTGAGGGTGATATTTACCCATGGTATCGCCCACGATACGGGCGGATTTCCTGTGAGGCTTATCCGGTCCGTTGTTCAGCTCGATCATGGAGTACAGGATCCGCCGCTGCACTGGTTTCAGACCGTCCCGCACATCCGGAAGGGCCCGGGAAGCAATAACGCTCATGGCGTAATCGATGTAGGAGTCTTCCATTGTCTTCTTTAAGTCTACTTCATGGACTTTATCAAAAATGTTGTCTTCCATGTCTTTCTATCCTCCTACACATCCAGGTTCTTCACGTATTTCGCGTTTTCTTCAATAAATTCTCTTCTGGGCTCTACTTTATCCCCCATCAGGGTGGTAAAAGTAAGGTCCAATTCGGAAGTGGTCTCCTCGTCCATGGTCACCCGAAGCAGTACCCGGTGTTCCGGATCCATGGTGGTATCCCACAGCTGCTCCGCGTCCATCTCTCCCAGACCTTTATACCGCTGGATCTTATTGTTGGTATCCCGTCCTACTTCTGTCAGGATGTTGTCCAGCTCCTCATCGCTGTAGGCATACCATACCTTCTTATTCTTCTCCAGTTTATAGAGTGGCGGCTGAGCCAGATATACATATCCTTCCTTGATAAGATCCGGCATGAACCGGTACAGGAAGGTAAGGAGCAGAGTACTGATATGAGCTCCGTCCACGTCCGCATCGGTCATGATAATGATCTTGTGATATCTTAATTTGGAAATGTCGAAATCTTCGTGGATCCCGGTTCCAAAGGCAGTGATCATCGCCTTGATCTCCGCGTTGCCATAGATCTTGTCCAGACGGGCCTTCTCCACATTCAGGATCTTGCCACGGAGAGGCAGGATGGCCTGGGTGGCCCGGTCTCTCGCCGTCTTGGCGGAGCCTCCCGCAGAGTCTCCCTCTACGATGTAGATCTCACAGTTTTCCGGATTTTTGTCCGAGCAGTCCGCCAGTTTCCCGGGCAGGGACATGCCGTCCAGGGCAGATTTTCTCCGGGTCAGGTCTCTTGCCTTCCGGGCTGCCTCACGGGCACGCTGCGCCAGGACGGACTTTTCCACCGTCTGCTTGGCAACCTGTGGATTCTGCTCCAGGAAGATCTCCAGCTGGCGGCTGACCACGCTGTCCACCGCTCCTCTGGCCTCGCTGTTCCCAAGCTTCTGCTTGGTCTGGCCTTCAAACTGAGGATCCTCGATCTTCACGCTGATAATGGCGGTCAAGCCTTCCCGGATATCCTCTCCTGACAGGTTTGGCTCTGTATCCTTCAACAATTTGTTCTTTCTGGCATAATCATTGAAGGTCTTGGTAAGAGCGTTCCGGAATCCCATTACATGAGTACCGCCCTCAGGGGTGGTGATGTTATTTACAAATCCATAAGTATTCTCATTATAGGAATCGTTGTGCTGCATGGCCACTTCCACAGCCACATTGTTCACCGTTCCCTCACAGTAGATGATATCTTCATAGAGGGGAGTGGTGCTGCGGTTTAAGTACTGAACGAATTCCTTGATCCCGCCTTCATAGTGGAAAGTTTTCTCAATGGGTTCTTCTTCCCGGTCGTCCCGAAGAACGATCTTCAGCCCTCTGGTCAGGAAGGCCATCTCCCGGAACCGCTGCTTCAGTACATTGTATTCAAACACAGTGGTATCGAAAATGGTATCGTCCGGCAGGAAGGTAACCTTGGTTCCTGTCTTCTGAGGATCACATTCCCCGATCACTGCCAGCTTCTGCACCACTTTTCCACGCTCGTACCGCTGTTTATAAACTTTTCCCTCGCTGCAGATCTCAACCTCCAGCCAGTTGGACAGGGCGTTTACAACAGAAGCTCCCACTCCGTGGAGACCTCCGGATACTTTATATCCGCCGCTTCCGAATTTTCCACCGGCGTGGAGAACGGTAAATACCACTTCCACCGCAGGAAGTCCGGCCTTGTGATTGATCCCCACCGGAATTCCACGGCCGTTGTCAACAACAGTCACAGAATTATCCTTATTGATGGTCACCAGGATGGTATCGCAGAATCCTGCTAAAGCCTCGTCCACCGAGTTATCCACAATCTCATACACCAGATGATGAAGACCTCTGGCAGAAGTGCTCCCGATATACATTCCCGGACGCTTTCTTACCGCTTCCAGACCCTCCAGGATCTGGATCTCGTCTGCGCCATATTCATGCTGTACTTTTTCTGTACCCATTTAGAATCCTCCTAATTTTCTTTTGCCACCTGTCCGTTCTGAACATGGAATACTTTATTGATGGAAAAACGATGGCTGACAAATTCCTCCACACCTGTACAGGTGATCAGCGTCTGGATATCGTGGATGCTGTCTAATAAGTAGTTTTGCCTGTGTTTGTCCAGTTCAGACAGTACGTCGTCCAGAAGCAGGATGGGCTTGTCGCCGATCGCTTTTTTTACCAATTCAATCTCAGAGAGCTTCAGGGAAAGGGCTGCTGTTCTTTGCTGTCCCTGGGAGCCAAATCTTCTCAGATCCAGATCTTTTATCTGAAAACAGATATCGTCCCTGTGAGGCCCTACGGAAGTGCTCTTTATTTTAATATCCCGCTCCCTGTTTTTCTTAAGGGCCTGTTCCAGAGTCAGATTTCCATTGCCCGGCTCATAGATCAGTTTGATATCTTCCCGCTCTCCGGTTAATTTTTTATGGATAGAAGAAACTATTTTATTTATTTCTTCAATAAAAATCTTTCTTCTTTCAATGATCGCTGTTCCATATTTTACCAGCTGCATATCCCAGATTTCAAGGGTAGAAATTAGATCTTTTTGGTAAGAAATTTCTTTCAGCAGATGGTTTCTCTGGTTGACGATCCGGTTATAGTTAGCCAGATTTTTCAGATATATTTTGTCCAGCTGAGACAATTCCAGGTCAATAAACCTTCTTCTCTCAGAAGGACCATTTTTTATAATATTCAAATCTTCAGGAGAAAAAAATACAATATTGACAATTCCAAATAATTCGCTTGCTTTCCGAATGGGAATCTTGTTGATGGCGATCCCTTTTGGACTGTTTTTCTTTAAGTGGATATCGATCTGATAGGACATCTGGTTTTTTTTGACGACAGCCTCTATATGGGATTCCTCCTGCTCAAACCGGATCATATCCCGGTCCTTGGAGCCTCTGTGGGACTTGGTAGTCCCGCAGAGATAGACCGCCTCAAGGATGTTAGTCTTTCCCTGGGCGTTATCCCCATAGAAAATATTTGCCCCGCCGTCAAATTTCAGGTTAAGAAGATCATAATTTCTGAAATTTTTTAATTTTAAAGACTCAATCTTCAATTTTGATTTCTTCCCCGTTATATGATACCACATCTCCCCCGTAGAGTTTCCTGCCTCTGCGGGTATCGGTCTCGCCGTTTACCTTCACCAGGCCTTCCTGGATCACTTCCTTGGCCTCTACACCGGAAGAAACCAGGCCGGCGGCTTTCAGCGCCTGGCCCAGTTTGATATACTCGTCTCTCAGTTTGATCTCATACATACCTTGCGTCTCCTTTGTTATCTGCGAAACTCATTTAGGAAACTGCGTTGAAGTTTACCGGAAGGATCAGGTAGATATAGGATTCCTCATCATCCCGGATAAAGCAGGGAGCTTTCGCGTTCATCAGATACAGGGTAACTTCCTCATCGTCGATCACCCGGAGGGCGTCGATCAGGAACTTGGGATTAAATCCGATGAGAAGGTCTTTTCCTTCTTTCTCGATCTCGATCTCTTCGTTCATGGAACCGACCTGAGACTTGATCTTCAGTTCCATTACCCCGTCCTGGATGTTGATGATGATAGGCTTTTTATCTCCCTCTTTGATCAGCAGGGTTGCCCGGTCGATACAGTTGAGAAGCTCTTTCTTGTTGATCTTAAGTTTGGTCTCATAATCACTGGACAACATCTGGTCGATCTTGAAGTATTCTCCCTCGATGAGACGGGATACCACGATGGTATTATCAAATTCAAATACGATATGGTTGTTGGTGTAAGAAATATTCACCAGACTCTCCACTTCTCCGGAGAGGATCTTGCTGATCTCGATCAGAGTCTTGCCCGGAACGATCAGCTTCTTGTCGCTGACTTCATTCTTCAGTTCCATCTTCCGGATGGAGATCCGGTGTCCGTCCAGGGAGATCACCCGCAGCACGTTGTCTTTGATCTCAAACAGCTCTCCCGTCATCATCTTGTTGCTCTCGCTGTCAGAGATGGAGAAGATGGTCTGACGGATCATTTCTTTCAAAGTAAACTGTGAGATTTCGATAGAATCTTCTTTCTCGATCACCGGCAGATAGGAGAATTCTTCTCCCGGCTTGCCGGCAATGTCAAATTTCGCTTTCTCACATACAATAGTGGTCTGAAGATTATCATCTGTCTCGATCACAATGTCATTGTCCGGAAGCTTGCGCACGATCTCGGAGAAGATCCTTGCGTCGATAGCGATCATACCTCTGTCCAGAATCTCTCCTTCGATCTCCGTCTGGATCCCCAGTTCCATATCGTTTGCCGTCAGGCGGATGATATCTGTGGTAGCGTCGATCAGGATACATTCCAGGATAGGCATGGTTGTCTTGGAAGGAACTGCCTTGCTTACAATGCTGACTCCTTTGGCCAGATTCGATTTGGTACAGATGATCTTCATGGTAAAACTCCTTTCGCGGGGGAAATAGATATTATATATGATTTATTTCCGTATTCTTCTTCTTCGTAGTGTGGAATCCGTGGATAAGTGCGTCTGTTCCTTTATTTATCAGGCTTTCTGGTTTTTATAACCAGGTGGATTCCCGTTTAGGCTGCTGTGAATGTTATCTGGATAACTTTTTTCTTTCTTTTTTCTTTTCTCTGTTTTCCATCTGGTATTCACAGAGTTATTCACATCAGGCCGGATTTATTTTCTTCTTTATTATATTGATGGTATTGGCCAGAGTCTCGTCTTCCTTTATTTCAATGGCGATCTTATCCGCACCGTATTTAATGGTGGAGTGGTCTTTTCCACCCAGGATGACGCCGATACTTTTCAGAGAGGTATCGGTCATGCTGCGGATAAAGTACATGGCGATCTGTCTTGGGATGGCGATCTCCGCGTTCCTTTTATTACTCTTTAAGTCCGCCACGGATATATTGAAGTGATCCGCCACAATATCCAGGATCAGCTCCGGAGTCACTACCCGGTTATTCTTGGAAGAGATGATATCCTTTAAGGCTCTGGTAGCCAGGTTAATATCAATGGGATCCTGATAGCTGTTCAATTTATAGAGCGCGATCAGCTTATTGAGAGATCCTTCCAGTTCCCGGATATTGGTCTTGATGTTGGTGGCGATATAATCCAGCACATCATGAGGAATGTTGTATTTCTCCAGATGGTCCAGCTCGATCTTCTTCTGAAGGATGGCCATCCTGGTCTCATAGTTAGGCGCGGAGATATCCGCGATCAGTCCCCACTCAAACCGGGTCCGCAGTCTTGCCTCCAGAGTCTCGATATCTCTGGGCGGCTTATCACTGGAGATGATGATCTGCTTGCCGGAAGTATGTAAGTGGTTAAAGGTGTGAAAGAATTCTTCCTGGGTACTTTCCTTGCCGATAATGAACTGGATGTCGTCGATCAGAAGTACGTCGTTGTTCCTGTATTTCTCCCGGAACTTGACGATGGCAGATTCATTTCCCGAGGTCTTCCCGTTCTTCAGGGCGTCGATCAGTTCGTTGGTGAAGGTCTCGCTGGTAACGTAGAGAACCTTCTTCTTTGGATTCTTCTCCAGGATAAAGTGGGCGATGGAATGCATAAGATGGGTCTTGCCCAGTCCCACGCCTCCATAAATAAAAAGAGGGTTGTATACCTCTCCCGGAGATTCCGCCACCGCAAGGGAAGCGGCATGAGCAAAGTTGTTGTTCCCTCCGACTACGAAGGTGTCGAAGGTGTACTTTGGATTCAATCCCGCCTTCTCCGCCAGGCTTTTGGTCCTCTTATGCTGGTTTGCCTCAGCCGCCAGACTCTGCAGTTCTGTCAGCTGGCTGCTGTCCTCGGAGATGAACTTCACTTCATATTCCACACCGGTGATCTCAGCGATGCACACCTTCAAGGGAAGGAGATACTTCTTCTCAATGTACTCTACACTGGCGTTCATATTTACCAGGATGAACACTGTATCGTCAATGACATCGTAGACTTTCAAAGGCTGGATCCATGTGGTAAACGATACATTGGACAGCTCGTGTTCCACTCTCAGATGTTCAATTATTTCAGGCCATTTTTCCTCTACGATATTCATTGCGGTATACTCCTAATCTTAAAACTTACTCTTATCTATTCTACATCAATTTATAGATTTAGGCAATCTTTAATACCTGTGGATAAAGTTATCAAAATGGAAAAAAGGCTTGTTCATTAAAAAGAAGAATGAAAAATTTTTCTTATTCACATATTATCCACCTGAATTAAAATAATTTTCCACATTTTGTGGATAACTAAAAACAGGCAAAAATCAAGAAATTGCTTGACGTACAGGCATTTATTTAATATAATCTAGAATGATGTCTTTAGGAAAAACAGGAGGTGGATATCAATGAAAATGACATTCCAGCCAAAAAACAGACAGAGATCTAAAGTTCATGGTTTTAGACAGAGAATGAGCACAGCAGGTGGAAGAAAAGTACTTGCGAGCAGAAGAGCAAAAGGAAGAAAGAAATTATCAGCTTAGGCCGCATATATGTGGCCTTTTCTTCTCTCAAAATCAGGAGAAATCAAGGGTATGGAATATTCCGGATCATTAAAGAAAAACAGAGATTTTCAGACTGTATATAAAATAGGAAGATCATACGCGAATAAATATCTGGTCATGTATGTCACTGAGAATCATACAGACCGGAACCGATTGGGAATATCCGTGAGTAAGAAAGTAGGGAACAGTATCGTCAGGCACCGCCTGACCAGACTGTTAAGAGAGAGCTATCGACTGCAAGAAGACCGGTTCCAGCGTGGATGGGATATTGTGGTGATCGCAAGAGCAGGCGCAAAGGGAAGAACATATCAGGAGATCGAAAGTGCGCTGATCCATCTGGCGGGTCTTCATAAGATCATAGATTAGAGGTGGCACTGTGAAGAAGATCATGCTTGCATGTATCCGTTTTTATAGGAAATATCTGTCAGCTCTTAAGGGTTACTCTACCTGTAAGTTTTATCCGACCTGCTCTCAGTATGCCCTGGAGGCGATTGAGAAGTACGGGGCTCTCAAGGGAGGGTTGATGGCGGCGTGGAGGATCTTGCGCTGCAATCCATTTTCAAAAGGTGGGTACGACCCGGTTCCTTAATGGAAATATAGTTACGATGGAGGAAGAAAAGAATGACTGGAAGTTTACTGACTGCAGCCAACTGGCCGATCATCGGACAGATCTGTACGCTGCTTGGTAAAGTAATGAACGCGATCTATATGATGCTGGACAATATCCTGACTACAGATCAGGGTCTTGTGGGACTGTCCATCATCATTTATACGATCCTGGTGTATACCTGTATGATGCCGCTTACCATCAAACAGCAGAGGACCTCTAAGATGACCTCTGTGATGAACCCGGAGATCCAGGCGATCCAGAAGAAATACAGAAATAAAAGAGATCAGGCTTCCATGCTGAAGCAGCAGGAAGAGATGCAGCAGGTTTATGACAAGTACGGCACATCTATGATGAGCGGATGTCTGCCTCTTCTGATCCAGATGCCGCTTCTGTTTGCTCTCTACCCGGTTATCTATGATATCCAGGATTATATCCCGGCGCTGGAGGGAGCTCCGGCTGCGGTCAATCAGTTTCTGACCATTCCGGATCTTACCATCTCTCCCTGGACCATGATCCGTCACAGTGGGGATTACGGATTTCCGGCCGCGGTGATCATTGTAACGGCCATCCTGCTCCCGGTACTCTCCGCTCTTACACAGTTCGGAAGTATCAAGCTGAGCCAGGCCATCTCCGGAACAGTGATCGACAAGGACAATCCCATGGCGGGAACCATGAGGACCATGAACGTGACCATGCCGCTGTTCTCTTTATATATCGTATTTACTCTGCCTACCGGTATCGGTATCTACTGGATCGTCAGCGCGGTGGTAAGATGTATCCAGCAGATCTTCATCAACAAACATCTGTCCAAGATGTCTGTGGACGAGCTGATCGAGAAAAATAAAGAGAAGGCAGAGAAGAAGCAGAAAAAACGTGGAGAGAGGGCAGAGAGGATTAACGCCATGGCTCAGACCAATACTAAGAGTCTCAGCGCTTCCGCAAGGAAACAGGCTTCTTCCATGAGCGAGAAGGAAAGAGAAGAAAAAGTAGCTAAAGCAAAAGCAAGCGCAGATCAGGCGAAAGCCGGAAGCCTTGCAGCAAAGGCGAACATGGTAAAGAAATTTAATGAAAATAAATAAACAAAAGGGGGCTTTTGTCATGGATGAATATATTACCGTATCGGCAAAGACATTGGACGACGCGATCACAGACGCGTTGGTTGAGCTTGGTGTTACCAGCGACCAGCTGGATTACATCGTAATTGAAAAAGGAAGCGCCGGATTCCTTGGGATCGGTATGAAGCAGGCAGTGATCAAAGCCCGCAGAAAACAAGAAGAGCCTGTTGAAGCTGCAGAGCCGGAAGCTGCTGCAGAAGAGCCGGTAAAGGAAGAACCGGTAAAAGAAGAGCCGGCAAAGGAAGAAAAACGGGATAACCGGAAGAAGAAAAATAAAAAATCTTCTCATCATAAAGACCATAGGGAGCAGGAAGAGCACAGAGAAGCCGCTCCTGCAAAGGAGAAAAAAGAAGTTGAACTTGCCCCGGTAGAGGAAGTTACCATGGAGACCTGCAGAAAGTTCGTTCAGGACGTACTGGAAGCCATGCATATGGAAGACGTTCAGGTAACTGCCAGCGTAGATGAGGAAGGCGCTCTTGCCATCAACATGGATGGAAAGGATATGGGCATCCTGATCGGAAAGCGGGGACAGACTCTGGATTCTCTTCAGTATCTTACCAACCGGGTAGCCAATAAAATGCAGAGCGGCTATGTAAGAGTGAAACTGGATACTGAGGATTATCGGAGAAGACGGAAAGAGACACTTGAGAACCTGGCCAAGAATATTGCCAGCAAGGTAAAACGGACCAGAAGGACCGTTGCTCTGGAGCCTATGAATCCTTATGAGAGGCGGATCATCCACTCCGCTCTCCAGGCAGATCCGGCGGTAACCACCCACAGCGAGGGAGAAGAACCCTATAGAAGAGTGGTTGTAACCCTGGTAAGAAAATAAAACGTACATAAAAAGACGGGAACCGGCGATCATCCGGTTCCCCTTTTTGATTAACATTTACAATCAGATATAAAAAACGTATAATAAGAACATTGAGAGAAACCACACAAGGAGGACTCCCCATGAATGATCCATATTCCGGCACCATCGCTGCGATCTCCACAGGGATGAGTAATTCCGGGATCGGCATTGTCAGGATGACAGGGCCGGATTCCTTTGCCATTATTGATAAAGTATATCGTGGCGCCAGGGAGAAAAAACTTTCTTCCCAGGACAGCCATACCATCCATTACGGATATATCTGTGATCAGGGGGAAGTGATCGACCAGGTTCTGGTGATGCTTATGCGGGGGCCTCATACTTATACCGGGGAAGATACGGTGGAGGTAAACTGCCATGGGGGCGTCTATGTGGTAAAGCGGGTTCTGGAGACCATCCTTGCCGCCGGCGCAAGACCTGCCCAGCCAGGCGAATTTACCAAACGGGCATTCCTTAACGGGAAGCTGGATCTCTCTCAGGCAGAGGCGGTGGGCGATCTGATCGCTTCTCAGAATGAATATGCCCGTCAGAGTTCTGTCAGCCAGCTAAGAGGAAGCGTAAAGAAAAAGATAAGTGAAATTAGAAATAAAATAATTTACCAAACAGCATTTATTGAGTCTGCCCTGGATGATCCGGAGCATATCAGCGTGGATCATTACGGAGAGGAACTTCTTCCTATTATAGAAGAACTCTCCGGGGAGATCCGTCATCTTCTCTCTACTTGCCAGGACGGCAGGATCATAAAGGAAGGAATCCAGACGGTGATCCTTGGGAAGCCTAATGTAGGGAAGTCTTCTCTCCTCAATGTACTTACCGGTCAGGAGCGGGCGATCGTGACAGATATCGCTGGAACTACCCGGGATATCCTGGAGGAGCATATCAACCTGGGAGGGATCTCTCTCAATGTGCTGGACACCGCGGGAATCCGCAAGACAGAGGATGTGGTGGAGAAGATCGGTGTAGATAAAGCGAGGGAATACGCTTCCAGAGCTGATCTCATTATCGCGGTGATCGACGCTTCCACTCCGCTGGATGAAAATGACCTGGAGATCCTTGGGATGACCTGTGACAAGCCCTCGGTGATCCTTCTCAATAAGTCAGATCTGGAGATGGTAGTTACAGAGAAAGACGTGGAAAATGCTATTTTTGAAGCAAATCCTGCAAGAAATGAAAATGTTTCTACATCGAAAACCCCAGTAATAGAGATATCTGCAAAGAAATTGCTGGGAATCGACGAATTTGAATCCATAATTAAAAACCTGTTTTTTGCAGGAAATCTTTCATTTAATGATGAGATCTATATTACCAATCTTCGTCAGAAGACGGCGCTGGAAGACGCTTACCACTCTCTTCTGAAAGTAAAGGAAAGTATTGAAAACGGGATGCCGGAGGATTTCTACTCCATTGATCTGATGGCAGCCTATGAATCTCTGGGAAGTATTACGGGAGAAACGGCAGGTGAGGATTTAGTCAATGAAATATTCAGCAAATTCTGTATGGGAAAATAAAGACCACTATGACGTGGCGGTGATCGGCGCCGGCCATGCAGGCTGCGAGGCGGCGCTGGCCTGTGCCAGGATGGGATTTCAGACCATCGTGTTCACTGTGAGCGTAGACAGCATTGCCCTTATGCCCTGCAATCCCAATATCGGAGGGAGTTCCAAGGGCCATCTGGTGCGTGAGGTGGACGCTCTGGGAGGCGAGATGGGGAAGGTGATCGACCGGACCTTCATCCAGTCCAAGATGCTGAACCGCTCCAAAGGGCCGGCGGTCCACTCTCTGCGGGCTCAGGCGGACAAGAACCGTTACAGCGCGGCCATGCGCCAGGTACTGGAGAATCAGGAGAACCTGGAGATCAAGCAGGCAGAAGTAGTAAAGATCCTGACGGAAGAAGATCAGGTTACAGGTGTGCAGATCTATTCCGGCATGGTGATCCCCTGCCGGGCCGTGATCCTGTGTACCGGCACCTATCTCCGGGCCCGGTGTGTCTACGGGGATGTGAGTATGAATACAGGGCCAAACGGGCTTCAGGCGGCCAATCATCTGACGGAATGCCTGAAGGATCTGGGGATCCGGATGTATCGCTTCAAGACCGGGACGCCGGCCAGGATCGACCGGAATTCCGTGGATTTCTCCAGGATGGAGGAGCAGTTTGGCGATGAGCGGGTGGTGCCCTTTTCTTTCACCACAGATCCGGAGGATGTGCAGATCGATCAGGTTTCCTGCTGGCTTACCTATACCAATGAGAAGACTCATGAGATCATCCGGGCCAATCTGGACCGCTCTCCTCTCTTCTCCGGTATGATCGAGGGAACCGGGCCCAGATACTGTCCTTCCATTGAAGATAAGGTGGTAAAATTCGTGGATAAGAACCGGCATCAGGTGTTTATCGAGCCGGAAGGCCTTACTACTAACGAAATGTATATCGGCGGCATGTCCAGTTCTCTTCCCGAGGACGTCCAGTACGCCATGTACCGGACAGTTCCGGGGCTTGAGCATGTGAAGATCGTGCGGAACGCCTACGCCATTGAATACGACTGTATCGACGCCAGGCAGCTTACCCCATCCCTGGAATTCCGCAAGATCAAAGGTCTCTTCAGCGGCGGCCAGTTCAACGGAAGTTCCGGATACGAGGAGGCGGCGGCCCAGGGTCTGGTGGCAGGGATCAATGCGGCCAGAAAGCTTCAGGGAAAGGAACCCCTGATCATTGATCGCTCCGAGGGTTATATCGGCGTGCTGATCGACGACCTGGTGACAAAGGAAAGCCATGAACCCTACCGGATGATGACTTCCCGGGCAGAATACCGGCTGCTTCTGCGCCAGGATAATGCAGATCAGCGGCTGACAGAGAAAGGCTATCAGGTGGGCCTGATCAGTCAGGAGCGATATGACCGGTTACTGAAGAAAGAACAATATATTGCCGACGAGATCAAGCGGCTGAATCATACCAATATCGGCACCGGTTCTTCTGTCAATCAGCTTCTGGAGCAGCATGGCAGCACGCTCTTATCCTCCGGGACTACCCTGGCGGAGCTGATCCGCAGGCCGGAACTCTCCTATGAGATCCTGGCCCCGGTGGATGAAGGACGGCCCCAATTTCCGGCAGATCTTGCAGAAGAGATCATGGAACAGATCAACATTTCTATCAAGTACGAGGGGTATATCCGGCGCCAGGAGAAGCAGGTGGAACAGTTCCGGAAGCTGGAGAAGAAGCGGATCCCGGAAGATATTGATTACGACCAGGTAAAAAGCCTGCGTATCGAGGCGGTTCAGAAGCTGAAGGAATACCGTCCGGTGTCTATCGGACAGGCGTCCAGGATCTCCGGAGTCTCCCCGGCAGATATATCGGTATTGTTAATATACCTGGGAGGGGTATATGGAAAGGACAGATAACGTGACAGAGAACAGAATCCAGTTATTAAGGGAAGGGCTTTCTTCCTTCCCCGTGAAACCAACAGACAGACAGCTGCAGCAGTTTCTGGACTATTATGATATTCTTACAGAGTGGAACCAGGTGATGAACCTGACGGCTATCACAGACTATGAAGAAGTGGTGGCAAAGCATTTCGTAGACAGTATTTCCCTTATCCAGGTCACAGACTTGAATCGGGAGATGAAAGTGATAGACATCGGAACAGGAGCAGGATTCCCCGGGATCCCATTGAAGATCCTGTTCCCGGAATTGAAGATCACTCTTCTGGATTCTCTGAACAAGCGGATCCGGTTCCTGAATGAAGTGATTGGTAAGCTGGAGCTGACTGATGTGGAAGCCATCCACGGGCGGGCGGAAGATTTCGCTAGGCAGAAGGAATACCGGGAGCAGTTCGACCTGTGTGTGTCCCGGGCGGTGGCCAACCTCTCTACCCTCTCCGAGTACTGCCTTCCCTATGTGAAGAAGGGAGGATACTTTATCTCCTATAAGTCCGGGGATATTGAAGAGGAAGTAAAGGCGTCCGGGAAGGCTCTTGGCATTCTGGGAGGAGAACTGGAAGATGTGATGAAATTCTCTCTTCCCGGCACAGATATTGGCAGAGCTTTTGTGAAGATCAGAAAGATAAAAGATACCGGTAAGAAATATCCAAGGAAAGCCGGCCTTCCGGCAAAAGAGCCATTGTAGACAGATCTGCAATGGCTCTTCTTCTTATTATTTTGAAAATAAGATCTGTACCTGCTCCAGGAATTTCTCTGGCGCTTCCATCTGAGGAAGATACCGGGTCTCTTTTATGGAAGCGATCTCCACGGAAGGAAGAATGAACCGGTACTCTTCTGCTGCTTCCTGATAGGAAGGATCTTCCCCGTGAATGATGTAGATACTGTTGTTGATGGAACTCAGACAATGCTTAAGATTCACTGTGGTGTAATGTCCCATCTGGCTGGACAGAAGATATTTGCTTATTGCCCCGCCGGAATGAGAGGCTTCATAGTAAGTCTTGATTATCTCTGAAGTTACATTCTCCGGATGGAAGAAATATTCCTTCCGGAACAGAGATTCAATATGGTCTTTCTTTACCAGCATATTGTAGAGGAAAGTTCCAAATACAGGAGTATTGATCATCCAGGTCAGAGTCTTACTTCTCTTTCCGGGGATCCGCCCCAGTTCTTTTATATCTTTCGGGTTCACGAAGATCATCTCATCGATAAGAGAGGAATCTGTCTGGCATGCGCCCACCACGAAGGAACAGGATTCTCCGGTGGCGATAATACTGCTCTTCTCTCCGATCACATGTTTGATAAAGTCCTGAACCAGCTGAACAAACATATAATTGGTGTAGGTAATGTTAAGCTTGTCTGAACGTCCGCATCCGGGAAGATCGATCACATATACCGTATTGGTTTTGGAAAGTTCCTTTACGATCTTGTTCCATTCATAACCGGAACTGCATACAGACAGGTCATGGATCAGAAGCAGCGGCGCTCCATCGCCCTGCTTTGTATAATAAACCTTTCCAAATTTCCAGTCATACCAGGTTCCTGGTGGATTTCCAAGAAGATCTCCGACGGTGGCGGACAGGAAGATAAATTTATTTATCAGGTGTATAGTTACGGTGCCAAGTGCAGCCAAGGATGCCCCGGCAGCCAGTTTCTTTTTCCAACTCATAGATTTTCACACCTTTCTTTTTGATAATAAAATCCTTGAAAACATTATACTACAGGACGGCCGCTATATCAAATGTTTCACGTGAAACATTTGATATAATAAAAAAGCATAAAAGGAGGAATGTTTCACGTGAAACATTTAGTACAAACAGAAAAAATATGTTTCACGTGAAACATTTAGTAGATAAGAAAATGAAAAAGTGTTATACTGGGCTTAAGTCAAAAGAAAGGTGATAAAATATGGGAAGAATCATAGCCGTCGCAAACCAGAAAGGCGGAGTCGGGAAGACGACAACAGCCATCAACTTATCATCCTGTCTTGCTGAAAAAGGGAAAAAAGTTCTGGCCGTGGACATGGACCCCCAGGGAAACATGACCAGCGGGCTGGGAGTAGACAAGAACTCGGTGGAGAATACCATCTATGATCTCATCATAGGGGAGTCAAGTATTGACGAAGTCCTGAGAAAAGATATTATGAAGAATCTGGATATTATTCCCGCCAATATAGACCTGTCAGCGGCAGAGATCGAGTTGATCGATGTGGAAGACAAAGAGTATATTGTGAGAAATGTCATCAAGGATATCAAGGACAACTACGATTATATCATTATCGACTGTCCTCCTTCCTTGAGCATGCTGACCATCAATGCTATGACGACAGCCACTTCAGTTCTCGTTCCTATTCAGTGCGAGTATTATGCGCTGGAAGGATTGAGCCAGCTGATCCATACCGTGGATCTGGTGCGGGACCGTCTGAACCCGGAGCTGGAGATCGAGGGCGTTGTGTTTACCATGTATGACGCAAGGACCAATCTGTCGCTTCAGGTTGTGGAGAACGTGAAGGACAATCTGCACCAGAACATTTACAAGACCATTATTCCGAGAAATATCCGGCTGGCAGAGGCGCCAAGCTACGGGATCCCGATCAACGAATACGATCCCAAGTCGGCGGGGTCTGAGAGCTACATGCGGCTGGCGGAAGAAGTGATCAACCGGGAGAATGATCAATAAATAAGGGGGAATCAACATGGCGGTAAAAAAGAAAGGACTGGGAAAAGGACTGGACAGTCTGATCCCGGATAACCGGCCGGCGAAAGCAGAACCGGCAAAAGAACCGGCGAAAGAAGAAGTAAAGACCGGCGAACAGATGATGAACATCAACATGGTAGAGCCCAACCGGGATCAGCCCCGTAAGAAGTTCGAGGAGGACGCCCTCCTGGAGTTGTCGGATTCTATCAAGCAGTTTGGCGTGATCCAGCCCATCCTTGTAAGGAAGAGGAAGGACTACTATGAGATCATCGCCGGGGAGAGAAGATGGCGGGCCGCGAAGATGGCGGGAGTAAAAGAAGTGCCGGTCATTGTGAAAGAGTACACTGAGCAGGAGATCGTAGAGATCAGCCTGATCGAGAATATCCAGCGGGAGAATTTAAATCCCATTGAGGAAGCTATGGCTTACAAGAAGCTTCTGGAAGGATTCCACCTGAAGCAGGATGAAGTGGCGGAGCGGGTATCCAAGAGCCGGACAGCCGTCACCAACTCCATGCGTCTTCTGAAGCTGGATGAGAAGGTCCAGCAGATGATCGTGGACGATATGATCTCCACCGGACATGCCAGAGCCCTTCTGGCCATCGACGACCATGAACAGCAGTACGAGTTGGCGGTGAGAGTCTTCGATGAGAAGCTGAGCGTCCGGGAGACCGAGAAGCTGGTCAAGGATATCAAGAATCCAAAGAAACCAAAAGAGAAGAAAGTCGTTGAACACGCATTTGTCTATACAGACCTGGAGAACCGGATGAAGGAAGTCCTGGGCACCAAGGTAAGTATAGCAGCCAAAGGAAATGGAAAAGGTAAGATTGAGATCGAATACTATTCTGATAAAGAACTAGAACGTATGTTCGATATGATCATAAGCCTTGGAAAGGAAGATTAAAGATATATGGGAAAAGCATTGACCTCACTGGGAATTACTCCTGCATTTATCTTTCTGCTGCTTTTCGTTATTCTATTGTTTCTCTTGTACGTTAATGTTACAATGAAATACAACCGTTTAAAGAGCAGCTATATGACGTTTATGCGGGGAAAAGACGGGAAAACTTTAGAAGAGAGCATGAAGGAGCGCTTCGCGGAAGTAGATACGATCCTGAAGGTAACCAAGCAGAACCGGTCCGATATCCGGGAGATCAACCGCAGGCTGGAGGGAAATTACCAGAAGCTTGGCATCGTCAAGTATGACGCTTTCAACGAGATGGGCGGGAAGCTGAGTTTCGCCCTGGCCATGCTGGACGGCAAGAACAACGGCTGGGTGATCAACGCCATGCACAGCCGGGAAGGATGTTATACCTACGTGAAAGAGATCGTCAAAGGCGAGAGCTACGTAGAACTTGCAGAGGAAGAGGCAGAAGCTCTGGACAAGGCGATCTTCCAGGATCCCTACGAGCTGGAACCAAAGGAAAAGTAAGAGTAAGAGGAGGAAAAGACCATGTTAGACATTAAGTTTGTGCGAATGAATCCCGATGTTGTGAAGGAAAACATCAAGAAAAAATTCCAGGATGAGAAGCTTCCACTGGTAGACGAGGTCTTAGAACTGGATCAGCGGAATAGAGATATTAAGCAGGAAGTAGAAGCGCTTCGTGCAGACCGCAACAAGATCTCCAAAGAGATCGGCGCCTGCATGGCACAGGGCAAGAAGGAAGAGGCAGAGGAGCTTAAGAAAAAGGTTCAGGCCAACGCAGACCGGGTAGAGGCTCTGTCTACTGAGGAGAAAGAGGTAGAGGCACGGATCAAGAAGATCATGATGACCATCCCTAACATCATCGATCCTTCCGTACCCATTGGAAAAGACGACAGCGAGAATGTGGAGATCGAGAAATTCGGCGAGCCGGTAGTTCCGGACTTCGACATTCCGTATCATACCGAGATCATGGAAACCTTCAACGGCATCGATCTGGAAAGTGCAGGAAAAGTTGCAGGAAACGGATTCTACTATCTGATGGGAGATATTGCCAGACTTCACTCCGCAGTGATCGCTTACGCCCGCGACTTCATGATCAACCGTGGATTCACTTACTGTATCCCACCCTTCATGATCCGCAGCAACGTGGTGACCGGCGTTATGAGCTTCGCGGAGATGGACGCCATGATGTATAAGATCGAGGGAGAGGACCTGTATCTGATCGGAACCAGCGAGCACTCCATGATCGGAAAATTCATCGACTCCATGCTGAATGAGGATCAGCTTCCTCAGACCCTGACCAGCTATTCTCCCTGTTTCCGTAAGGAGAAAGGCGCTCACGGCATCGAGGAGAGAGGCGTATACCGGATCCATCAGTTTGAGAAGCAGGAGATGATCGTAGTCTGCAAACCGGAAGACAGCATGTTCTGGTATGACAAACTGTGGCAGAACACCGTGGACCTGTTCCGCTCCCTGGATATCCCGGTACGGACCCTGGAGTGCTGCTCCGGCGACCTGGCGGACCTGAAAGTGAAGTCCTGCGACGTAGAAGCATGGTCTCCGAGACAGAAGAAGTATTTCGAAGTAGGAAGCTGCTCTAACTTAGGAGACGCCCAGGCGCGCCGCCTCGGCATCCGCGTAAAGGCAGCGGACGGCACCAAGTACTTCGCCCATACACTGAACAACACGGTAGTGGCTCCGCCCAGAATGCTGATCGCTTTCCTGGAGAACAACCTTCAGGCAGACGGCACCGTAAGGATTCCGGAGATCCTGCGTCCGTACATGGGCGGCACGGAGAAGCTGGTACCGAAGAAATAAAGACCCGAAAACGGCAGACGTTTCATAGAATGAGGGAAAGAATATGCATCAATACCTGGACGCCATCGGCTTTCACAACGTAAAGACAAAGAAACAGCTGTATGAGATCCTGACGCAGGTAGAAACAGCATTTACCCAGCATGAACTGATTTCCCAGGAAGAGGGCGTGGACTTCTGTGAATTCCAGAAGGAATACGCCCCCGGGATCGGGATTTCCCTGTGTGGGGACATGGATCTGGATGAATGCTTCATGAGGCAGTATTATTTCCCTTATTTTATTGGGACCGGCATCACCTCCTACGCGGACGTGGCGATGGAGAAGCGGATCGACCGGGATGCCTACGTGGGGATCTGTGAGGATTTAAAGATCGGGATCAACCTGATCTTTTATCTGCAGAATATGGTGGAATACATGAAGGAACGGCAGATGAGCAAAAGCCAGGTAAAATACTCCTCCGTTACCCTTTCCGGCCTGTGCCGGGAGGGGACGGTGCTACTCCCGGTTCGTAAAGACGCTATGCAGGAGCAACAGCAGCAGGAAGAAGTGCAGAATCGGATGATGCTCATAAGCGCTGCCAAAAGCGGGGATCCCCAGGCCATCGAGAGCCTGACTCTGGAGGATATCGACACCTATTCCAAAGTGTCCCGCCGCCTGGTGACAGAGGATGTGTTCAGCATCGTGGACACCTACATCATGCCTTACGGCGTGGAGTGCGACCACTATTCCATCCTGGGCACCATCCAGGATCTTCACACCGTGGAAAACGAGCTTACCGGCGAAGAACTTACCATCATGAAGATGGAGGTAAATGGCCTTACTTTCGACGTGTGCGTGCCCTCTGCCCGGATCACGGGAGAGCCCGCCTCGGGGCGGAGATTCAAGGGAAATATCTGGCTCCAGGGCCGGATCAATTTCTAAGTAGTGTTTGACAAGGCCCATGGAAATGCAGTATAATTGATGGGCATGAAAAAAGTTCCCTTAGTTAAATGGATATAACAAGCGCCTCCTAAGTGGCAGCCCGTTCAAGTCCAAAACTGAATAATTTGGTTGTAACGGTTGCATAAAACCGTTATAATATAGATAAGTTCCTGTAGCTCAGTAGGATAGAGCGATTGCCTCCTAAGCAATAGGCCGCTGGTTCGACTCCAGTCAGGAACGTATAAACGCCATGAATCCAAGGATTTGTGGCGTTTTTTCTTTCAGAAATTCATGAGTGAATATAAAATGCATAAATATAAATTCCTGCTAATTGGACTTGAACTGCTTTACCACCTTCTGCTAACAAAAACAGTGTGCTTGCTAATAAGAAAATTAGCAAATTCTGTGCTAATAAGTTATTGAGCCAAAAGCTGTGCCAGTGTATTAGCCAGCTCAGGCGATTTTTTCAGCTGCTCGATTAAGTTGTTGATGTCTATTTCTGCTTTTTCAGGCTTCTCATTTGGAAGAGGAGGATTGTATTTGCTCAGATCCGGATTAGCGTAGAACGCTGCATCGAATTTTTGAGCATTAATTTTTCTATCCTCATCAAGTATATGAGAATAAACCTCCGTAACCATGTCTGCCTGAGCGTGTCCAGTATCTCCCTGAGTAGCTTTAATATCGCCATGGTTCAGCTTGAGTTTATATGTTGTACTGGAATGTCTGAGTGAATGGAACACTACGTTAGGCAATCCGGCTTCCTCACGAAGTTCTTCAAAAGCCTTCAGCAATACCCTTCCTTCACATGGGCGACCATTCGCAAGAGCGACAACAAGATTGAAGTCCTGATATTCGTCACCGAGAAATTCTTTAAGCTCATCCTGTGCCTTTTTCCAATCACGAAGAATGTAAGCCAGTGTTTTCGGTATCCACACACGCCGGATACTGGTATCGTTTTTTGGCTTTTTCAGAACAACCCTGGTTGATGTATTCGGCATCAATGGCGGAAAGATATAATAGACATCTTTCTGATCCAGGGTTTCCAGAGCCCGTTTAGAAACTCTGAGCAGCTCTTTTTTAATATCAATGTACGCATTATCTTCTGCGATTGCCTCATCGGAGATATTTACAAGGTCCCAGGTAAGTCCAAGGATCTCTCCTTCTCTCATAGAGCAGGCAAAAGCAAGATTTATTGCTACATACAATTTACCATCTTTACAGCTGTTAAGCGCTTTACTGATGCTTTCTGCCGTCCATATATCACGTTTTTTGTATTTGGTTCGGGGAAGTGCATCGGAAAGCTGAAAAGGATTTTTCCCGACAAGCTCCCATTTGACAGCCTGTTTAAATGCAGTAGAAAGAAGTTTGAAGATTTTTTCAATCGTTGCCGGTGGAAGAAATTCGCTTTTGGGCTTACGGTTCCTGACAATCACAGGTTTTGTTTTTGTCAGTGTTTTGTAGTAAGAATCAACAAATTTACGGTTTACCTTCTGAATTGGTGTCGATCCTATAATCGGATTGATGTAGTTGCTGATTAATCCTAAATTACTGTCGTAGGTAGTAAGTCCCCATTTCTTTTCACCGTACAAAGTTACGAAATCATATAGAAAATCTTCTACTGTTTGTGAAGTAGGAGCAATAAATGTTCCATTCTCCTGCTGATTTTCTATTTCTACTTTCCTTTTATTTGCGTCTTTGTAACTTGTAAAGGTTTCCCACTTCTGTTTCTTTTCGCCTTGCGGCGTATCGTAATAATAAACGACAGAATAATTCTTTTTACGCTTAATGATTGTAGCCATACGTTTTTCTCCTTTATTCAGGTCTGCCGTTCAGCCAGTCCTCAAAGGATTTTTTATTTACCCGTATAATTCTGCCTATCCGTTTGGAAATAAAGAAATTCTGTTCGCATAATTTATAAGCTGATTTTTTACTTATTCCAAGAATGATGGCTATATCACTTACCGAGTAAGTATCAGATCCACCGGATGATAAAGCAGATGTTTTTGAGTAGTTGGTTTCTGCTGTCATTTATCCTCCTTTCAAAGAACAGCAGGAAAAACGTATAACTAAGACATCCTCGTGCCATTATTATACGTTTTTTCTGCCAGGTTGTAAATTTCGTATTCATGATAATTCAAATCAAAAAAGTTAATTCTCCCTGGAAGCCAGTTCCTGCGCCTTCCCAAGCCGCGTCTTCGGCGTTGCTATGCAATCTTAAAGCCTGCAGGCACGCATCATGCTGCACTATCTGCAGGCACCCGTATCCCTCTTCCGGGAGGGTGTGAAATTTTCAAGGTACTCTATTTTGCCATTTGTAAGGGAAATAGCGGAGAAAATGCAGAATGTGTAAAAAAATAGAAAAAAAGCTGTCCGTGTGGACAGCCTCTGAAAATTATTTATGTCTGGCAGCGAGCCGATGTAGTATACTGATTACAGCGATCATATCCTCATCGTCGAGCTGCTTTAATAAGTCAGCCGCTTTTTCGTATAGAGGAAGATTGTGAAGAGCTGTATCGAAGAACTGGCAGGGAGTTACTTCCAGATATTCGCAGATTTCCAGGAAGTTCTCCATGGTAGGCAGGGAGCGCCCGGAAGAAATGGACTGGATGTAACTTTTGTTTTTGCCGAGATCCAGGCTCATCTGATATTCGGATACATTCTTTTTTATCCGCAGTTCGGTAATCCTGTCACCGATAAATTTTTTCTCCATGTCATCCACCTCTCTTCCTACATCTTCCTTCGATTTTAAACTATTTACTTCCGGCAAATTACGGAATAAAATAGAGTTATTCACTATATAAATGCTCATATTACGGAATATAACCGGAATTTACTGCTATATACCTGATTGCAAAAAAATGTGATAGAAGCGCTGTTTTAGGGTATGATGTTAATGAGGTGTTTTTAATGAAAATCATAGGTACGCAGGAAGAATTGAAATGGGTCCGCAGGGCGCTGGCAAATAACTGTGAGGGATGTATCTTTGAAGAACGATGTAATCAAAATGCCAGTGAGGAACTGAAGAAGCATGGAAAAACTCTGACAAGCTGTGAGGAATTTATGTCAAGACAGATCACGTTTGTCTGCGAGGAGGAAACAAAAGGCACAAAATAGGATAGTTATGTCATTATCACATACCATATATAGTATAAAACGAATTGACAGCACCTATATCCTGTGCTACTATACTGATATAGTTCTTTTTTATGCGTTCCCCGGCGGGGGATCATGTTTTGGGATTTTGAGAAATCCCGTACATGAAGAGGAAAAGCAGGAGCTTTTCCCGGCATAAGTTGTTTATGTTTGTAGTGAAGTGTCACCGTATGCCTGAAATGGCTGTGTGGCACTTTTTTTGTTTTATCGGTGAAGAACCAGATTGGAAAAGGATGAATGGAGAAAACAAGAGGTTTCTCTGCTCATCCTTTTTTGTTGCCGTTTATCCGGAAGAAAATGTTTCTGCCGGATTTTTGTGTATGTATGTGGCCTGCCACAATCAGCTTCGGCTGTTTATGGATAATTATTTTAAAGAAAGGTGGAAGAAACAATGAATGAAACAATGGTTTACGCAGATGGTTTTGAAAAGACATTTGCCACGGCAGAGGAGATGCTTGATTTTCTTTCAAGAAGAGGGAAAGCCTCAGAGTGGATCCGCAAGCCCATCCGGGCCCTCCGGCTGGTGCCGCTTGAAAAAGAGGCGGACAATCTGGATAACGGAGACGCAGAGATGGAGGAAATCCTGAAGGATACGGAAAAGCACACCCGGCTTGTACTGAAGGTACGAGGCGAGGCATATCCGGTCCGGAACTGTGCAATCCAGACAATCTTAGGACGTGCCGGTATCGGCGGGGACGGCCTGCGAAAGCTGGATCTGGCAACTTATGCAAAGGTTGTGAATTGCTGCCTGAAAGCAGCGAAAGGGGAATGCCTCATCAAGATTGCGGATGGAAAAGTCTCTGCAGTCCACGGGGGAGACGCCCATGATTACAGCGTACTGGACATGAAAGCAATCTTTGAGATGACCAGCGAATATCTGCACACGAATTTCAAGGGAAGCGCTTATCTGGAAGGCTCCGGAACCTATGACCATTCCGTCATGAGTGCCATGTGGACGCTTTCCGGGAACCAGGAGCTTCTGGACACCTACAGGGATGCGCTGGACCGGTACGGAGTAAGCAGAAAGAATATTACACCGGCGCTGCGCCTGACCACTTCTGATGTCGCAGCCAGCGGTGTCAATCTGTATCCTATGCTGCTGACAGACGGGAACAACCATACGCTCAGCCTGGGAAGCCCGATCACTCTGGCGCACAGGAACCACAGCACAATCCTGGATTACCGCAACAATTTGAAAGAAGTGTATGCAAGATATCAGGATGCCACAGAGCGTTTGGCAGCGCTTCTGGAAATCGAGATCCATAACCCGGTGAACTGCTTAAGGTTACTGATGAAAAAGCTGAAGATCAAGGCGGCGATCCGTAATGAAGTGGTGGAGATGTATGTGGCACAGAACGGGGAACAGAGCTGTACGGCCCATGACCTTTACTATGCCATGAACGAGGCACCCTTCTATGCCGCCTGCCAGGGATTTACCGGCAGCCAGCTTTTGCGGATGGAGGAAAACCTGACCAGGGCCCTTGCCATGGACTGGAAGGAATTTGATGTATATGGCGCCGTTAAGTGTTAAGGAGGAGCTTATGAAACAGATGTTACGAATGGATTATGAACCGGAACAGGTCGTGGATATCAGTACCCTCTCCAGAGAGCAATGGCTCGCATTCCGCCGTCTGGGGATCGGAGGCAGTGATGTAGCCGCTATCATGGGAATCTCGCCTTTTGTTACCAGCCGTGATCTTTACTATGACAAGATTGGCGTTACCCCGGTGATTGAGGAACCTGAAGCCAACTGGGTTGCCAAGGAATTTGGACACAGACTGGAGGATCTGGTAGCGGAGATTTTCTCTAAGAAAACCGGCCTGGAGGTGTTTCCCGTGCGGATCATGTTCCGGCATCCGCTTTACCCGTTTATGCTTGCCGATATTGATTTCTTTGTGCGTATGCCGGATGGCAGCTTTGCCATACTGGAGTGCAAAACCTGTAATTATAACGCCAAAGAGAAGTGGGATGACGGGAAAATCCCGGAGCACTATGTCTATCAGGTGCGGCACTATATGTCGGTGGTGAACATCAGTCATGCATTTATTGCGTGTCTGTGGGGGAATAACGAGAACGACTTTGTATACCGTCCTCTGGAGCGTGATCTCATGGAAGAGCAGGATATCATCGAGCAGGAAGGATATTTCTGGCGTGAATTTGTGGAGAAGAAGGTGGAACCGCCGCTGGTGGGGAAACCGGATCTGGTGCTTGCCAGCATCCGCCGTTACAGCGGCTATGCTGATAAGTCGATCCCGGAAATCCCAATCACGACGCTGGATTCCAAAAGCCTGGAAAAGTATCTTGCTTTATCAGATGAAAAATCACGCTTAGAGAAGCGTAAGAAGGAAATTGACGCTGAACAGCGTGCGATCAGTGTTCCTTTCGTGGAGTTGATGGGACAGGGATGCAAGGCATTTCTGGAAGACGGAACCAACCGTTACAAGATTACCTTTAACCCGACCCGCAGGACGATGATCGGGAAAGAAAATCTTGAAAAGCTGAAAGTGCAGCATCCGGATATTTTCAAAGAATATGCTACAGAAACAGAAAACCGGATCTTCCGGTTAAAGAAGGAGGCGGCGTGATGTTAAAAGGAAAAAGAGCGTATATCTGCTCTCCGTTGTCTGCAAAAACCCGGGAAGAACGAATGTTTAACATGGGGCTTGCGAAGGCGTATCTGGATACGATCAGAGAGGTATTCCACTGCCGCACGTATGCCTCCCATGCCTATCTGCCGCTGATGCTGGATGACACCATACCAGAGGAACGGAAGCTGGCGCTTTCCATTGGAAAACAGCTTTTAGACTTCTGTGATGTGCTGATTATCTGTGGCGGCAGGATTTCTTCCGGCATGGAAGGAGAAATCCGTTATGCCCATGATACCGGGAAGGAGGTGTACTGGCTCGAAGGAGGACGGGAACCCTTCCAGCTGCGGAAGATAAAAAAATGGAAGGAGATTGAATATGCGGTGCAGATACCGGAAAACCATATTTCTGAATGAGGAGAATGGATACACCATTGCGGTGTTTACGACGAAGGATGCTTCTGTACCGCTTGTTGCCAGAGACAAATACTTACAGGGCCAGAAAGTGATCGGGTTTATCGCCATAGGCTTTGACCTGCCCCAGTCTGACCAGATCGAGATTGAGATGGAAGGACAGTGGGAAAAGTCCAGCCACGGCCTGCAGTATCAGGTGGAAAATTTCATGGAGATCGTGCCGCGCACGAAGGAGGGGATCTTAGGCTACCTCTCCTGCGGCTCTGTAAAGGGTGTAGGGGCAAAAGTTGCAGAGGCCATTTACAAAGAATTTGGCCTTAATACGCTGGAAATCATGGAAGAACATCCCCAGGAGCTTCTGAAGGTAAAAGGAATTTCCCAGAAAAAGCTGAAGGGGATTGTGGAGTCCTACGGAAAAAACAAGGTGTTCCGGGAACTCATGACATTCCTGGCACCCTATAAGGTAACGCCTAAAAAGGTGAACCTGATCCTCCAGCGGTTTCGCAATGAGTCCGTGGAGATTGTCCGTCACAGGCCTTATCAGCTCTGTGCAGTAAAAGGGTTTGGCTTTTTAACGGTGGATGCTATTGGACGGCAGAACTGCCAGGCGCTCAATGATCCCATGCGGATTTCAGGCTGCCTCTCCCATCTCATGGAATCAGCTATGAAGGAGGAGGGGCATCTGTACCTGGAGCGCCCGGAGCTGATCCAGCGGGCATATGCCATGCTAAACCAGGATCTTCCGAATCAGGCAGTAACAGAAACAGATATCCAGAGGGTACTCTACCGGCTGGTGATGCAGGAAAGCATTGTGGTAGACGGCGAGCGGGTGTATGTGAAGAAACAGTATGAAGAAGAAAACCAGACTGCTTCCATGATCGCCCGGCGTCTGTTGGATCAGGGCGAGGCGTATGACATCGAAAAGGAATTGGCGCAGGCCCAGACTGCCCTGGGGATTACTCTGTCAGAAAAGCAGAAGCAGGCAGTGCGTATGGTGTTCCAGAACCAGATCAGTATTATTACCGGAGGGCCTGGAACCGGGAAGACCACCGTGTTAAAAGTCATCCTTTATATCCATGCCAAGGTCTGCAGGACACAGGTGCAGCTCATGGCTCCTACGGGGCGTGCGGCACGCCGGATGGCAGAAAGCACCGGGCATGAGTACGCCTCAACGATGCACATGGCTCTGGGGCTTCTGGGTGACTTTGCCGATTATGAAGACGCAGTAGAATACCTGGAAGCCGGTTTTTTGAATCTGGATGAAGTATCCATGGTAGATATGCATTTGGGATATGAATTTTTCCGCAGGGTAAAGCCTGCCTCCCGTATCCTGCTGGTAGGCGACGTGGATCAGCTCCCGTCTGTGGGGGCCGGTGATGTGTTCCGTCAGTTGATCGGCTGCGGGCTGATCCCTGTGACGGTGCTGGATCTGGTATTCCGCCAGGGAAAGACCAGCAACATCCACTTAAATGCCCGTAAAATGTTGGCAAACCGGACGGATTTTGGGTTTGGCGATGATTTCCAGTTTATCTCCTGCAATTCGGCAGATAAGACAGCAGCCATGGTACGCCAGCTTTACCAGGAAGAGGCCGCAAGGAACGGCCTGGACCATGTACAGATCCTGACACCCTATCGGGTAAAGACGGTAAACGGCGCTAACGAGCTGAACCGGAGCCTGGAGGACCTGATCAATCCGCCAAGTCCTGGGAAAAAGGAACTGTCCGCAGGAGGGCAGACCTACCGGGAAGGGGATAAGGTGCTTCAGAACAAGAATACGTTGATGGCCAGTAATGGGGACCTGGGAAGGATTACGGATTTTTATACGGATGAGGAAGGAACCGTAAAAACGGTGATCGAATTTCCGGATGGACGTGTCGTGACCTACGAGACGGAAGATCTGGAGATGATCGAACACGCCAATGCCATTACCATACACAAGTCCCAGGGATCCGAGTGCGATATTGTCATCATCCCCTGGGTGAGAGCCTTTTATATGATGCTGAAGCGGAATATCCTGTACACAGGCATTACCCGTGCAAAGAAAAAGGTGTATCTGGTGGGGCAATGGAACGCAGTCTGCCAGGCAGTCCATACGGACGATGCCGGCAGGCGCAATACAGCTCTTGGGGAGCGGATCACCCGTTACTATTATCAATACCTGAATGAGCGTGAGCCGAAACAGCTTCGGCTTGCGGTATAAAAATAATTTCCACTTATGAAGAAAGGCAGGCTATTCCTTATGTAGAGGGATATCCTGCCCTGTTTGCGAAAGGAGCAGATGTATGAACGAATTACTGTACCAGAAAAATCAGGCAGTGGCGGCTTTGAACCGGGTGGAGGGATTTGAACCTCTGGAATTTGCCCGGACGATCAAACAGGAGGATCAGGAGGACCAGCTTTATCTGGATGTGAAATACCGGAAACTCTGGTTCCGTCTGGCGAATCCTTTGGGGCGGATCTCCAGTCATATTGTCTGGTTTAATGAGAACGTGGCGCTGGCGGAGGCAAAGATCTATCTGAACTACACGGATGCACCGGAGAATTACATTGCCAATGCGTTTTCCATGAAATTCCGCTCAGAGGATCCAAAGTTTGGAGACAAGTTCCTGGAGATGGCAGAGACTGCCGCCGTGGGACGTGCGCTCTCTGATGCGGGTTATGGCGTCCAGTTTGCGGACGTAGGAGAAAGCAACGATCCGGCGCAGGTGGATGCGGGGATCCCCGTACCAATGCAGTATCCGGAAGCTGCCGCAGGTGCTCCCTCTTATGGAGGGCAGCCGGTTTCTGCCGGACAGCCGGGCTACAATAGCCAGAATCACTATGCAGGGAATACGCCTGCAGGAAATATGGTGTATCCGGGAAGTACGGCAGAATCCAGCCCCAGCCAGAGCATGATGAACCAATTTTATCATCAGGCACAGGCGCAGGGAAATATGATGGGAGCGTCTGTACAGCCGATGCGACAGCCTGCACCTGTGAAGAACACTCCTCTGGATGGAAACCTTCCTGTGGAGGAGCTGGTGAAGCGCATGACCTATGAACAGGCGAAAGCCGTGGTCATCGGCGGAAAAGGGAAATTCGGCGGGAAATCTATGGGTGAAGTGGCGGTGGAAAGCCCTTCCAGCCTGGATTATTTCGCTTCCAGCTACCGGGGGCATAACAATCTGATCCCGGCGGCAGCCAGGGTTCTTTTGAGCCAGGCACTTCCAAAGGCCGGTTAATCATTAAATACAACTTTCCGCAGTCTTCTTTAGGCTGCGGAAGAAAGGAGGTCGGACCTGGATGTATGATATGACCGGGTTTGATTATGACATTACCGATGTTGCCAACCTTCTGCGGCTGCATAAGCGCCGTGGAAATTACTACGACTGCCCGTTCTGTGGCGACACCAAAGGGCGGCTGAATATCAATCCGGCAAAAAACGTCTTTCGCTGTAACCGCTGTGACAAATCCGGCGGGATGCTGCAGCTTTATGCGGACCTGCATAACTTGACCTACCGGGAAGCAAATGAGGAAATCCGGGAGGCTTTGAATAAAGGGGAATACCGGCAGGTGCGCCAGGCAAAGGTACAGGAAGAAAAGGAAGAGCCTGTGCAGTCGAAGCTGGCGCCACTGGATGAACGGCACCGTACCTATACGGAATTACTGGATCGGCTTCCCCTTTACAGTGTACATAGAGAAAACCTGAGATCCCGGGGCCTTACAATCGAACAGATAAAAGAGCGGCGCTACCGGAGTGTTCCGATGTACGGGCTGCATAAGATTGCAGAGACACTTCAGGAGAGCGGCTGCGTGCTGGAAGGCGTACCGGGATTTTATCGGGATCCGGAGGAGCGTTGGACATTGAATTTCAAGACGAAGAACTCCGGCTTCCTGGTTCCTGTGGAGTCCATGGACGGAAAGATCCAGGCGTGTCAGATTCGTCTGGACCATCCCAGGGATAACAACAAATATCTCTGGTTTTCCAGTGCGGGCTATCCACACGGTGTTTCCTCCGGCAGCCCGGTTCATGTGATCGGAGATCTGGATGCGGAAAACGTCTATCTGACAGAGGGCGGGCTGAAAGGCTCGATTGCCCATTATCTGTCTGGGCATACATTTATCTGCCTGGCAGGTGTGAATATGTACCGGAGCCTGCGCCCGGTGTTGGAGGAATTTCAGCAAAGAAAAATGAAATTTCTCTTTGAGGCGTTTGACATGGACAAGAAGCTGAAAACCGACTGTGATAAGCATTATCATAAATGTTCGGTCTGCAGTGAAAAGGGTACGCCGGAAAACTGTCCGTACAAGGTGGAAAAGCGCCGGATCATCCAGAACGCCTGTGGAAAAGTCTATGGGATCTGCCAGGAGCTGTCCCTGCCGGTCAGCCGTATGGTCTGGGACCAGGATGCGGATGGAAACTGGAATGGAAAACTCAAAGGCATTGATGATTATTATTACGCAAAGCGGGCTGCACAGACAGCCCCTTTGCAGGAACAGAAGGGAGTGGACATATGAAAAAGGGAGAAAAGCTGCTGTTTCTGGCAGGGATCCTGCTTGCCATCGGCGCTCTTGCTTTTTCCGCATGGAAACTAAGAGGAATCTATGGTGAATACCAGGAGGGCGAGGATACCTACGAAGAGCTTGCTTCATTTGTGGAGGAGCCGGAGGACACACCAAAACCAGACGGGGGCGAACCAGATGCAGAACCGGACGGATATCTGAAGATTGACTTTGAAGGACTGCAGGCTGTGAACCCGGACGTGATCGCCTGGATTGATATTCCCGGCCTTTCCATTAGTTATCCGGTGGTACAGGGAACCGATAATGCTTATTATCTGCATCATCTGTTTACCGGGGAGTACAACAGCAGCGGCAGTATCTTTGCGGACTGGCATAACCAGCCGGATTTTGCGGATCCGAACACCATTGTATACGGCCACAATATGAAAAACGGCAGTATGTTTGGAACCCTATCCCATTATCAGGATCAGGCTCTGTGGGAGGCTTCTCCTTACTTTTACCTGTATGTGCCGGGGAAGGTACTGAAATATCAGATCTTCTCCTGTTATGCCGGGTATGTGGGGAGCGAGGCTTATACCTATGCGTTTCCGGAAGAGGCAGACTTTCAGGCTTTTCTGAAGCAGATCCGCTCCTATGCGGGATATGATACCGGTGTGGAAGTCGGGAAATCAGACCGGGTGGTGACACTTTCCACCTGTGTCAGCTCCAGACGGGATTATCGGTATATTGTCCACGGGAAATTGACAGAGGAAATAGCAAATTGAAGAAGAAAAGTATAGGAACAGAAAACAGCGCCGGTATGGAAAAGGAAGACACCATGCCGGTCTTTTTTTTATGGAGGAAAGTATCATGTTGGAAGCTGAATATGAGAAAGAACGGGAGAAAATTGAAGGAAAAGAAGATGACAGGCTTAAGGAGGAGCGGATACAAACACTCCAGACAATTTTTCAGCGGGCCTGGCGTTATCAGGAGCGGGGGATGCTGGAGGAGATTATCTTAGGATTTGTTCAGAAAAAGACAGCGATGCTTCAAAATGCCAGGACAAAAGGCGAACTGCAGGAAATCAGCAAACCGCCTAAACCGGTTTATAACGGAAATGTCTTTACCACCGGAAAGTATGACACAGAGGAAGAAGAATTGCTGGTCTGGAGCCTTACTTGTTTGCAAGCACCGCTCAACAACCAGGCATATGAACGGTACAAAGAGCTGTTCTGCCGCCTGTTGCCGGAAAAGGCGAAGATATTATTCCCGGAAATGAATGAGAATAATCAGGCAAAAGTTGCCTGAAGAATGAAGAATGGAGGATGGATATGACGATCAGAGAAGCAGGAAAAGGAATTGTGACAACCGGGGGAGGTACTTACAGGATCGGATTTATCAACATGGATGGTCAGGAAGATGAGACGGAACTCGATGCTTACAACATGACGGAATTGGAAGAATTATACAGGGATTTTTATAAAGAGAATGGATTTAGACAGAATACCGTCACCTATGTGGAACGGTAAATGAAAGGCAGGCACCGGGAAACCGGCGCCTGCCTTGATAGAGAAAATTAGGATTTGTTTCAAGCATTAAAATACATATCATAAACAATATAACCCTTTATATTTTTCAATGCTCCCTCATAAGTTTCTTGACACATCATACAGCGTGGCTCTTTCATCGGTATCCCACTTGTCGGATAAATATTAAACTTTGAAGATGTTTTAAATCCAATACGATTATAAAAATGATAATCGCCCTCAACTGTAATCCCCTTATATCCTGCATTTCTAACTTTTTCAATGCCTTGTGTAAGCATAGCGGAGCCAATTCCCTGATGAAAGTGATCTGCATGAACAGCCACAGGTGCAAGCATAACGATATTTTTTTCTTCTCTGTCATCAATGTGTACTCCATTTGGTGTTGAAGATAATAGAAATCTCGAAAACAGAAAATGACCTACTAATTTACCGTCTAATTCAGCAACAAATGATAATTCCGGAATATAATATTCCGAATCACGTATTTCTTCTACCAAAGCAATAATATCTGTTCCATCCGAGTAGTCCGTTCCTTCGCTAAATGAACGTAAAATCAATGAAATTATCTCTTTAAAATCTTTATGTGTTTCTTGTCGTATTAGTATATCATTTCTCAACGCTTTGACCTCCTTTTATATTCTTAGTAGTTTTCCTCTCGCATTTTAAGACACAAACCAATCATACATATCCCCCAAAATTTCAATTTGTTTCTGCCTACATTCTACCAAAGACACGTCTGGAATACTATCCTAAATAAAAAGTCTCAAAAAATTTTCTCTCCAGAGTTGCTATCTACATATCTCATACGTATGGAATAAGTAGAAATCAATATAAGGAGTGACGCATTATGATAAAAAAACTGACTATCCCCGTGGATCACGGGAACCGGAACATGAAGACCACCCATTTTCTTTTCACTACGGGGCTCTCATCCACTGACCGTAAGCCTGCAGGCCGGGAGGATTTCCTTCAGACTGACGGGAAGTTTTATGTTTTGAGTGACAAGCGGATCCCGTATCAGAGGGACAAGACGCAGGATGAGCGTTTTTCCATCCTGACGAGGTTTGCTATTGCAAAGGAACTGGAGCGTACCGGTCAGGTAACGGAAGAAGATGTGGTGCAGGTATCGCTGCCGATTGGCGTGCCGCCCAAGCATTACGCTGAATTGGCGGAGCGGTATCGGGAGTATTTCCTGGGAGACGGAAAGGTGCAGGATCTGGTGTATAACGGAAGAACCTACCATACCTGCATCCGGGACGTAGCTGTATATCCCCAGGCGTATGCCGCTATGATGATCGAGGGAGAAAAAATCCGGCAGATCCCCAAGGCGGTGGGAATTGATATCGGCGGATTTACTTCCGATTTCCTGCTGATGCGAAGCGGCGCCCCCTGTCTGGACTATTGTGACTCCATGGAAAAGGGTGTCATTACCATGTATAACGACATCATTTCCAGTGTCAACGGGGACCATGATATGCTTCTGGAGGATACTGACATTGACAGCATCCTGGAAGGCAAGACGGAATATTATCCGAAAGTGGTGGTACACACGGTGGAAGAAATGGCCCGGAATTTTGTGACCGACCTGCTCAGCAGCGTCCGGGAGCGGGGAATTGACACAAAATCCACCTATACTATTTTCATCGGAGGCGGAGCTATCTTGCTGCGGCGGTTCCTGGAAAACTCCAACCGGCTGATCAAGTATCAGTTCATTGACGACATTTTTGCAAATGCAAAAGGGTACGGCATCCTGTACCGCAGTTCTTTGGCAGGGAAGTGATAAGCGTGGGAAAGAAAAATCCATATGTATTTACGATAGGGTTTGACAAGAAAAATCCGGAGCATTTGGAAGTCGTAGAGATCCTGAACGGAACAGAGAAAAAGGCGGCGCTGATTGCGGAAGCAATCCTGCAGTATACAGGGAAGAAGTCCGGAGGAGATACCGGAGTCTCCCAGGAAAGCATCCAAGCGATGGTGCGTCTTCTGGTACGGCAGGAAATGGAACGGATTGCTGACGAGGCTCCTGTTTCAGACTTTGGAACTTCAGGCAGCCAGCAGCTGCAGCCGGAGGCAGATAAGAAACCTGCAGAGGCTGTAATCGAGGATCTGAACGAGGAAGGTCCTCCGATTGATGAACGAACAATGCAGGATATTGCGGATGCCATGGCAGCATTTAGAAATATGTGATACAGGTCTTTAGGGAGAACTCGCAGTGGTTCTCCCGATTTTTCACCGTTTTTTCAGAATTTCCATAGAAAATCCATAGAACTTCTATAAAGATTTCCGAGAAGTGTCTCTTACAATGGCAGAAGAGGTGGTTATGTGGGGTTCTCTGTCCGGGTATGTAGTCCTTTCAAGAGGCCTCGCAGCGTTTGCAGCACAATAACCTGCTCTTCTTCGGAGCAGGACTCCAACTCTATCAGGATCTGCTGCATCGTCGTACTGCCGCTATTGTTCTTACGGTCTTTGATCACCGCATCAATAGAAATGTTCAGATAGGACGCCAGGGAGCAGAGACTGTCAAAACGAGGGTTCGCCTTATAAGTTTCGATATCTGAAATTGTACGAAGGGATACGTGGGACCGTTCCGCAAGCGTATTCTGCGATAAATCTAAATTCATTCTGGCTTCTCTTACAGCATCCCCCAATCGTTGTCTATACATCCAATCACCTCATTTCCTGCATATATTTTACCGCAGACAAGCAGTATATGAAATGCGCTATTATGCGTGTTGACAGGCAGTATAACACATACATAGAGGGGGAATCTACGGAAGATAAGGTGTGAACAGCCGGATGGATCAGACGCTATCTGAAACAATTTCAAAAAAATCCTGCTTCTTTTTGCAGGTGAAGAAACTCTTTTACACGCAGTATATGTGTTGGTTCCGACCACATATACTGCGTGCTCTCATGTAAAGTTAAATCCGCCGGATAGGATCGGGCTGCCTTTGGCAGCTTTCGGTCTTATTTTTTTGCCGTGGGAACGGAACGAAAGACTGCCAGGGTGCCGCTCGCCGCCGGCCTTCTGAATTTCTTTGGAACTACAGATGAAATTCAGGAGGAATCAACATATGAATGAAAAACATACCTATTCGGGAGATCGGACAAAGAACCATTTTACGGCATACTTACTGGAATTTATCAAAGGGCGCAGGAGCAGTTACCTGGACAAAAAGATCCGGACGGAGAAGGACTCCTTCTTGATGGAGGAAATTGCGGAGATTGAAGAACGGATCACATTTGAAGAAATGAGGGAGAACCAGGAGCGGGAAGAGATTCTGCTCAAAGAGGCTGCTGGTGAGTTCCCGGAGTGGAACGAACTCTCGGATGAAAAACTTGTGAAATCGCTGCTGATGCTCAATGAGAAAGAACGGGAGCTGATCTATCTTCACGTATTTGAGGAGCGCTCGTTTAAAAAGATCGGTCAGATGACCGGGATGACAGCAGAGCGCTGCAAGGATGCGTACTTCTATGCAATCCGTAAAATACGCAAAAGATTGGGGGATAAATAGGATGAGCTTTGATGAATTATTATTCCGGGCGAAAGCCGGCGACATGGAAGCGAAGACAGAGATCTTTGCGATGTACCGTCCATTGCTGATCAAGAACGCACTGGTGAACGGAAGATTTGATGAAGATCTGTACCAGGAGCTGGCAGTGGAACTGATGAAGTGCATCCGGTATTTCCGGGATGTGGAGTAATTAAGGAGGGACCGGGCGGCGTAAGCTGTCCGGTCTTCCTTTATGAAGATCATATTGATTTTCTAGTGACTTTCAAAATTAAAAAGTCTTATTGGAATAAAAAAGGCTGAATGGAGCGGAAAAGGAAACAGATATTTGGTACGATAATTAACGGAAACGCCACAAGGCGCTTTTTTTAGGACACAAGGTTAGATGTTGCTAACTAAAGGAGGGAAATTTATGTCCAATAATTTAGAAAAAAAACTAAAGGGAAAAGACCTCATTACCATCGGTATCTTTTCCGC
>UMJJ01020123.1_pt1 | contig 52976 bp, 75 predicted proteins | sample 1966051 | NCBI WGS metagenome assembly UMJJ01 (sample SAMEA4836147, study PRJEB28245) | human gut metagenome | biome: gut microbiome; material: fecal sample | place: Denmark | collected 2008
TTCATTGTCGGGAAGAGGAGAACATACATATTATCCTCAACAATAATACCATATATAGTGTCAATTTTTATTTCTTTACACAACATATTGTGATACGCCTTTTTGGAGATTTACTGAACTTCTTAAAACTTTTTATATCTTCTTCAATTAAAAGGTTCAATTTTAGCAAATATTTTAGTATTTTTAGTAAGGTCAGCTTATCTTCATTTTACATTCAAGTTTCCCAAATGTTTCTTTTTTCTTGTCACGAGTAGCTTCATTATAAACATCCATTGTAGTTGTGATGTCAGAATGACCCATAATCTCTTGGATGACTTTTATGTTGCTCTCGTTTTCGCACATTCGAGTACAGAATGTATGCCTCAAGTTATGAACTGAAAAATGAGGTAAGAGAAATGGCTCTCTATTCTCTTTAATTGCAAGTTCACTTTCTTGAACATTGTAGTCTCGTGTTATTCTGTTAATCGCTCTATTGATGTTATGAGGACAAAGTACCCCATTAAATCTATTGGAAAAGACAAATCCTGAATAACCATCAACGATAGTAGGATTGAAACCCTCTTTCATTTGTCGCGTTCGTTCTGTCAACAACGCTTGTCTTACTGCATCAAACATTGGAATTTCTCTTTCACCTGCTTTTGTTTTGGGTGTTGAGATAAAAAATCCTGCCTTGCCGGTATATTCATCCGGTCTATAAATAAGGCTATGGTTAATGTGAATAATGTTGTTTTGGAAATCACAATCATCCCAAGTCAAACCAACAATTTCCCCTACTCTACCTCCAGTTCCAAGAAGAACCGTAAATAACGGCATCCAATGATTGTATAATTTGCCGTTCTTGATAAAGTCAATGAAAGCGCTTTGTTCATCAACCGTTAAAGCGTGTCTTTTTGGTTTCTCCCAGTCGTTGCTCTTTTTGATTTCAGCCATAACTCCGTCTGTTGGATTTACCCTTATATAGCCATCTCTAACTGCTGTTGAGAAAATTGGGTGTAAAATAGTATGAATTGTTTCCATACTATTCGGCTTAAATCCTAAATCACGAATGAGATAGTTGTAGAATTTTTTGATGTCGCTATATTTGATTTCGGGAAGTTTTCTACGACCAATAGAATCCCAAACATACTTACGATACATATATTTGTAGTTGGCTCTTGTGGTAGTTTTTAATTCCTGCTTTTGAGCTATATAATCTTCATAGAAAGCATTTAATGTCATTTTTCTTGCTTTGAATGTATCAATTTCATCCTGCAAGTCTTTGGCAATATCTTTCTCTAATTCTCGTAAGCACTTTCCGGGCTGTTTTCCTTTTGGAACTCGGTCAGTTTGAGTCAAAGTCCAACTATAAACAAAACGAGGATTACCCTTTGAGTCCACATATCTATACATATATCTGCCATCACTCTTTTGGTATTCACCCTTTCCCAAGAGTCGATTTTTTGTATCACGTCTTTCTGCCATCTTTCATCTTCCTTTCTTGTTAGACAAAAGAAGCCGTAATACAAGTATGTAATTGTTATTATACTACATTACGGCTACTAATGTCAACCGTACTTAATATCGTTATTTTACTAAAAATTTACTCATTACAAATAATTTTGTTCTGCAATCCATTCTTCAAATTGTAATCGCTTAATTCTTACTCTATTTCCTATAAACAATACCCAATCAAGAGTTTTATCTTCTTCTATGATTTTTCTTAATCTGTTTTCTCCGAGCATTGCATATTCTGCTGCTTCTTCAACAGATAAACATATTTTTTGATTGGGAAGTAAATTTAATTTTGACATATCATCACCTTATATAATAAAGGCGGAATTATATACATACTTATAACTCCGCCATATTATCATTTACGCCGCCATAAGTTGTTATCTTTATTTATATCCGCTTCTTCTTTGGTTTTATAAACTCGAAGTTTCAAACTGGTTTCACTTGACAAAACCAAATCGGGGTTAGGATAATTAAAATTTTTCAACTGTTCTGTAAAGCAATAGCAACAGCGTTTCTTCTTATTGATTTTATAAAGTCGCATTTCTACGACTTTAGTATTATATTTGCCATCGGGCATAAGCACAAAATATGTATTACCGATAATGTAACTATCTTCAATATTAGCTTTAACAATATCTAAAGCATCTAACAATCCGGCAATATAATATTCTTGCTCTGATGTCATATTGAGAGAGGTTTCAAGGGTTATTTTTTGATTGAGTGCTTCTATTATTTTCTGCAACTCAATTAACTCCTGTACTTCCGAATCCACCACGGTCTGTATCGTCCAGTTTATCAACTTCGATAAATTCAACTTGTGGTTGTTTCTTTACTATTCTAAACTGACACAAACGGTCATTGACTTTAATTTCTGTATCACGAATGGCATAAGCAGGAAATCTCCAAATGTCATTTGTGCCACTATATGAATTGTCAATAATTCCCATACTATTAGTCTGAAGGATTCCCCAAGTCTTAAAAGTAGAACTACGAGGAACAACGTGTGCTTCATATCCTTCAGGTAATTTCATAGAGATGCCAAGATTGATTAACTTGAATTCACTTGTACTCAACTTAACATTCTCTGCTGCTCTCAAATCAATCCAATCACCGACCTCGATTTTTTCAATTTTTGCAAGGTCTGGGTTATGATATTTTATCTTAATCTGTTCCATTTTATCACCTATTAACTTTTAATTAAAAAAACATTATAATTGTATAACTTCGTGAACACTTACATAGAATTTACGAGGAATATAATCCGCATAAAGAACTTTCTTTTTCTGAAAGTAAATTTTGATATTACTTTTATCATCAATAGTAAGCCAAATATATTTCACTCCATTACTATATTGTTTATCAAAAACTCTATATTCTTGTCCTTGTTTTATAATGAATGAATTTGAATACGGAGAACCAGAAAACTCAATAAATGCTCCATAGTCTCCGATGACAATTCTGTCATAACCATCACAAATAGGACTATTATTCTTTGTATATATTGTTTCAGAGCCACCGTCAATATTAAGCCATTCAGGAATATTGTCTTTGAAATATTGTCTATATTTCATTGACAAATCACTTGTTAAAGGTTTATATCCATACTTTTTTGCAAGTAAAGATTCTATTTTTAGAGTATTCAATTATCTTCCTCGATAATATATAAACCACAATGACACATTCCGGTTTTACCATTATCAATCATTTCACGGAACTCTTTGCACATACATTTTGTATCTTCGGTTCTGAAAATTCTGCAAGGGCAATATCCATCGTTTTCTTTTAATTTGTCACGGATTTCTTTAACAATATCTTTATCAGGATTTGTTTTTACTTTAGCCATATTAACTCCTTATGATATTCTCTTTTTATGATATTCTCTTTGCGTATTGATTGTCTCCCATTAACTGAACTCCAAGTATGGGGTCTATATGAGAAGGCATATCGGGCATAAATCTACCAAACTTAATAATTATGTTTGGAAAACCTTTTAAGGTATTATATAAATCAGTAAAAAGATTTTCGATTTCCGATTCGGTATATCCTGTATATATAACCACATCATCATTATTACCTTTATGCCTCAAGGTTTCTATTACAGATAATACATTCAAAATATCATCGAATGGCTCTAATCCACCAAATACGATAGCTTTTGATAAGGGATTTTTTAAGTATCTATCCACAATATTATCAATAGAAATATCAATGTTTGGTTGGTTAGCAAGTGCGCCATTTTGACACACTTGCTTTCCAGCCATTATATCACACTTAAAAGTGCAGGAGTGACAGCCTATAAACATTGATGTGATTTTGTAGTTTACAAAATCTTCGTCAACCAATGCTTTAAGCAACATTATTGCTCACCAGCCATTTCGGCATATTCATACCATTGACGAGTATTAAACTCCCTAAACCTGTCTTTTGAATAGCTTCTTGTCGGAACGAGATAACCAACTATACGCTGGTATGTGTCATATACAGGCTTGCCGCAAGTAGGGCAGATATTTGTTCCTACGAATCCGTGATGGTTTTCACATTCATTGATACGAGTGTTAAATGCAAAGTAAATAACATCTGAAAGGGCAATTTTATTAAGAATATCCCAAGCAGATTCTTTATTCGGGAAGTTAGCCTCAAGATTGATATGGCTAATAGAACCGCCTGAACATTTAGCATCAAGGATTGAACTTAATTTCAATTTCTCCTGAATAGTACACTTTGTTGAAAGTGGAATCCATTGATTTGAATAGATAAACTTCTCATCAAGATTGTATAAAAGATTATCTTTTTGACAAAGAATTACTGCTGCTCTTTCAGCAGGAACACTCTCAATATTGAATGAAAAATCCTGTGTAAAATTATCTTTGACATCATTTAATACATCAAAAATCTTTCCGGCTAACTCAATTCCTTCATCTGTATAATATGTATAACCAAATTCATCAATTTTGGTATAACCGAACGCCTCAATTACTTCATAAAGACCAAGAATACCGATTGTGCAGTATTGTTTATCCATTTCAACTGCACCCTCTTGATAATTGGGTAATAAACCTTTTTCAATATTTCTCTTGATTATGTGTCTTACAGTTTCAAGTGTCTTGCAACAAAGAGTTGCACGCTTACGAAGTAAAGTAAGATATTTCTTTTCATCACATTCAGTTTCAAGGGCAATTCTCATAAGGTTTATTGTATTAACCTTAACAGAACCGATTGAAAGTGCAGTACCACCGATAGAGTTGATAAATCCACTCAATTTAGTAGTATCAGAAAGAAGTCGGCAACAGTTGGATAGAGTTGTAACATCTTCACTGATAAAGAAGTTACTATCATTCCACATAACATTATGGTCAGAACACCATCTTGCGAAATCCTTGTCAACAAAAACATCATAGTCTTTGTTTCTAATCATTTCTTCTGCTTCTTCTTTAGTTATATCATTTCTCTTTAAGAGAGAATATGTGAGAACAGGAAATGTGAACATATTCTCTTGTCTAATTTCGGAAATTACTTCCATAAAGATTTTTTGATGCTCAATCAATTCATCAACACAATCAATAACATAAGTTCCATCAGGATATTCAACGCCGCCGAAAAGAGACTCAATGTAATTGCGGTCAAAGATAGATACATTGACAAAGGCAGTTTGGTCGATTCTCATAAATGGCTGATTAAGTCGATAGATAAGTTTTTGGAATGATTGTTTTAAATAGTAATCTTTATCTTTGACATAATAACCAGTTTCACAGTCTTTCTTCCAGAAATAGTAAGTCCAAATAAGAACATTGGGAATACCAACTGCTCCAGAACTACGATTACTCATATAACTGATGAACTCAATTACATCATCAAGAAAAGTTGTTAAATGTTTTGCCGGCTTATTATTATAGTTTTTCAAAAAGAATAAGCCTTCAGTAGCTAACCTTGTAAGGTCATAAGCATAGCAATATGGCAAATAAGTTGATGTAGGTGCATCGTGTAAATAAAAGCCACCGTTATATTCTGTTTCAAGCCAGTCTTTTGCGGTTCGCAGATTGTACCTTTTCTTCATTTCATAGAAAATTTTATTGAAAGCAAATAACTTATCCTCTGATTTGCCTTTCTCACTTAAAAGACTTCTAATATCTTTGGTTGAAGCATTTGCATTTGCATCAATAGTAACATCCGCAACCTTTTTATCAACAAAACCATCAACAAAATCCGAGAAATTTAACTGTGACTCGTGAATACCATTAAGTATTTCAAAATCCTCTCCATACTTATCACTTAATGCCATAAGTGACTTTTCAAAGTCACGATTTACCTTAATAGGAATATTCACTGGCAATCCTCTCTTTCGTTAATCCATTTGTTTGCTTCTACAAAGCTCAACAATTTACCGTCAATAGAAAGAACAGGTACTTGGTCAATACCGAGTTCAGTCATATCAATAACATTATTGTTCTTTGTAAATTTGATGTTTTTTTCTGTAAGTTTCTTTTCGAGAATCTTACATTTAGGACAATTAGTGGAATATAAAATTATTTCCATTTGATTTCTCCTTATATTATTATTTTATCGGCAATATATTCGGCAGCCTCATCTAAAGTAAGAAACTGCTTGAATATGCAGGAAGTAAGCCATATATTATCGGTATCTGGTTTGCCGATGCCAATAACAAAAGTATGTTTAGTTCTTACCTTATTCATCATTTGAATTGCAGTAAGCATACAGTGTGCAGAGATGTTATTGGCAATGTCAACGAGGTCAACAATAATAAGGTCGCTATCCTGCATTTGATTTAATTCCCACAATCTTGTTTCATTTGAATATGGTTTATCAAAATAGTTTTGAGTACAAACGAATGATATTGTATTATCTTTATATTCAGTAAGTTTATTAACTATATTGTTTTTCCATACATTATTGACTGAATCTTGATTTTTAGGATTGCCGATTATAAACACTTTATATAATTTAGACATTTTCTCTCCTTGCTTTAATAAGGTCAGCAAGTTCAGAATATATCTCCATAGCGTTCTTTTTGTAGTTCTCGTTCTTAATTGTAAAATCAGCCTCTCTTTCAAAGGCATCAAACTGACCTACATCTGATAAATTTCTTCGATACGCTTCATCAATGTTATCTCCACGCTGAATTATCTTTATCATTCTTGAACGCCTATCAACCCATAAATAAACAACCATAAGGTATTTTTGAAGTTCGGTATGCTTTTCAGCATAAACTCTTAATGCTCTTGCACCTGCCGGTGTTAATATAATAACTTTATCTTCATCCTTGTTAAAATTGATTGCAGTACCATATTGCCAATCACGATAACTTGCGTGTTCAACAAAGAAATCCTGCTTTACCAATTCGTTGAATTTTTTATTACTAATAAAATTATAATCAATGCCATCAACTTCGCCATCTCTCATCGGTCTGGTTGTATATGTAACTACTTTTGAAAAGTTAGGTTGTTCTTGTTCAAGGATTTTGGCAACGGTGGATTTACCACTTGCACTCTCACCAACTAATACAACTATCATTGGTAAACCTCCTTAATCTATTGAATGTAAATCTATATCAACTGCATCCGCCTTTTCAGACAGAGTTAAGTCGTTGAATACTTCTTTTAAGTATTTCTCTGCGCAGTCCTCACATAAGTCATCGCCATCAATTACATATTCTGCATTATCATTGCCACATTCATCACAATAATCTACTGGCACATTAACATAAGGACAAGAACTGCCAAGACAAGGTAATTCACAATCAACACAATGGTTTTCGTATTTTCGCATTTTTCTTTTGCTTTCTTCCACAACTATGTTTTTCAGGGCAAAATCCTAAATATTCACATTTAGGCATAAATTCTAATTCAATAAGCGTAGCCCATTCTGGCGAATATTCTTTTAATGCCGTAATAATGTCATTGAATAACTCTCTAAACTCCCAATATGCACGAGAACACATTCTATTTCTTGACATATCAATTAGATTTCTCGGATTACGCTTATCAACCATTTTTGAACTGTATGCAATAGGTAATGCCATAGTTGCATCTTCAACAGGAATTTTATATTCATTGATAAAACGACTAATTAAACCATTAACGGTTTTCATAATGTTCTGCCATTCTCCGAGTGCTTTTTCATTATTGGCGATTGTATGTGGCGTGGTATAAGCAAACCCATCACCCTTTGAATAATCAATATAACGGGTAGATGATTGTAACCTACTTGGTAAGCAGCCTATGTGAGTATAATACTCCCTTAAACACTTTGCAGAGTAACCGTCAAATACCATATGAACATCAGGAAATTCAATAACTCTGCCGTGATTGCTTTCAATGCAGTCTAAACCTCTTGCATAGTTTTTCTTTTCATCTGTAATATCTGCACCCCAACAAATTCCAGCTCTACGACCCATCATTGAAATTGGGTCTTTTGTAGTTTCAGGAAGAATTGTTACTTTTCCCATTTATGCACTCCTTATTTTATAAATTCAAATGAACCATCTACATATGTTTTGAGTTTCCAACCTTTAGTGGTTTTTGTTACACATTTATATCCGTATCTTTTAGCCCATTTCTTATTTATTCTTTTCTTTTTATGTTTTCTCGCCTGAACATAAATAGAATAATCAATGTCATATTTATCTGGCATTTTTCCAATCAATTTTGATAAAACATCATTATTTACAGTTCCATCTTCGATAGTTAAATTCGCTGTATTAGAAAATGATTTTACTTTATGTTCAGTTTCTAAATCATCTTCAATATAATCCAAAGGAATTGATAAAAGCTCTTTACTCGTTGATAAACCAAGAGCATTTAGGTTAATTAGTTTCATTTGTTCCCTCTCTATTACAATAAGCATTATTCATAAATGAAATACTATTCTCAATATTCTTCTTTTCAATCTCATTATAAATTCCTGTTTGGCGGCTCATTGCAATTTTCGTTGGAATTGATGACCTTGCCGCATCCTGCATCAATGCAAGAAAATTTTGTTCCAATGCAACTTGTGGAGCTTGCAAATTTTGAACCTGTTTTCTGCCATTTTGTTCAATTTCTATTCGGACAGAAAGCACATCTCCAAATACATCAAAGAAATTCGTAAAATTCATTTTGTCTCCTTATTTGTAAATAAAATACTCATTTTATAATGTATTTGAAATACCAATGAATAAAGCCCAGAATGGTAATAATACATTAAAGCAAAAACCATTAAGGAAAGTATAAATGGTTGCTTGTATAATCATTAGACCATATCCTTTCAATACATATTTTTAGCTATTGCTTTTCGCATTGCTCTTGCTTGTTTCTAACAAATATTATAATACTTTCATATCCATTTGTCAATAGCAGTATTGAAATTTCTCAAAGTTATTTCTAATTTTTTAATTCAACCAAATATTTGATTGTGCATTGTTCTTCTTTATAAACAATAATTTCGTCATTTCTTAACATATTACCTTCGTGAGCGTGTAAGCAATTTGCACCCGGACAATTCTTTTGTAATGCTTCATAGTTGAAATTATAATACTTACTATCAAAAGAATACACATCATATGGTTTACCATATGCTACATCCATAAGAGCCATAAAGCCAGAGCTTGAACTACCTCTTGCCCAATAACTTCCTGAAAGGCTTGTATAACCTAAAGATTTTCTTGCCTTTGGTGCATAGTAAATTCCATAACCAAACATTTTACCTGTAATAACAGCGTTTGTAGGACGTAACCTTAAACCACTATTGATGATTGACCACCAATTTTCATTTCTACTTCCGTGGAATAAAAGTCTCACATCTTTGATGTTATTTTCTTTTACAAAATCATCAAATCGTTTTTGAGTTCGGAGATTCTTTACTTTCCAAGCCTTATGGAATTTGTCGGAACACGAACCAAGAGCAACTTTTATTGTTGCAATATCCTCTTTTGAGCATTCCTCAAATTCTAATCCGAGATGTTCGAGAATTGTGCTATCGTTAATAGGCTTGGTTTCTTTGGTTTCTTCTACTACTTGCTTTTGAACAACCTGACCTTTCATAATATCAAGAAGGTCTTGTTCTCTGCTAATAATCTTATTAAACTCTCCATTATCCCTTGCAATATATGAACTTACAGAACTCATTTTTCTCGGAATAGTTGCGAACAGTTTAAGAAGTTCATCATTAAATATCTTGACATCGGTAATGTTTAAGAGTCCTGTAATAATATTCTGTGCTTCGTCAATCATTGCTTGTGTTACCTTATTTGACGAAACCGTATAGTTTTCGCTAATCGCCTTTTTAGCCATTGCTTGTAATCTTTCAACGATGGCTTCGATTTTTGCATTATCAATTTCTTTATATTCTGATTGTGTTGGCTTTTCGGTGCTAATCAAGTCTTGAATGAGGTCTGTTTGGTCAATATAACCCTTGCGGATTTTCTCGTTGTATTTTTTATCCCATTCTCTCTTTGAATAAGTTCTTGTCTGTGAGCCACTACCTATGCGACCATAAGTAGCGACCCACATATCACCTTGAGGTTTCATATCATAATACTTATTATTGTTTGCACCAGCAGTAACCATTACCAAATGGCGTGGTGTATATTCCGGCATAAGTGTCTCCTTATAATTTGCAGATTAAGATTTCAATAACTGTTGAGCCGAAAACATCTTCTATAATGTCTTTAACTCTTGACCATTCGAGCTTATCAAGACCGCAACCAATAAGAGGCATTGCTAATCTTTTAACTCCGAAATCCTCACACTGCTCCCTCATATCAATTAGGGTATTATAAAGTTCATCGTATGTCGGTTTATGGAAACAACGCTCTTTAGTTACAAGGTTGAACACATTATCAACAAGCAATGCTCTACCGACATTTGCTGATTTCTGACCTTCAGGAATCGCATAATCTCTGTGAAGTTTGAAACGCATATTATAAACCTCATCAAACTTTTTTGCGATACCTGCACCAAGGGCATAATCACCACTAATGCAATGAGCAAGATAATAACCTTGAGGCACTGTGAATAAGTCTTGTTGAACTTCTGTCATTAACATTTTTAATTCTCCTTTATCGTTTTTCTCAATATTGTGTTTATCGGCAAAATAATTTAAGAGGTCGTTAGCAATAAGTTCATATCCCTCTTTTTCACCGTTGACACAAGTATATTCAATATCAAAATCGTTTAGCAAATTACGAATACCATTACCGATTTTATCTGATTCTGCTTCGTTTTGAAATCTGCCGATAGGATTATATTCTTTTACTCTTGTTAAATAATAATTCTTATTATTAAAAGAATTAAAAACATCAAGAACATAATCGTTGAAACTATTTTTTATGTCTGCGGTATTATTATAATAAATAGATAATGGCAAAGGTGAGTCTGTAATAATGACATCTACCTTATCAGCACATCTTGATAGCCTAAATGACTGTTTACCAAATATGTAAGTCTGATTTCTAAATACAGCCTTTGCTTCTTCCCATACTTTGTCTTTTGCAAATTCAGTAACAAGTTCTGCATTTATGCCATTCATCTTTAATATCGAAAAAATGTAAGCTGCACCTGTACTTTTACCAGCACCCGGCGCACCAAATAAATTAACTACGATTGCACTCATATGTATCTCCTAAAGGTTTTCAACCTTGTGATATGCTGTAATCCACAACTCGCTTGTACCTTGAATGGTTTCCCATTCACCGTCTGCATTTTTGCGGACTTTAGGTTTATTCTTTGTTCCGCTGATTCTAACAATATCTCCATCCGATAGTTTTTCTTTATTAAATGTTTTCTTGTCAATTTTGCAATCCAATGTAGTACCGTTTTTCAACGAATACATTTTGAGCTTTGGAGAGTATTTAGTATCAACGGAAAGCACAGCAGCCATTCTACTGTATTTATTGTCAACTATAGTTATATAACCGAGATAGTCTATTTGTGATTTTATTCTCTCTGATAACTTTCTTGATGGTGCTGTTATTTCTTTTGAAGCCATTCTTACGAATGCAGGAAAATCAACTCCTGTAAACATCTTCTCTGTTTCTTTAGTTGCAAATGGTCTAATAGTTTCGAGCGATATTCCGAGAGTTGTCAACTCGTTTTTCTTAAATTGACTTCTACTACCAAACTTATTGAAGAACTCCATTTGTGCCAATAGTAGGTTTATATCTCCAAATTCAGCAAAGAAGTCCAATTCAATCAAAATTCTTAACTGCTTTTGATTTATTGTTGTTTTATTTTTAATATCAAATAATAATTCCGTGAAACTGTTATACTTGTTATTTTTCAATTCATAAATCTCATCTGCAACTTTAGAGTTCATATTTTTGATACTTTGAATACCTTTATATATGCTATTATCTTCTCTTGATAATGAATAGTCGCTTTTTGAATATCTAAACTTAATTGGTTTTAACTCAATTCCAAAGAATGAAAGTTCGTTTGTAAGTTTCAATGTTCTAACTGAATCATCACCATAATAATTAAGAGCCACAGTATAATACTCTAAAGAATAATGAGATTTAAGATATGCACCATATAAACTATCATAAGCATATGACAATGAATGACTTGCATTAAAAGAATATTTTGCAGCCTGTTCAACAACCGTCCAAGTCTCAATGAACCCATCCTCTTTACCAACTCTTTCTTTCCAGCCGGTAAGAAGTTTTGCTTTCAATTCCGTAAGTTCTGCTTCCTTGAATTTCTTTTTCGCAATCTTCTTGATGATGTCATAAGAGCCAGTTTCAGGAATTCCGAGCCAAATTAAATATTTCATAATCAGCTCTTGGTAAATCATTCTGTGATTACCCTCAATGAGAATTTCATCAAGTTCTTCAACACCGGTTGTGTATGGTTTTCGGTCGATAAAGTCTTGCAATAAGCTCGCACAACCAGGTCGAATAATTGCAACAAAAGCTGACATCTCGGAAACACTTTTAGGGCAATACTTTGTTACAAGTCCTGTTGCAAAGTCACTATCAGCCTGATTTATTGTGCTGGTTAATCCATTCTTATAAATATCGAATGTTTTTTCATCTAACAAATTATTCATTTCTCTAATTGTGGGAATTGGAATATTTGCAAGTTTACATACATCTCTAATAATTGCCCAAACAGTAACAGTAAGATAGTCATTTTTAAGGTACTTGTATTTGTCGCAGTTATATCCATCAAGCAAACAACACAATTTATCTTTACTTGTTCTAACTAAACCAAGTTCTTTTCTAACAGGTTTATCGTAAAGTAACATTGAACAAGGAGACTCGGAAATACTCTCAATTACTCCAACGAATCTCTTACTTTCCTTAATAATGTCTTTCCACTTACTATCATTTTCATAAAGTTCAAGATTCTTTGCTACATCGTCATACTCACTTATATCTTTACCGATACCCTTGCAGTATGTACGAAATGCAGATGAGTCCTGCAATGGTTTCCAAGCAATCATCCAAGCGCAATTCTCTGCTCCAAGCAAATCTTCTGTTGCTTTAATAAATGGTTCTCTATCTGTTGTATTGAGGTCAATATCAGGTAGCGACCTTGTGCCTAAAATTCTCTCAACTGACATAAATCTTGTAGGGAACAAAGTAATTGGGGCAGATACCCTATCAATATCGGTTAGCCCGAGAAGTTTTGTTATGTAGAAACTCGGCGCTGAACCCCTACCTGTGTTTGTCAAACGACCATTATATTTTTCTTGACCATCTTTGACAACTTGATAATCTATCAAAAAATAATTTTCCATATGAGTTTTTTCAACGATGTCTAACTCATATTCAATAGCATCTATATAGGTTTGCCACTTATCTTTCGGAATATTATTTCTTTCGATAAGCCACTGTTTATTAACAATACCTCGTAGGTCTTTAGTCGGGTTGTCTGATACTGGAGGTAACTTAATATCATCATTGATAAGAGTAATTGGTTCGCACTCATCAAATATCATTGTATTATCAAGCGCTTCTCTTACTTGTTGAGGTGTAAGTATTCCTTGTTTTTCATATCTTGCAAAAATAGTATCTTCATCGGGATAATCGAGCAACATTTTTTCTTCATAATCAAACTTCATATCTTTTGCTGTTTGAAGAATATTACGATATTTAGCATCTTTTGGATAAATATAATGACTATCATTTGCGTGAATAATAGGTATTTTTGCTTCTCTGCTCAACTTCAAAAGTTCTCTATTTACATCTTTTTGGTCTGTAATGTTGTGATTTTGAAGTTCAAGGAAGAAATTGTTGCCAAATTTTCTATGTAATGCTAATATCAATTCAGGGTCATTCCAAATACCGGCAATACAGGCTGTTGTAATAACAAAATCGTTTGGATTGAGAGAAAATAATAACTCTTGGTCAATTCTTGGTCTATAATAAAAACCAGTAGAATGAGCCTCTGACATTATATCGTTAAGCTGCATAACACCATCATTATTTTTGGCAATGATGAGTATATGTTTGTTGCTTCTGTCTTTGGCAAATCTATCTTTAACAAAGTACGCCTCTGTTCCGTAGTGCATTTTGAGATTGTACTTTTTTGACATTTCAATCCATTCAAATATATTACCTGTTACACCGTGATTAACTGTGAATACAGAATCGTGACCTAACTCCACCGCACGCTTACAATATTCTTCTGGTTTAACTACGCAATCAACCATCCACGGATTGCCGTAATGGTCGTGCTTATGGTAATTTTTATACATATATCACCTACCTGTTCTCACTTGATACCTTTTTGTATTCGCAAGAATTTCTAAAATTACAAAGGTTATGACAATAGAAAAAATCTTCTGAAGGTTCAAAATCTTGTTCTTTCTCAATAGTTTGTATTGTCTCATCAAACCATTTCATAGTATCTTCATACTCACTTTGAACAAATGGTATAGTAGCAAACTTCCCACCATCCTTAAAATGATTCCAAACAATTTCTTTCGGAAATTCGCCATAAATCTGATTAACTGCGTGACAATACAAATACATTTGTTTTTTATACAAGTTGAAACTATGTTCGGATTTCTTTTTAAGTTCACCGTTCAATTTGAACGGATATTCCGAACTTTTATGGTCGAGTACCACAATCTTATTATCTCTCTTATCTCTCAATAAAAGGTCTATGTAGCCGATAAAGTTGTACTTACCTAATGTAAACTTGGTTTCAAGTTCAACACCGATAACCTCATAATCTTTTAGCCATTCTATATCAAGGCTTGCAAAATAATCTGCAATTAACATATAGGTTTTATCCATAGTGGATTGTCTTACTTTATAAAAAACATTATCTTCATAATGGTCTATGTAATACTGTAAAGCATCTTCAACTTTTAATTCACCTTTGAAAACCATAGCCAAAATCTCGTGAACGAAACTTCCGACTTCGGCATAATAGTTACCTTCAGATAAATATTGGCTATCATCATTTATAATATAATCAAGGTAAAATTCGTATTTACAATGACCAAAACAGGTTGTCTGGCTATAACTATAACGTTTTTCTTCCAATCTCATCGTCTCCTATCAAACCATATTTCTCCATTAGTGCTTGCTGCCACGCTCTTTTATCAAAATATTTCTGTTCTGCTCGCAATCGTGCAATAATCGCATCGGACTTGTTTGAACCATATAACCACCTTATACAATTTTTCTCTTATTATTATAGAGAATTTCCCATATATCTAATCCGCAATCCACAGGAGAGTTTTTTGCTTCTTTACCGCCGAGCAATTTATCTGTATCTTCGATAACATAAACATTTGTTACTCTGCGTAATCTATCAATATTACTTTTAACTTCACTATCTGAATAAGATATGTCGGAATCGTAAGCAAACACGACATTCACTTTGAGTTTAACAAGTAATGCTATTTGTTCGGGAGTAAGTGTATGCTTCTCGGCTGATACACTGTTTTTATGCCCGAATCCATACGCTTTCATAACACTTTTAATTGACTCAAAAATGATGATTTCATTCTGTTCTTTTATGTATTTCAAAGTTTTTTCTAAACCTTGAAAATAATCCATAACTCCAACTGTATAGTAATTCATATACTTGGGTAGTTTTAATTTTTTATAGTTCTCATAGCGAGTTCGCCCTTTAATATTGATAAGGTTGCCATCAATATCGTAAACCGGATATACAATCCTGTTGCTATAAGTGTCAATCCTTATATCAAACAAATCCATTACTTCTTGTGAAATACCTTCTTCAAGCCATTCAGGAACTTCTTCTTTTGAGAATTTTGTAAATGCGGTCATAGGAATAATGGAATGTTTATATACTTCCTTATTTTGTTTTGATTGTAAAAACATTCTCCATTTTTTTAATAAAATCATTGTTTTAGATTGACACATTTTGCTCATATCAATATTGGCAAGTCCGGCAGCTTTTTCAACTGCATCCTCGAACTCCATTCCCTCAAAATCCATAAGGTAGCCAATCATTCCACCGGATGCTCCACAAGAAAAGCAATAGTAAGAATTTTTCGATGGTGTGAATGATAATGATGGAGTATCATCCCTATGCAACGGGCAATGAGCAAAATAGTCATTGCCACGCCGTTCAAGGTCTAATGTCTGCTGGGCGTAGGCTAATAGGTCAGTATTGTCATTGATAGCCTGTAATGTTTCGTCATCATAATTCATCTAACCATTCGCCCCCAACGCTCTAAAATTTGCTATCTGTTTCGTGTTGTTCGGCTTCCACAATAGTCATAGTGTCTCCGTTAAACACAAAGTCAATATATTCATCCTCGTCATCTTCCTGCATTTGTTGACCAAGACGATTTACATATATTTTTGCAAATGTATTACCGCATTCCATTCCGTCTTTTGCTATCATTTCTTGGTTTTTGTAATCCCACTTTATACCTACTGAAAGATAGCGGTTAATTTTGTCACTATCTGCAACTTCACCCATACGGTTTAACTGGCACGCAGATAAGACAGCCAAATCAAGTTCACCAGCGATTTTATTTTTCAAGAAATCACACTTTGCACCAAGTATGTTATAGTTATCACTGGTTGATGTTTCATTGGATTTTATATAGTCGAATACCACAAATGTCAGCCCAATTTTATATTTCAACATTTTGCAAATTGAATACATCTTTTCGTTGGTCATTTGAGGGTCATAAATGTGAACGAAAGGTTGTTCTTTAAGCCAAGCAATACAAGAAGCAATGGTCTGTGCTTCTTCTTTAGAATACTGACCATTCTTAATACGCTTAATTTCAATACCCGTGATATGCGAAATAAGTCTTTCGGTATAAAGTCGAGTCTGCATTTCAGTATCAATAACCAAAGTTGGAACACCGTTCCTGAGTTTATGAACAACTTCGTTCATAAGCAGAACAGATTTACCTCTTTTATATTTTGCTTGAACTACCACTAATTCGCCAGTTTCGTAAGTGAAATAATCATTAAATATGTTGAATTTTGATGGTATTCCATAAACACCATTGTCTGAACGGCGATTGCATATTTCTTCCCAAATACTATCTATTTCTGTACCGAGAGTATGTATTTCTGTGCTGGATATATATTTTTGCGTGAGGTTATCAAGTTCGTCATATACATTGTTGCTTAATGTATCAAGGTCAATATCATTCTTAAAACAACTTCTTGATACTTTGTCTAAAGTTTTAACCAAGTCACGCTTAAAGGCGAGGGTCACGATATTGTCGGCAAGCATTTTATATTCCTCTAAAGAGTGTCTTGCAATTTCTTTATAGAGTTCAATAAAATCTTGTACCGCTGGCATATTGTATTTTTCGATTGTTTTGCTTACTCCTGGATGGCTTTGCAATTTATTTGAGATATTATAGGCATCAATATTTGTAATGCCTTCTCTATAAAGTTCTTGAATAGCCCAGTAACAACAACCATTCTCTACGCCATAAAAATAATTTGGTTTAAGATAATCAGTATGAAGAACAAATTCAGGATGATAAATGAGTGTTCCTATAATGCCACTTTCAGATTGTATATCTGATAATTCTTCAATTTTTGTATTTATATCATTCACCTATCCTTTCACTTTGTTTAATGCTGTTCAAATATGAAAATTCTTTATAATATTCATTTTGAGCCTTATGTTTTGCAGCAATGGCATCTTCAAAGGAATCTAAATCATATGTGTTATACTTTTTTCTCATCTATTGACTCCTTGTGATTTAGAATACTTCCAAATCCATTCGGTTTTCTATTAAGAGCAAACTTCGGAACATCCGAACTATCAGTAGTACCGGAAAAATTGCTTGGTTTTATTGAACTGATTTTCTGCGACTGCTGTTTCTTATAGGCAACCTTTATTTCATCTTTATCAACAAAATATTTGAAACCTTTTGGATGCCTTAAATTCAATTTGTGACTAACTATATAGTCAAACACAAATACAAGATAATCCGAGGAAATACCACGAGCAATGAGTTCATTTAAGCATTGAAACAACTGACTATAAATAACGGTTTTACTAATATGAGTAACCCAACCATTTTTGATATATTGTAAATCGGCTTTTGTTTTTTCATCTTTCCATTCACCTTTTTTTTTCTTCTTGAGGCAATCAGTGTGATAATACATTGTTTTACCGACTACTCTATAATCATCTTTGGTAATATCAATTTCTTTTCCGTATGGGCAGTCAACATATCTGCAAACCTTAATGTCAGTTTTTTTGCTCATATATTATTCTTCCTTTTCTAACAAGTATGTTGCTTCTAAATCCGATGTATGTAGAGCCAAAATAAGAGGATATTTGCGAATTGCACATCCAAGAGTATTCCAATTCTCTTTAGGCTCTGTAAAGCCCATATGCCAACGAATAGCGTATCTTTCAACTGGTTCTAAACGGATAAATTCTTCTACCATCATTGCTGACTTTTCTCCGTGACCGTAAGGAATTTTATCATCCACTGTATAAGCCGGAACTGTCTCCCAATCATACCTGCCATTGCTATCTGATTTCTTTCCGTGGTCGCTGTAAATCTTCTTATTTTTTAACTCTGTTCCGTAGTAATATGCCTTACATAAATCGTGAAGTAGTGCGGCAATAATGATGTTTTCAATTTTGACATCAACTTTCTCACTCCACAATTTATCTTCAAATTTTGTGTTGAGACGGTCATAAACAAGTAATGTATGCTCTAACAACCCACCTTTGTGACAAGAATGAAATCTTGTTGATGCAGGAGCAGTATAGAAGTCTGACTTCCTAATAAAGTCAATCAGACTATCTATACCTTCTCTATTAGTGCTTTTTAATAACTGTTCAAATCTCTCAACATTAGGATTTGTTTCAGCCATTAGAACGGAAGCTCATCTTCTGGCTCGTCTGCGACTTCGGCAGCCTTTTTAGTTTTTGCCTTTGAAGTCTTTGCCGATGACTTCTTGCTACCCTTTGTTGTCGATGAATTATCATTACCTTCGGGAATATTGAAAGCAAAAATTGCATAGTTTGTATAACCTTTTTTGGTTTCTGCATTGTAAGGGGTAGTAACCTCACAAGATGTAATTTGAATTGCTACACCTTTTTCTGTCACGGTTAAAGTCTTACCTTTTTCGTGAGCAGAACCAATCAAACGAACAAATCCGTCCTGGAAATCGGTCTCATAACCACTTCCATCTTTGCGTTTTTTACTTGTGCTGATTTTTGCAACTGAATAGTTACCCTTGTCCTCGATAGACCAAATGCGTGCGAAACCACCACGACCTTCGTTGTCTGCCTGTCTAAATCCCATAATATTTACCTCACTTTACTTTCTTACTGCCAAAAGCTGCCTTTCAAGATTAGCAAGCACTTCGGCATCTTCGATATTGTTGTAATTTCCCGTAATCAAATCATCATCAAGAGTAGGATTAGCCTGTTTCTCTGCGGCTTTGCAAAGTTCGGCAACTTTTCCCTTTGCCTTATCTGATAACTTAACCTTTTTATTAACAAGTTCCTTAATCTTATCTTTGAGTTCGATTGTCTTTGAGGCTTCCTCCGGCAAATCTTCGCCCTCGTAGATATATAATCCAAGACCGTGCATAGCAAGAGCTTTAACGAGACAACGCTTTAAGGACTTGTTTGCATCAACAGATGTAATGTTTTCAGCAGGGATTGACTTATTTTTGAAGTCCATAATTGCAAGAACCTCTGTATGAGAAATATCTCCGATGGTCACTTTAACTTCAACCCATCCAGTCTTACCGTCATCGTGCCAAAATCTCGTGTTTCCACCTTCATCAACGACCTGTGAAATAATTTCATATGTTGCTTCTGGATATTTTTTCTTGACTTCTGCCCAAGCAGATGACCAAGAAAGATATGTAAGACCACCTTTTTCTTTGGTCTTATTAGATACATCAACCTTGTTTAAGGTCTCAAAAATACTTTCTGCCATTACTGTATTTTTCTCCTATCTTAATAATTTTAATCATTTATTTTCGTTTTGCTCTTACTTGTTTCTTACAATCATAATGAACCACCACTTTTCAAAGTAAGGTATATATATTATCACCCGAAGGTGTTATTGTAATCATTTGAAGTGAATGTAACAGTTGCGACTCCTACTCCGTTAAAATAAGCCTTCAAAGCGTTCTCGATAATCGAAAAACCTTCATCTATAAGTATCTTATCAAACCTAATACCTCGAACAGTACACATTTCTTTGACAGTCATAGGCTTGGGAATTTTAGCGCCAAGCTCTTGTGCTTGCCTTATTATATGTTCTACGCTTTGACTATTTTGTGTCACTATCGGATAACCTGTCATTTCACTTGTATAAATCAACTTCGTAGTTTTGCCAGAACCACGTTCTCTATCAATTAGTTTCATTGTTAAAACCTCCATCAATGTGCAAGCAAATCTGCTTCGTGCAACAGTTGAATATCGTTATATAATTTTTTGCCAAGAAGTAACTTATCTTTATTATGCACTCTTTCAGATTGCTTCCACTCATTATACGGGTGCATATGGTAATAAATCAGATTCGTAACATATGCAATGTTCTTTTCTTCAATATCTTCAAAACTATGAAGATAGAACATAGCATTATATGCTCCAACACAATGATGTTGGTAATAGTGGCAATCACCATCTTCAATGCCTCTTGCATTAGTTTTTGTCTTTGTGTATAATTTGCCATTATCGTGTAATAAAGTAGCAATCAAAAGCCAAAAATTATCTGGGTTTGTTCTTTGTATTCTTTGACCTGCATTTTCGCAATGTTTGCCAAGTGTAAGTTTATGATGGTGGTTTTCTTGGTCAAATGAATTAGCTATTTCAAAGAATTTTCCGAGGTTATATTTATCTTTTTGGCTTGCATTGACTATATTGTAATTTTTATCAAGATAAGAAAATATATATGTAATCTGTTCAAAGCCTTCATTATAATGAGGAGGCTGCCAGTTCATTTGCATACGCTTAATAACATCAACGGGTACTTTTCTTTCTCTATGTTCATTGTTATATAGACAAAGTAAATATTCTGTTGCCATACAAATACAGACAGGAGTGCAAGATATATTTTTTAATTCTTTGAGAAACTGAATACGCTGTTTCTTTTTAATGCAAGTTGCATCATAAATAACATCTTTGCCGGCAATAAGGTCATTTTTAATACGTTTATGTAATTCTCCAAATACCTTATTAGCATCTCCCTGTGTTGATTCATTTCCATAAATCTCTTTGCGTAAACCATCAGAAGAATGGATTACAGGTTTATGCTGCCTTACACCCGAAGTTACCGTGATGGAATTTTTGGCAAATGTACTTTTACCACTTCCGGGTAGACCACACATCATAATCAGGAATGGCTTATCACATATTCTTTTATAGTTGACGATTGATTTCATAATATTTGCCCTTTTCTTATCTTTATAAATAAAACTACAATTTTATTTTCAAATAATGTTATTCAAGCCCTCAATTATTGGGGGATTGCGAAACATTTGTTTCATCAGAATTTTGCTGTGCTGTTTTTTCTACCGCAGCTTCCTTAATTTCAGCTACATCTTCTTCTGAAGGTGCATCATCAATACCTTTGGTAAGAAAACCTGGTCGTGTTGCAACAGCACAATATCTCTTGGTATCTTCAATTCGTTTCATTAACGGCTTAGAACTGTCATTAAGTTTTTCAAGACAAACCTTACTGCAAGTTTGAATACCGACTCTGATACCACGCAAAAACTGTTTCTGTAATTCAGTTCTGAATAACTTTTCAAGTTTTGTTTCTTTCTCATTAGTTATTGCCATTTGCTTAACCTCCGTGTTTTAATAAATACTCACGGGAAACATTCTTAAAGCTAAAATCATTGGTCGGGTCACGAAGCACAATGCCCTCGCGCAATACATTCGGATTTACAACAGATTTTGCAGTTGCGTACTCTTTGAATGCTTCCATATCAGTTGGAACATAATATTCTGTTTCCAATATTGGAACAAATTTCATACCCCAACTCTCAATAATTTCTTTTCCGTCAATAGATGATAATCTACCCACATCGGAACGAATGAAGTTAAATACATAGAGTTCATCTTCATTTAATTTAAGTGGATTTCCTTGAACACTACCAACGGACTCCCCCTGGATGCAAACATATTTCAAGTCTGGATTTGCAATAAGATATTCTTTAAGGTGTTGCTCAATATTGTTTTTAATAGCCATATCCCAGTAAATATTCTTATCGTGGTAGCACTTTTGGTCAGGTGTCTTTTGACGAACATTTCTGGATAGCACATAAAACTCGAATTTTTTCTTGCCTTTTCTTTCAAGAATATATGTAGATGAAGTACCATCAAGTTTTTCAGTCACGATTAACGGTCTTTCATATCCAAGAACCCACGGCATATTCTCACAACGTTCCTCATCTGTCTTATGAACAAATGGGAAATGTGTCGGAAATGATAATGGTTTATCTTTCTTTTTTCCAAAGAAAAGGAACATAATCTTTCTGCCGAGTTTGTGTTTCATAATCTTTCGCACAATAGGTTTCTTAAAAATCTTTTGATGTCGCTGTGCCATAGACTTATATTTTGCATCAGGGTCTCCATTTTTGGATTTTCTTGTATTATCTTCAACAACAGAATATGTAACTTTAAGAATATCAGTAACATCTGTTCCGACTTCCATATCCGCTAATTCGGGGAACAATGTAATCGGCATCAACAAACCCTGTGAGAAAACTTTACACATTTTTTGGGTTTTAATTTTGTAGTGTTTAGCCTCAAGGAAACTAAATCTCTCATCATCTGATGGCACTTTACTATCAACTTCAAAATAAACCGCCTTATCTCCAACTTTTAATTCATTAAGTCGAGTTACGCACCACCATCCATTTGTACGAGCGTGTTCAACCCTATCGTAATTCGGAATGGGTCTAATTTCATCAATGGTTACGATATAGGCTAATGCTCTCTTATCATTGATAATCATTCTTCTTTAGCCTTTCTCTGCTTTTTCTTTTTATTGTTCTTCTTGAAATTGGTTACGAGATTGCCGTTATCGTCATACACGATAGGTCTCTTTTTTGTAGCACCGCCACAGTTAGGACACTTCATCTGCTGATAACTTTCATTCTCATTCTCAAAAGAATAAACTCTCTCCATTTCAGTTCCACAATTTTTACATTTAAACATTACAAGTTCCTCCGTTTAGATTAGTTTTGTACGGGTACTTCATTACCCCAGACATCGAAATTATCTCTTTCTTCTCTTGCATACATCTCTAACTTTTTTAAATTAGGATAAAGGCGATTGATAATTTCATAAGAAATTTCCGGCTTTTTACTATGTTTCTGAACTTTTTCCGTAAAAACGGTATGTATCTTACCTCTTTCTTCGGTAGCCACAGGGATAAGTTTGCCTTTATACATATACAATAAATATTCGTGACCATATCTAACTGTAAATGCTGCTGGAATACCTGTGACCTTATTCCATATCATTCTTGCGTGTAACTTATAACCTAATGATTCTGCAATCTGTTGTGCCTCAAATAAATACTTATCAATAGTCCATAAGAAAAGAACGCTATCCTCCTGACATAAACTTGTAGCTTGTGCCAAATGCCCTTTGATTTCATCAAGAGAACATACAGGGTAGTCAAGTTCAGTTCCACTGCTGACTGGTCTAACTTTCTTCTTACCGCCTTTTTTCTGTTTCCACGGTGGGTCGGCAAGAATTAAATTATACTGATTATTTGTATTGTATATATCTACTCTTATTTTGTTTCACCTTATTTCTTACAATCTTGCCACGAGCCATAACAAAGACTCAACTGTTTTTCGTAAAATACTACTGATTTAATATATGAGTAAATCTGCTCCCAATTATTTGCTCGAAACATTCCATTTTCTTCTGCATTATAACTCTTGTTGTGTGGGGCGTTCATAAGGATTTTTCTATATATTCCGCCTTCAAGGTTGTGTATTCCATCATCAACCATAAAGTCTCCTCTTATCATTTGCTTATCGCTTGCAACGATTACTTGTTTCCAAGAGATATATGGAAAATACTTTTGTATGACTTTTTCAAATTTAACCTTGACATTTCTATAATCGGTTGAAGTACAGAGATAAACTTTGAAACCGTCATCAATTAACTTTTTGAGATATTCAACTGCTCCGTCTTTCGGTTTAACCAAATCCCAAAATTCTTCATTATGTAATGGTTCAAAAACCTGCTTTTTAGTTAAGTTAGGGAAAAATTTTCTCATATCCCATTCGGTAATCTCGTCCGGCTTGACATTGAGACCATAGAGGTCATTCAGCCACTTACACCAAGCAGCCAACAAATCCTCAATCGTGTCATCAATGTCAATGAGGATTGTAATATCTGAAAATGTCTTTTTCATTTAGACCTCCTTTACCTTATCTCTCCTAAATATGATTGAGACACAAGGATATTTCTTTTCAAATTTGCAGACAAGCCACATAGCCCCAATAAAAGAGTTAGTATGCTCTACTGTCACATATTTGCCGTTTTTATAGTCCCAATACAGAACCTCATATTTTGCTCCCATAAATAATCTCCTTATCTTCTGTTCGATTTACCATCGAAGTCAAAATATCTTGCGACAATCACAGGAAATTGATTGTCGATTTCTTCCATCGCTCTCTATTCAGAACCTTTCTTGCCGATGTCTCTCAAATATTCCTCTACATCTCTCTTATTCGGAAATCTATGCTTGTTCTTGTCAACAATATCAGCATCAATGATTGCAATACTACTCAATTTTTACTCCTATATATTCGAGAACATTTTTCATACCAAGTCCTCCATTATCCCAATCTCTCATACAATATTCCCATAATTTCGGATGTGTTTCTTTTAATCTTTGAAATCTATTTGGTTCTTTTTCAAGATGGCATCCAAAGCCGCAAAATACACATCCGGTTCTATTGCATTTAGTAGTGTGATATTTACCATCTTTATCTTTAATAATCTCACCATAAACTTGTGCATATGATATTCCGGTGAGCGATATGTATTCTAATACATCCTGTTCAGTCCAAAAGCTCATAGGTTGTGATTTCTGATTTTTACCACTAAAAGAGTTGCAACCATTATGTAACCAAGCGATTTTTCTTGCTTGACTTTCACAAGCCATTGTTCCGATAATTGGTTTGTTTCCAGACTGTTTTTCATATTTTTTTAATGGTTTCTTTTTCATAACTTCACAACACTGATTGCTAATTTTGAACGGAGAATCAAGCAAGTATTTATATTTGGTATAATTATATAAACCAGTTTCTCTACCATCAAAAGCTCTTGCAAACCAACAATTATTTCCTAATTTTTTGACATCGTGTATCGCCCTGCTAACATTCTTGCTAATGATTGGATAACCATATGTTTCAATTACTTTACGAAAATTCATATCTGGCTTTAACCAAACTACATTTGGTATTGATTTAACAAATTCTCTTAATTCTGGATATTCAAGTCCAGTATCAATAAAAACGGCAGGAATATCAGGATAAATTCTTCTTGCTAAATCAAGAAGTACGGTAGAGTCTTTTCCACCACTAAAAGAAACATAAACTTTCCCATTATTTTTCTGATACCATTCGATTATTCGTGTTTGTGTGACTTGTATCTTTCTTTGCAATGACCACGATTGCATTATTCGTAAATCTTCAACTGTATATTTATTTTCAAATGAAGTAGATTTTTTATCGCCCATTCTGATGTTTTAACTCCCTATTTTTCGATATTTGCATTCATATTTTGATGGTATATAAAAGCATTTTATAAATGAAAAATCTATTTTATTATTTTGCTATATCAGTAGATAAAATTTGTAAATAACAATTTGTGTGTATAACTGGATTAGAAATAAGTGGGCGTATCACAGCAACTTCATAGTCATTTGGTATAGGTTTATCAATGATTATATGCGAATATCTTCGTCTTTTTCGATTTTTACTTATATCGTTCTCAATATCCACAACAAATAACGGATTTTCTAAATGATATCCATCATTTGTTTTGCGTTCTCGAAGTGTATGCAAACAGCAATGAAATTTATTTGTCCATCCTATTACATCGTTTGTTAGTATTAAAATGCTAATCAATATAGACCACTCTCTATTCTTTGTAAATAAAAGAATTATTTAATCAATTTATAATAAGTTTTTAGATTCCATAATGGAATAAAACTCACTTGCTTTTATTTCCGTTAAACCTTCCGGAGCATTGAAATCACCTTCAGATGAAAATGTGCAATAAATAACATTATCTAAATCAAACAATCTCCATCTACACTTAAAACAACCAATTGTAAAATAGAATGGAACATAAGGTTTACATACATTTTCTGTAAGACCGTTTTCTTTACATAATGAAACCCATTCTTTATTAACAGGATTTCTTAATTTGAACTTGCCCGGAGTATCAGATATAAACCCATTTGCAAAATTCTTAATATCCTCGGCATCAGGGTCAATCCATAATCTTGTAACAGATGCATAGAATGAACTGGTATGAATATTATTTCTTATTGCAAAATCTCGAAATAAGTCAGAAATCTTATGAGCAGCTTCTAAATATTCAAGATATTTTTTGCCAAGAACACTGTCATTCGATACGATATAAAATTTTACCATATATATTCTCCTAACCTCTATTATTCAATACTGTTTCTAATAGTTAGTAATTAAAACCTCAACACTACTATTTGCAGACTTATCTTTTGTATGATAATTACAATTCTTATAGTCCATATTGAGATAATGAATTGTATATTTACTTGCCCAACTTTTTAATAAATCATTAGATTTACCTTTATGTTCAAAAACATTTGAAAATGCCCATTTATAACCCTTTGTAGATAAATCATCAAGAAGTGCAAGTAGTTTGTTCTCGTATTCTTCCGACCACTTACAAAAATAATCTCTTTCATATGCACCAACTGTTATGTAATATGGTGGGTCAACATATATAAAAGCATCATCAGAAGAAACTAAAGACGGAATATTTATATCAACAAAATCATATGATAAAAACCTTATATCATTTTGTTTATTCTTATCTATATAAGCAGTCAGCTTTTCTTTAAGTTGTGGACTAAAATAACTCCTGCCTTTACCAGATGGCATATTATACTCACCTTTTGAATTAAATGCTATTTGGTAATTAAAAGCGTGAGTCAATAAACAATACAAAATTACGGCATTTTCTCTATCGGACATTGTTCCAAGATTTGTATTATAATATGTTCTCAAATCAAGAAATCCTTGTTTATTCTCTTTAGATAAACCATATTGTTGAATAACCTTTTCAACATCTATTATGAAATCATCATCAAGATTATTGAAAATATTAACCAGTTGTTTTGATTTCTCATTATATATGTAATGCTCTGCTTGTGTATTGAATGTTAATTCTCCACTCCCCCGAACAAGTCAACAAATGTGTTAATTTTGTCCGGGGAAAGAGGCAATATTTGTGAAAGCAACTTGAATTTTGCACCCGTATAATTAAATGGATTCTTATACATTCTTTTACCTCTTTATGTGTTATTTATTTCGTATTGCTCAATACGGTTTCTAATCGTTAAAAAAAATTAAATCAATTCTCTGCCACAATTCGGACAGAATTTAGCATTAACTAAATCGAATTGACCTTCGGGTCTTGAATAACACGAATTATATAGTAAACATCCGCATTTGGAGCAGTTCATTCTTGTTACTCCACTGCGTTTGAATATCTTTCTGATTGCGACTTTATCATTCAAATCTTGTTCTTCAATCTGTTTATAAAGCTCTGTCATCTTTGAATATGTAGTCCAACAAATCCAACTATTACAATCTGAACAATATACACCCATTCGTCTGCCGCTTGGTTTGGCATAAACTTTTTCGCAACCACATTGTTGACATTTATAGTTCATTATTTATCTCGCCTTATCTAAATTTTGATACGACAGCCAACAATTCTTCTCTGTTATTTCGGACATCTTCTCGCATAACCATATCAAGAAGTTTATTTAATATATCTCCTATATCCTTGCCCTCAAATCCGGCTTGCATAATATCATTGCCATTTACGGCAAGATACTGAAGGCAATATACGTCATTCTCTTTACAAAATTGCATTTGCTTTTGAAGAATGTTTAATGCAACAAACATATATTCATCATTGACATAAGCCTTTGCAAACGATATTATGGATTCAAATGAGCAAGAATGAATGTTTTTTAATGACCGTCTCGCATAGTAACGCAACGAGCTATCATCTTCAACATTATATTCTCTATCTCCTATATGCAGATTATTGACTGCTGCCGCAATGCTTGATTTGCTACTCCACTTATCTTTATCGTCAAGAATTTTATGACCATATTCACGGATAGCGTGTGCTGCAAATACAACATCGTTTGAAAACCTTAAATCTTTAAGGATATTCATAATATTGGTAGTATCAAACAAGATTGCGAGTCTTAATGGAACATTTGACTCAACAAAAGCCAATCTGTTGTAAACCTCTTGCTCATCAAAATCAATCTTGTAATCAAGAACTACCTGTAAAAAATCAATAAGATAACCAATCAGTTTAATCCTGTTTTTCTTTGAACCGTCATTACCGATATTTGATTCAAGTATCTTTGTCAATTCAGCACAAATTCTTTCAACAGATACATTCTTCAAAAGTATCTTGTTTTTCTGAATTGATTTAATAACCTCATCATCAATTTGCAAATCATATCTAATTGCAAAGCGAATAGCTCTCATAATGCGGAGTGCATCTTCTTGAAATCTATCATCTGGATTTCCTACACATCTCAAACAACCCATTTCAATATCTTCAACTCCGCCAAACATATCAATGATGCCTTCTTTATCATTATAAGCCATAGCATTGATTGTAAAATCTCTGCGCATTAAATCAAGTGATAGGTCAGATACAAATTTAACATTTTCAGGGTGTCGGTTATCTTTATATTCTCCGTCAATTCTGTAAGTAGTGATTTCAAGACATTGCTTGCAATCGCCATCTTCAAAAACAACGGTTACTGTTCCGTGCTGTAAACCAGTGGGAATTACTTTTAAGTCTTTGAATATTTCTTGGACTTGCTCTGGCAAAGCAGATGTGCAAATATCCCAATCGTGAGGTTGAATTCCTATAATACTATCACGTACACATCCACCAACAATATAAGATTCATAACCATTTGAATGCAATCTGTTTAATGCAAATTCAACCGGCATAGGCATTTTTATATCTACCACGGATTTTTGACCTCCTCTAAAAATCGTGCAAGTCTGCCATTATGTCTAAATACAAGGTCATTTTCTGTAATTGGTATATTGTAATAGTGTTTAACTATTTGATGAAATATCTCTGAATCAATACACTTGAATTTAATGGTCTGGTTATCATCATAAATAACTTTTAACCACCCATAATCTCCTGCTTTCTGTAAATCAAACATTTCAACTCTTACAAGATTACCAATACCTAAAGGACAAGAATCAATAACCTCTTTTAACTTATTAAGCGGATGGTGGAACTGACCTACTTCTATAAGTATTTCATCTTCGCCAATACTGTAAGCCGTGAAATCATTGTCATTAAGTGTGTCTTTAATATGTAAATAGAGTTTTAACATCAATGAATGCTCATACCGAATTTGTCTTTTAGGATTACAAGCACCTAATACAACCTGTCTGATATATTTACTATTTTGAATATATAAACTATTCGTAAATTTCCCAACATAATCTTCCCAGGTGTCGCAATCGAAAATATCTCTCGAATAGAAGTTCATTGATGAAAAGTTTGCTTTTTTCATATCAATAGATATAAATGTCTTTCCGTCATTATTTTCAACATAAAGGTTTTTCTTTCCGACTTTTGCTCTTTCTCTATTAAGGGCAGTTTCAGATTCACCACTTAAATCTGTATTGAAAGATTGATATGTATGATTTCCTTTAATATCCGAAATCATTTTATCTTTTACTAAATTATAGTATTCAAAATAATCCTGCTCATTATTGAACTGCTGCATTTCTACACAAAACAGATTAAACTGTTCAACACAATTAAAAATTGTATCAAGTGTTATAAGTCTTTCATAAAAATACGGATTATCAAACACGGCAATCGGTATATTACAATCTTTACAGAATCTCTTTTTCAACTGAATAGAATTCAGCACTTCTTCCCTTGTCATATATTACCTCCTGAAACGACCATCTCATTTACTTTGGCTACAAAATCCATAACCTTGTTCGTATCTACTGTTTCAGGCAAATCCGTTGTTGTCTTGAGTCTATCGAGCCTGTTTTCATACTCATCAACAATTTCGTAAAATTCCTTTGTTGGCTGTCTATTTTCATCGAGATAACCACCATTTCTTATTTTCATAAGGAAATCGTGTTCTTTATCTCGATAAGTATTGATTTCGCCTTTTTCAAGAATATCAAATGCCATAAGGTAAAGACGAATAAGATGCATCATATGTTTACCCAACTTATTATGCTCGATAGCCTTTTCATTTCTCTTACCAATTTTTGAGTAAGACTTTATAATTGTACCCATCTCGGAAAACATTCCTTTATAATCTCGGAGAGGATAATGCTTTAATGTAACATCGCAGAAAATTTCCGTATCATAATCTTCCTGCTCCGATTTATCAATATACAGAGTAATTGCATCTTCCGGCATATCAAAATATCTTTCTCTGAAATCAACAGAAGCGTGTTCGATACTTTTTAAAATATGTTGCTCCTGCTGATTTTGACTAACCAAACGAACAGATTTGTTTTCCAACCTTCGCAGCTGGGCATTTGCATATCCGCCGAACGAATGGATTGCTCTTTTTGACAAGAATAATGATTTATTTTCTATGAGTTCTCTACCAATATTTGTAAGATAGAAATAATGTTCGGGTTTTAATCCTAACATTTCTATTGTATTCGGGTTACAAGAACATAACAATTTGATAATCTTATCAAATGAATATACAGTTGTATCGGTATCAACATCAACAACTTGTTCAAAATCATTACCTGTAAGAATATTTCTTTTACTATTTGTGGCTATACCTCTAATATCAATGTCAGAGTTTTCATTGTTTGTACCATAAGCATAACTGCCACCAAATCCGAGTAGAAAAATATTACTACCAAGATTTTCATTGGTTCGTAAAAAATCATACTCTGTGTTTTGGATTATCTTTTTAATATCAATCATACTCACAATTTATTCCCTCGTTTCTTAACATTGAATATTATAGCACCGATTTACCTATTTGTCAAGTAGTTTCTCAATATTATTTCTAATTTTCAGAAAAAACTTTCATTAAATAGTCATCAAGATACCTTCCTAATATTTGGTCGGCTGATTGAAGAATTTCATCTTTTCTATTATCAAATAGTTCTTCTGCAATTCCACCACCTATTGCACATAATGTATCTGCATCACATTTCAAGCTCAACACATTTCTTATAAATTCTGTATAAGTATTTGCTTCATATACACATCTAATTGCAGCAGGTACACTACCTTGGCAATTATCATTCCAATGATATATTTCTCGAATTTCATCAAGAGTGAGTTCAGGACTATATGCGTATTTATCTTTTGGATATTGACCAATAGCATAATTCAAAATATCTTCTTTTGAAATTCCGTGTTTTGCCATCCAAATACACATTGCTACTACAACAGCACCCTTTATTCCTTCAGGATGATTATGAGTACATTCTGCTGTTTTGCTTGCATTCTCAACAACATCTTGCATACTATCATAATAATCTGCAACAAAAGATACCCTCATAGCAGAACCGTTGCCATAACTACCATAAGGTTCATTGGTATCACTGTTAAGCCATTCACGAAATGAACCACCATATCCGGCATCTATGTATTTCAATCCGAAAAACTTATAGGCTTCGGCAAAACTTATATTGTGTTTAATAGCATATTTAGTTGCCAATGATAACACCGTATCATCTGTAAATTTGCAGTTTTCTGATAATAAAATCGCCGTTTTATTGTCAAATTCCATAGGCTTACGAAACTCATATTGAGAACCTATAATATCTCCTATGATTGCACCTTTAATTGCCATTATACTATACTCCTTAAAAACCACCATTGTTTCGGGTTATATGTATCTATAATTTTCTTAATTTTTTTGTTATTAACTACTCTTTCAATTTCTCTTTTATTCGTGAGTATTTGTCTTTCAAAAGTTGAATTTTCTTTTGTTGCTCCGCAGAGTAAACTAAAATCGTCCTTAAATTCAACCCACTCATTTCTTTCCTGCTCCGACTCAAATGCAGTAATGTCACTAATTCCTATTCCTTTATATGTTGCGTAATACATTATTCAATCCTCCATATCATCTTGACAATTAAGAAAATTCAGCGTATAATACAAGTAAATTTAGTTGTATTTTCTTGAACTATGACTCATTATATCAGATTATTTTCTTGATGTCAACACAATTTCAAGAAATTGCTACCAATAAGGAGAAAGTTATGGAAACTGTATTATATCAAAGAATCAAAGAATTATGTATTGAAAAAGGTATTTCTGTCAACAAACTTGAAAATGATTTAGGAGTAGGATTATCTTCAATTCAAAAATGGAAATCAACTTATTCTCCATCCGTTGATAAAATAATCAAAGTTGCCACATATTTCGATGTGTCAGTCGATTATTTACTCGGTAGAACAGATATAAAAGGTTCTGCTTCTGAATTGCTTGGAGATGATGATATTATATCTTTTCAAAGAGCAAGACAAAAAATGTCTCAACAAGATAGAGAACGAATGATGCGAATGCTTAAAGTTGGTTTCGATTACGCCTTTGAGGAGGATAATAACACTTAATGGTTAGATATATCTATATAAACAATTTGGTGTTGAAAATATATTCTATGTTGCCACAAATCACATTTCCTTTAGATATTCAAGAAGTAATTAAACTCATTCCGAATTGTAGATATATGTCATATCGGAAATTCGCTAAAATAAATAATTGTTCAATAAATGATGTTATCCAAATGTGCGAAAGCAAGTCCGGTTGCACTCATTATGATATTTCACAGGATAGATATTTAATTCTTTGCAATCAGTCAACACAAGGCAATAACAATGTCGGTCGGCAATTATGGACTTGTAGTCACGAAATAGGGCATATTCTTTGCAAACACCACTCTGCATCTGCTTATTCAAAATTATCGGAGAATAGTTTTATGTGCGCAGAAAATTCTGAATTTGAAAATGAAGCTGATTATTTTGCCGCAACAATATTATCTCCGTTTCCTCTTTATGAATATCTAAATGTTCAATCGCCTTTAGATGTTCAAAATGTTTTCGGGTTATCAACAGAAGCCTCTCTTTATCGTTATAAAAAATACTTAAAATGGAAACAATATCATCGCAAAACTGCCTGGGAAAATGATATTGTTAAACTTTATAAACAAAAAGGTAGTTATTAACAATATAATATATTCGTTATATTTTACACCTCATAGGGAACAATCTCTATGAGGTGTTTTTTATGACAAAACAAGAATATAAACATATACGAAATTTAGCGTGGGATTTACTCATTGATGCAAATATTTCACGGTTGCCAGTTGATATAAATGCTATTGCTACTCTTTATGATTTACAACACTTAATTGACAATTCTAAATCTTTATATGATAATACTCTTTCCGTTGCCGAATGTATCTTGAAAATCTTTGGAATGGCGAATCCTGAATTTCCAAGATACCTTGCTATTAGAATTCTTGCGCCTATGATTATTTTCAAAGAATTAGGTGTTAAATCTGCGGAAGAAATGAGTAGCCTTTCCGGGCTTCCTATTGATTTAGCAAATCAGCGATTTAAGCGTTTTGAAATGCTCTTGTCAAGAAGAAATACTTTTCAAACTTCTCGTCTTGAAACAATCGTATTATCACAATTCCGTGAATGGATAGATAGTCGTTAATCCTTATTCAAAAGAACCGAGATAGAAGATTCAAGATTCAAAAATGGGCGCACACCACAGGCACAGCCACAACCACCCCAGCCAAGAACGCCGCGGGAACCGACATAGCAAACGCGACGAGCGTAGTTATTACTCGGAGTGGATGCGGGAGTAATAAGCCACCACCAATCAGGATAGATGGATTTCAAACCAAGAATCTTATGATACTTTGCATATTCCATAGCGGTTAAAAGACTTACCTTATCGGTGCAAGTTCCGTAATCATCCAAACCATCGAGAGAAGTAAGGTCTCTATCCATAGAGATAATATTGTTTTCTCCGCCGATGATAGCTGCAATCTTCTCGAAATACTCATTATTGAGCATTCTACGAATAGGAGATGTATTCCAATTTGAATTATCGCCGAATTTTACTTCTTTATAAGCAAACTCTTTTGAAATAACTCTTGTTCCTTTATCAGTATGTTCCATTACAATGAATACTTCATCTCCGAGCTTAAATTCATCTCCTGGTTTTAGTGTTGATAATTCAACTTTATTAGAACAAGTTAATGCTGCAAGTTGCTCTGGATTAAGGTCAATAGTAACCTTTCCATTTTCAATTTTTATATTTGCACTATCAATGGTAATCTGCATTTTCTTCTTCCCTTTTATTTTTAACAATGTACTTGTCCTTAAATTCATAAATCTCATATCCTTCTTTTGCCCAAAAGTCAAGTTTTTCTTGTGTGCATTCTACTTTGTCTATTCTCTTGACTTGTGTTTCGCTTCGATACAAATATTCTCCCATAGTATGAAAAATATCTTTAGTATTCACACCAACGATAAAAAGTTCATAATCATTGGTAATGATAGAATATTTTCTAACATAAAGAAGATGTGTATAAGGTAACTTTATTTCAGTCATTTTATCCTTTAATTCGTTCCTGTGCAATATTGTAGTATTGTTGGTCTATTTCTATACCTATGAATTGTCGGTTAAGCTCTTTACAAGCAATGCCTGTACTACCTATACCCATAAATGGGTCTAATACTATACCGTTTTGTTGAGAAGAATTGTCAATCAATATTTTCATCAACTCAACAGGCTTTTCAGTATCGTGTAAATTCTTTCCGTCAATACTTTTTAATTTGATGTTTGGTATAGATAAAATATCGCTCGTTCCACAATGGTTAATTCTTACGCCACGACCTTTGCGGAAAAATAATATGTATTCAAACTGTGACATATAGAATTGACCCATTATTTTGTTTCCTTTATCCCATATCAAAGACTTAATAAAATGGAAACCATAGGGCTTAACGCCATTGTCTTTTTCTTCCTCTGTCCTTAAATCAGTAAAAGTGTTCAACATATGAATAAGATTGATATGATTAGTCATTACATAACAATGACTGCCATCTTTTAATATTCTATAAAACTCCGATGCATATTCTGAACAATCAATGTTATTATGCTTAAATACTTGACCTTGCATATTGATTTTCTTTTGTAACATACCACCTGAATTTCCGGCGTTCCCACGAGAAGTAATTTTATAAGGTGGGTCTGTTACAATTAAATCAATGCTCTCGTTTGGTATTTTACTTAATTCTGTTAAACACTCTCCACATATAAGATTTGGCAGGGGGTGTTAATTTTAATCAATATATTGTACTTCCTTTGTTGGTTCTCTTTATATCTTCTGAAAATTTTGTATTAGATAAATATATATTATCGAAATGTTTTAACAAATCTTGAATTTTACAATTACCTGCAATTTCATTATCCGTATAATTCAAATGAGTAATCATAACAGAAGTTTTTGTTCCGCTGATTTTTTCTCTTGCTCTTTGTATATCAGCTTTCACTCTATTGATAAACTCATCATAATCAAACATTCCATACCTTATTGTTTGCTGGTAATCGTTATAACAGTTTGTAAGGTCAATTATATCTTTATTTATATCCGACTTATCACATTCTGTTGGTAATGTTCCTGCTCCGTGTCTGGTAAAATAAGACCTTGTAATATAACAAATTTCAACATCGCAATCAAAATCATTAACTCTTTGAATGGGTGTATAAGAAGTAGTATTACTTGCTGTGATGTATGGCAATGCTTTTAGATTATTCTCATCAAGTTCAAGACCTTGCGCACCCTCAAATATAATGGTATTATACTTATTTCGGATTCTATCGAAATCACACATAAAAGTTATATATTGCATTTCTCTTAAATCACTAACGAAATGTTCAATTAACCCTTTAGACTTTATCAACTCTTGATACTCTTGTGGAATTTCTGTTATTCCGTATTCAAATAATTTTTTAGGTAAATAAACATTTGCTATATTATGTAGATAATCTACAACATCTTTATCGTTCATATGAGATAGTTGGTTATAATCTAATGCAAAAACACCATCATCATACCTTTTTTGTGTTTCCCAAATACCATAACCACAAGAACCGTGTCTTTTATTCTCTCTATGTATTTCAACAATTTGATTGATAAACATATCATACATAGTGCTTACTCTACATTTAGGAGAAATCATACATATAGGTTTGATGCCATATTTTTTAAGCTCATTATATTCTTGAATGAAGATTGCAGGATTAACCATAAAGTTTTGGTCAAAGTATGTATGAGCATTATCAAATGTGCCACTTCCAAAATGATGGAAAATATGCCTTGTGCCATCTTTAAGTTCGACAGTATGACCTCGTTGACATCCTCCATTAAATAAAACATTTAAGCACTTATTTTTCGCGGATTGAGAGAAAAAATGTGTTGCCAATCCTTTTCCTTCATCTCCATAATTACTACCTATTACTACTTTGACCTTAACTTTACTCATTATTTATCACCAAGAAATTTCAGTATTTGTATTTGCAACTTCCTCATCTTTTGCATTGGTTATAATATTAACAATAGTGCTTGCAATATTATTCAATCCAACAGTAAGGAAATGTTTGTTATCAAGATACTTGCTATAAGTATTGTTAATACCGTCTTTATGCCAAGAATAACTTGTAGCAGTATCATCAATAGCCAAGTGGTAAATATCAAATTTTTCACTTGCCGCCTTATAAAGTGTTTCTGTTTCAACATCAGTCTGCAATGAATCTCCGGTTACGGCACTTAATCTATTTGCAGGAAGATAAGGATTTAATGATTCATCTCCCATTGTAATGATAATGCCTTTCTTACCACGCTTCCAGCAATCGAGGTCGGTGTGTTTTAATCCAAAATACCACGCAGCAGTATATGACTCAAATGAATTACCGCCACCACCTCTTTCAAAATAAATTTTATCAAGCTGCTCGGCAATACGAACATCTGATTCAAACTGTGAAGCCTGAATAGGTGCATTATCATAAGCCAAATCGCCAATACCCATAACAAGGAATTCCACGTCAGTTACTTCCTCATAGAGTCTTGTCATAACCTCATTGAGTTTCTTTGCGACTTCTGCGGCAGCACTACCCATACTACCCGTAACATCAAGAGCAAGAATAACTGGGATTGTATTAGGATGTTCGTCTGAATCACAACACTGACGAACTACATTATAAGGGTCTAATTCAGGTTGAATACATCTTGACTTAAATAAATCCTGTGCAGAATAACTCTTATCTAAATTACCGTCATCAAGAACAGTTCTACCAACAGATTTTGAGTAAATTGTATAATCACGTGTAGTCCAAGTTCCGCAACCCATTATTCTGCCTCCTTATCTTCTGTTACTTCTTCATCATTGTTATCGGAATCGAACATACCATCAAATATATCGGTAAACCTATTTCCGCCACCAAGCAACATAAATGGAAGCATTGAAGCCATACCATTATCACCCATTGTTCCGCCATTGCTGCCCTTCATCATTTCAGACATCATCATATAGGACATCATTTTGCCCATACCTTTTTTACCCTTCATCAAGTCGTTTCCGAACATTGAAACAATCTTGCCGTAAAAATATGTATTACCCATAAAAACGTGGCGTTCTGGAAGAATGTCCTTAACAGTTGAATCCTCATAATCAATGACCTTAATTGTGTCATTATTTACTGCAATAACACACTTTGGCTTGCCTGATACAAGAATAATGTCGCCAGCTTCAACTTTATTAGTAGGAATTACAAAGAAAAATTCCTCACCAAGATTGAAAACGAAGTTATTGCAATTTGTAAGTCTATTTTTCTTGATATTATAAGTCTTATAACCATCACTTGTCTTTACGGCAACCTCACCGTTCATTGAAAGTCTGCACATTCCGTTGGCTACTTTGCCAAACATACCATTGAACATATTCATTTCTTAATCTCCTTTAATTATTTCTTTTTATCTTCAAGCCACTTATTATCAACGACATAAAAACCTACTACCAATCCACCTATAAGTAATATCCAAAAAATCCAAAAAGCCATTATCTGCCATTCGGACTCAAGGTTTTCGATTGTATCTTCAATATTCTTATCATAATAAAAGTGAACATTAGAAATTGTATTATCTTTAAGTACAGCGTATAGTGTTCCTTTACATTCGGCAGGAGCAGCATAATACACATATCTTATATCTCCTGATGAATGCCACCAATCACCATCTACATATATCGTTTTTATTTCTCTTTCACTTGGTAAATGAATTGTATCATAAGGAAACTCAACACCAATAAAATCAATCTTTGTAGAGCTTTTTGATTCTTGGCTAACATAATCCCAAGTATAATATTCTTCTGTTTCCGTATATGTTTCGGTTTTGCCTTTTGAGTTTGTTCTCGTTTTTGTTACCGTGCTTGTGTGTCTTGTATATTTCTCTTTGACTTTCTTTATATAGGAGAAGTCTCCTTCAATTTCATCATAAGAAACTGTATCAACAGCTTTAAGTTCACCATATACGAAAGCATTACCTATGTTTGTTCTCATACCGTGTTGAAATACATCTTTGTTATTATCTATCTGCAATGCCGTGTTGTATTCCTGATAATCATTCATTAAAGAATTACTTATTCCGGATGAAATCATAAAACCAAACACAAGCATTACAACAATAATGATAATACTAAAAAGGACTTCACGCTTGGTTACTAACCTCTTATCCATAGGTTAATCTCCGAAAAGATTTGTTGGTGCATCTTCCGATACATCATAATTTAAGTATGAATATTCAATTACCTCATAGCCGAGCATATCAAGAATATTACTGTTCGGAAATTGCCTTACATACTGATTATAAGATTTAACAAACTTATTAAAATTACTTCGATAATTTGCAATCAAATTTTCTGTGGTTGTAAGTTCCGACATCAATTCTTTGTAGTTTTCATTGCTCTTTAATTCTGGATAAGCCTCTGCAACTGCGTTAATCATAGTCTGAATCTCATTCACAGAATTATCAGACGATGTGCCTCTTGCTTCAACGACAGCCATTAGGGTTTCATATTCGTGCTTATCATACTGTTTAACACAATCAACAAGGTTAGGTATAAGGTCTGCTCTGCGCTTTTCCTGAACCTTAATGTCAGACTGCGCTGTACTGATTTGTTCCTCGTAAGAAATCGCTTTGTTTTTAACGCCATTGAAACCGAATACAAACATCATCGAAACAGCAACAATAATAGCAAGAATAATTGCTGTTAATTTCAAACTAAATTTACCTTTTTCTTTAGCCATTTTTAATCCTCCCAGCGTTTAATCAATGTATGACAATTCTCTATATATATCAGCGGGAATGTTATTCTGCCATATATAATCATTTTTAAGAATATAATTGTTATATGTATTTGCTGTCTTATTAGCCCTCATCTTTGCTTGTTCAGCCCAATTTTGTTTTTCTTCATCATCAGAATCTTTATATTGCTCATAAATGAGTTTATCTGAATTATAAGAAGAAATCATAGAACGACAAGTATCTTCAACCCTTTTTAATGTTTCATAGTTGGTATCATCATCTGCTTTTTGAACTGTACCAAACCAATTATTCCAAGCTGAAACACCACTTGGAGTTGCAGTAAAATATATAGGCAATCCGATAATAAGAATACAAACCAAAACTATCAATACTGTAATTACCGTTTTACGCATTATTTACTTCCTCCATCAATAGATAAAACAGGGTCATCAACTTCAAATGGAATATCACTAAATAAGAAATCTCCAGTCCATTCAATATATTTTCCATCGGTAGTAAAGAAGAATATTCCCGGCACATTTTCGCCATAACATCCATCAATACCTGCGATTTCAACCAAGTCATAATAACAATTTCCATTTCCATCTTCATTATGGATATGCTGTGGATATTCGGCAGGGAATAGGTAACTGTTCAAACTTGATACTTTACCATCAACAACAAATCTTCCAACAACAGAGCCATTTTCAGAGAACAAAACAATATAGCCAAGAGGTTTTTCAACTTCACAGAGTAAAGACATTGCTTTTTCTCTTTGACCATTTACCCAATAGGCTCTTTTTATGACATTGTATCTTTCGAGAGAATAAGATAAATCTATTGGAGCAGGTTGATTATCAACAATTTCTCCAGAACTTTTCATAGCTGTTTTAGTATTTTCTGATTCACTTGTGTTATCTACACATCCAGTAAATAAACAGCAAACAGAAAACATAACAAGAACAACCATTAAGATTGAAACAATTCTTTTCTTTTTCATAATAATTTCCTTTCATTTATACAAATTGTAAGTATATTGGTTTTGGATTGAGCATTGCATTTCCATCTCCGAGAACATATTGGTCGATTTTCGGCTTAATAACTTCTTGAATATATGTTTCTCTTATTCGAGAATCCATAAAAATAACTTGTGAACAAATTTCAGAAATCATATTCTCTTTGGTTATTAGATTGATAATGCTACCATTGAAAAACTCAATCTTAATTTGCTCACCTTCAGCAATAGATTTTATCTCACAGTCATAAGTCACCTTCTTATAGTATTCAATGATTTCGTCAAGCATTGTTTTAGCAGAAACCATATCCTCAATGTAAAAAGTAATTATGTAGTTCGATAAGGTAATGCACCTATCGAGGAATTTATAACCTTGAATTTTCGATTGTTCAAATATTGACATTATCTTGACTCCCACGGAAATTCAGAATGACCAAAGTGACCAAACTTTGCAGTATCATTAAACTTAAATGTTCCATCTATCAAATGCAAATCTTCGATAATCCTTTTTGGTGTGCATTCATCATAGAAACAGTCCGGTATATCAATTACTTCCTTATCTGTCTTTGCATAAATTCCAAGAGGTTTATCCATACCTATTGCATAAGAAATCTGAATTTCGCACCAGTTGACATCGGGTAATGTATCAAGACATTCGATTGCAAGCTGTCTTGCCTTATACGCTGCTGAACGGTCAACTTTTGTTGGGTCTTTACCAGAGAATGCACCACCTCCGACATTTGCAAAAGACTGATAATTGTCAACTACAATTTTTCTGCCAGTTAGACCTGCATCTCCATCAAAACCACCGATTAAGAATTTGCCTGTCGGATTGATGTGAAACTCCCTGATTGCAATTCCATAATTTGAACAAAGTGTCTCACAGTAGTCAGTAAGAATTTTATCTGTCTCTGCTCGATTTGTTTCTTTGTTCTGATATGAGATAATAAAATCCTTTATATACTCCAATTTGTTATTTTCATCATAGAACCCTGTTATCTGTGCCTTGCCATCAGGGAGAAATCTGTCATCAATTTTGACAAGTCTATCATAGAATGCCGATAAATCTTGAAGGATAGCCATTGCCGTAGGAATGTAATCCACTGTATCTCTGCACGCATACCCGAACATCATTCCTTGGTCTCCAGCACCTCCAGCATCAACGCCCTGCGCAATATCAGGTGACTGTTTACCGATGTTATCAATAACTTCATATTTATTTGGGTCATATCCAACATCACGAAGAGCTTCTTTAACAATGTTTGTTACATTGACTAATGCTCTTGAAGTTACTTCACCTGTTACGAATATTTTTCCTTTGCCACCGACAGTTTCAATGCCGCATCTGCTATGTTTATCCTGCTTCAAAAAAGCATCAAGAAGTGCATCACTTATTTGGTCGCAAACTTTGTCAGGGATGTCCTCTAAAAACAATTTCATTGCTGTAATAGAAAGACATATAATCAACTCCTTTCATTTTCAACGAAGCGCCAAGTATATCCACCTGCGCTTTTACACCCATATTTATTATTACAAACATCGCTTATTCGTTTATAATTTGTTCCTGTTAAACATTCAGTTTCTCTCATACTGTTATATATAACTCCAGTTTCTACACATAAAATTAGTTAAACACCTAACAGATTTTCTTCGATAAGTTGATTATTCATTTATGTATCTCCTTGTTTGACATACTTTTTATAATTACAACATACATTTTCAAAAAATCTTTCCCAATCACCATTGCTCAAATCGTATTGTGATATTGAGTGTTTAATACAAAAATCACTATTTGAAAATGCTTTAATCATATTTTGAATTGGTTGGTGTCTATCTCGGTGTATTACCTGCCCAAAATTGCGAAATACAATCCACGCTTCATTTCGTAATACTATTTCACTCCAACAATCTAAATAACAAAATTTCTCTTTGCTACTTAAATCCATTCCAAAATACTTTTTAGCACGATATGCTAATGGTGTTCCATTATCACTTGGGTCGGATGGTTTATGTGAGGTAGAAAAGAAATCCCTATGTTTAATCCAAAGGTCATTGCCATTTACAAAACATTGACACTTACATTTGTTCGGAACAAAATCAGCCGAAAAACTTTGCTTTACTCCTTTTAATTCTGCTGGTTTTGCCAATTTTGGCTGACCGTAAAATCTATATGAAACCACTTCGCAAGAAAAGGGTAGGGTAAAGAATAAATCATAGAAATCTTTTGGATTAGAATAAGTAAATGTTATAGGATAAACTAAATTATCATTTGACATAAACTGATATTCAGCAATGTCATAATACAAATCATCAGCATTGTCCTTATATAACCTAAATCGCAACACTCCGTCTTGTAATTGACATTTATACCATTCTCTTGTTCTGTTTTGAGGAATTTTATGTGTTGCTAAAAGTTCGGATTTGCTTTTTAACTCTTGAATAGTATCAAGATATGACATATCTGTATATGGTTGAATATCTGTAACATTTTTAGAGCTAAAAACCCGTCTTGCCTTTTCAGCAGTTTCAGCATAAATTAAAGGTTTTGTATTGAATTCCTCTATTGTTAAAATCCAGCGTTTCATAGTCTGTCATAATGATTCCTTTAAGTATGTAAATATATGAGCAATTACATCAACAGTCCATCCATTGCCTATACATTTTGCTCTTTCCCTATCACTGATTCCATCAGTATATCCAACAGGCAATGTCATTGCGAGTTCGGCTTCTGCATTTGATAAATACCTATATCGAATGCCGTCCGAAATTAAAATCATCCCACTATGGCTTTGGTTATATCCTCTTGCCGTTAAACAAGGCAATTTTGAATTAGTTCCAATATATGTGGTATTCTTTATAGGGTCTTGCTGTGCTTTCCATTTGGAAACCTTATTTATGTAATCATTAGACAACCAATTTTGTGAATGGTCGTTAATGTCATCAAAAGTAATATTTCTATCAGTCGGAACATCAAACTCAAAATTAGTCCAATATAATCTATTTCTATTTGCGGCTGATACAAGTGAAGAATTGATTTTGATAGGAGCAGTACCCAAATATGAACTGATTACATCTTGATATTCTTTTTTCATACGAACATTTTCAAGTAAGAACTTTACCTTTGGATTTACGCTTTTTATGTGATTAAGGATGTCAACATATTCAAAGAATAGCTTACTTCTATCATCATTAAAATTAAGTTGTTTACCAGCGAAACTAAATCCCTGACAAGGACTTCCACCGATAAGCAAATCAATTTTTGACCAATCAATATCCCAATCTTTCCAAACAGTTACATTGCCTAACTGAATGATGTCGGGATAATTATTTTTACTTACTTGCATAGCAAATTGGTCAATCTCGCTTGCATAGTATTTATCAACTTTTATTCCTGCTCTTTCCAAAGCAAGTTTGCCACAGGAAATTCCGTCAAATAAACTCAAAACGGTAATGCCCTTATTTTGTGGCAATAAAATAGTGTTTTTATCTTCATAATTCATATTAAAATTCCTATTATTCAACCTTTCGCATCACTCTTAATAACCTTTACAAAACAATCAGTGTTGTTATCTAAAATGAGACCACTCTACTCTTTCGGAAAAGAATATGGTTTGCAATTTATATAATTACTCATTGCCAATAAATCCATAAGTTCTCCTTTTTGCGTATTTCTCAATATTATTTCTTAATGATAAAAAAATTATTGCATTTCTATCAATTTATATGAATTCCTTAAAGCACTATGACCTATCGTTGAAGTTATTGTTCCAATCGTTGTTTGGTCTGCTCTAACATTACAATTATAGTCATCATATATGATAACATTTCGTCCTTTATTTAATCCACAACTGTCGGACGGTTCATTTGTGGAGTTTGAAAATTTTCAGAATTTATATCGTCAAACAATTTATTAAGAGCAATTTCAAATGCTCCTATACCAGAAAAATAACTGCTAACTTTCAAATCCTCAAACAAATAAGGCATAGCATTATATAATTCCTTAAATATGTAATATAAAACATCTGTAACAATAGAATTACCAGCTTGTTTATATAGTTGAGTATTACTTACTCCTGCATTTTGAGCTTTTTCAAAATCTTCATCGGAAAATCCCATAAGTCTCCAACACTCTTTTGGTGTCAATTTCCTTATGCGATAACCAAAATTAGAATTATTTTCTATCATTTTTATTCCACTCCTTGTTGCTCTTTGAGTAGGGCAAAGGTCTGTTGTTTTCTCCCCCCAGCCTTTATCTCTATCATCAAATATACAAGGCAATTCTGTATGATTTATTTTAATCATTAACCCTTTTACCTTTCATATCCAACTGAATTAACACTTTTGGTTCACGACTTCCCCCCTGACAAGTATTTAATGTAGGTGCAATGCCTTCTGCCGAATATATTCTACCGGTTTGTGGGTTTGCGAAGTTTTTAGTGTCTTTTCTCAAATTGCCAAGTTGAATAATCTTATTCATCCTTTTTCTCCGTTTCATATCCAATCAAAATTTTAGGTGGGTCTTTATAATGTACTGCTTTTAGAGTACATATTGACCTCCCCCGAAGGTGTTATATACCTCTTGATTTTGATGTATCTTTCCTGAATCGGGAATAAGCCTTCCGAGAACTTCAACTTTGTTTTCCTTTATTCCTTGCATTCAATAACTCCGTTCATCGACTGGTTGCCAAAACCTTTATAATCTCTTGTGAGTGAAGTATTAGCGACATCAATTTCTTTGTTAAATTGGCTACATTGATTTAAGAATAGTCCGGTTTTTATACCTGAACCATATCCCATTGATGTCGGTCTATGCTCCCTCTCCCACCAGCCCTTATAGTGTTGGAAACATCTTTATCTAACTTTCCGCTGCTGATTAAATCATCAATCAACTCTTGGGCTTTTGGAGTATTGATATAATATTTATCGTCAACCTCATCTTCAAGAACATCCTTGAGGCGTTTGCCATTATCAAAGCCCTCTGGGAATTTGAACTGACCGTTATCAAACTCTTTTAAGATGATAATAAGATAAACTCTTTCTCTGTTTTGTGGAACACCAAAGTCCTTTGAATTCAGAACTTTATAATATGTATTATATCCGTATTCGTGAAGTTCGTTAATAAACATATTAAATGTTTCCTGAAATTTCTTGCCAACAATGTTTTTAACATTTTCATAAATTCCCCATATAGGTTTGTTGGCTCTAATGATTCTTAACCATTCCACAAGTAAAGAACTTCTCGTTTTATCAAGGTTTTCACTACCGCAATTTGGGCATTGATGTCTTTTGGAGTAATGTACTGTAAGAGGATTATATTCGTGTTCACAATCTTTACATTTCCATTTACTTCCGGCTTGACCACCTGCAATAGAAAAATCTTGACAAGGACTACCTCCACAAATCATATTAAAGGGTGCAATTTTGGTTTCGTCAACCAAAGTAATATCACCTAAATTTAAGCTCTTATCAATTCCGTGAATTGCACAATAACTCTGCTCGGCAAATTTATCAAATTCACAAAAGTTTACGAGTTCATAACTTTTAGGTGTTGAAGTATCATTTTTATTACTCATAATATACCTTAAACTCCCTATATTGCTATTTTTGTAGTTCTATCATTTAGAAAATTGTTAAATAGATGAATTGCAAGTCCTCAATCATAGAGGGCTTACATCTCAATTATTAACAATAAAAATGATATTTTATGTATTTGCTTTTGTGTTGCTCAATAATGTTTTTAAGTAACAACAAATTCGCTAATTGCCGAATAAATATCCTTTTCGCAAACACACCATATTGTATTCCAATCTACTTCGTGAGCAGTATGCTCTCTTTCAGACTGTTCTCTCTGTGCCATAATCAAAGAACAAAGTAATGACTTCGCGGATATATCCCAATCATTTCCATTTTCATCTTTGCCTATGAGTCGCACATCACAATCAATTGTGCTTACTATATTGGTAAACTTTTTAACAGCAGTAATATTTGATAGCTCAATTTTTGCTTTCATATTTCCACCTCTTTTCAACTTTATCTAAAGTATATCATAGGATTTAATGTATGTCAATCGTTTTTCTCAAAATTATTTCTTATTTTTTAGAAATTTCCCATTATATATTCAAGTTCAGAAATAATCTTTGTTCCATACTTCTCAGCAGCTTTATTTTTAGAGCTGCCAGAAGTCTTATCATTTGTAATTAAATATTGTGTTTTAGAAGTCACGGAAGAAACTACCGTTCCACCTTTTGCTTCAATATCATACACAAGAGCATTACGGTTGTCAAATTCAACTAATTTTCCTGTAATACAAAATGTTTTGTCTTTGTATCTTTGGCTTAAATCGGATTTTTGTGGTTTTTTAATGTGAAGAATATTAACAAGAGGTTGAATATCTTCATAATTATCTACAACATATGAATTGATATTATCACTTGTTGCCTGTCCGATTTCCTGCAATACGCTCCAATCAAATCCTGACATTGCAAAATTGATAAACTCTTGAAATGTATTTTCTACTCCTGTTTCTTCACAATATTCAGCTATCGTTCTTGCTGCTGATTTACCAATTCCCGGAATACCAATAGCAATAATAATATTGATTAACTGACATTTTTTACTAACTTCAATAGCATTGATAATCTTATCAATGCTTGATTCACCAAAACCTTTTGCTTTTGCAATTTCATTACGATAATCTTTAAGGTGATAAAGGCTCTCAAAACTTGTAATATAACCCATATCCATAAGGGAGCGTAACCTTTCTTCTGATATGCCTACAATATTCATTGCTTCCCTTGTAGCAAAGTTTGAAATTTTATCGTGAAGAATTGCTTTACAATGTCTGTTTGTGCAGTAAAGCATTTCTCTACCGTTATCATTCTTTATCGTCACAGGATTTCCACAAGACGGGCATACTGAAGGTATTTGGTATGTATTACTTCTTGTAAGATTTTGTGTGATTTTCGGGATAATCTGATTTGCTTTAACAACGGTTACAATGTCACCAATACCAAGTTCAAGCTCTTTGATAATACTTACATTGTTAAGAGTAGCACGAGATACAGTAGTTCCATCAATCTCGACAGGCTCAAAAATTGCAACAGGATTTACAAGACCAGTTCTGCTCGTTGACCACTCAATGTTAAGCAAAACCGTTTCGTTTTCCTCTTGATAGAATTTATATGCAAGAGAATGTCTTGGGTGATGTCCTGTTCTACCAAGAGAATTTCCATACTCAATATCATCAAACATTCCTACTATTCCATCAATCGGAATCTGTTTGGTTTCGCATTCATCTTTAATCCATTCAATAGTATTAAAACTATTGGTATAATAAGGTACTACATCAAAACCAAGATTTGATAGAAAATCAAAACCTTCAGAATGATACTGAATACCAACATTTTCTGCTTCGTGAAGCCTCCAAGCTATAAACTTGATATTCCGTTTTGCAGCAATTTCACTATTCAACTGACGTACTGAACCACTTACAAGATTTCGTGGATTTTTATATTTTGTATTTTCTCTTGCTTTAATACGTTCAAATTCATCATAAGTGATAATACACTCGCCATCAATTTCGAGTTTACCCTTAAACGGAATTTCTGTTGGAAGATTAGAAAATACTTTTGCATTATGGGTAATATCTTCTCCGGTTTCACCGTCACCACGACTTTCGGCTCTTATGAGTTTGCCATTGTCATATGTCAAGGAGCAAGTAAGCCCATCAAGTTTTGCCATAATAAGAAAATCTTTGTTACCGAAATACTTAATAAACTCATCAATATCCGTTGTCTTACCAAGAGATAATAAAGGATGGCTATGTTTGACTTTCTGTAACTGACTCAAGCTCATATAACCAACAGATTGTGTCGGTGAATTTGAGAATATACATCCTGTCTCTCGTTCTAAAACAATTAGTTTATCAAAGAGTTCATCATACTCTCTGTCAGAAATGATACTATTATTATTGTTATAGTATTCATCTCTGTACTTATTTAACTTTTTGACGAGGGATTTAACTTCCTCTACTCTATTTTCATTCATTATTATATCCTCAAATATTCAGTGTTAATTGTTCCCATTGCTCACTGCTATCGGTTCCCCCCCCCGAATATAAGTCATCTTTTACCTTAATAACTTCCTCAACCTCAACAGCTTGGTATTCATTGCCTATTTTACGATGCCAACTTCTTTCAAAACCAGCAATAGCCTTTTTCTCGCTTGAATAAGTCTTAATCTGTGTATCACCTATATCATCAATAGGCTTGAAATAATATTGCCTCGCAAGTCCACACATTATATGTGTACCATTACGGACGATTATGTATCTTTTTCTGATAATAACTTTACTCATCATAATCCTCCCACGGAATCCTTACCTTATATTCACCCTCAAAATATGTTGTACCTACACCGCATTCTTTGCACCATTCATTAAGGTAATCCTGTAATTCAATGATTTTTTTGCTTGGAATATCATAGAATGCATCCTCATACAAATCCTCTGTTGCATTTTCAACTATTCCTTGTGCATCAATGTTAATTTTAACAGGCTCGGTTGACCATACAAATTCAGGTCTTATATCTGAAGGTTCGTGTTCTTCTGCCCAATACTCAAAGAAATCATCCCAATCCATAAAGAAACCGTCATTTCTTCCATACTCGTCAGAAAAGAAACATTCCATATTTTTAATCATTTCGGATGGTGCAAGTTCTGCATCATTTAATTTTTTGGCTCTCCGTTGATAAAATTGCTTTCTGTCTAACTCCCTTTGTTGTTCACAATTATGTTTTGTATATCCACGCTCAATGATACCACCGCAAAGATTACAACGGTGGATAATACCATTAAAACAATGTGGGCAAAAATCCAAAGTCTGATGAGAGTAAGGAAACATTCTGCTTTTGTCAGGGTCATCTCTTAATCCATAAGGATTTTCACGAATAACAAGCCCTGTGCCGTGACAAACTTGGCAAATTTCCTCATCTCCGTGTAAGTCCTTTTTTAAATGAACATTAACAAGTTTCTCAACATAATCCTTGTCTGCAACATATTCTGTTTTAGGTTTTACAAATTCACTCATTATTCTGTTCTCCTTTATTACAGAAACCGCAATCTTCGCAGTTTTCAATATGTTGTGCAATGTCACACTGACTCTGTTTGATTATGTTTTTTAATTCATCTGGTGTATAACCTAAATCTTCATACTTTCCGAGGGCGTTTCTCAATGCACATCTTTCCGAATATTCATCTCCAAATGCTTTTGCAGAACCATAATCTCCCATAAGTGATTTATAAGTTAATCTATCCATTTACATCACCTCTTTTATAGACTCAATGTATTCTTCCGAAGCGTAAAATGGAACACTCATTAACTCTCTCCGAATTTCGTCATACATCTTGTGTAATTTTGGATTAACCCATTTTTGCCATTCTCTGCGATTATCGGCAACCATTAAGGCTCTTACTTGTGTAGCCGAAATAGGTATTTTTCCACGGCTTACAATAATTTCTGTAACATCCTTAATATCATCTGGGTCAAACCATCGAGACCGGCTTTCATCGTTACCGTATATCATAAGTTCAGGTGTCTTATAAATATAACGGTCAATATTATCAAGTAAGTATCGACCCCATTCAGGTCTAATATCATTTTCATTCGTTAAATCAGAAATACCCTTAATAATAATTGAGCCATCATCACCGTAAATAGCTCTCAACATTCTTATTCTTGTGTCAATGTTTAGTGGATTTCTTTCTGTTCCACATTCCTGCGAAGAACCGACCAAAATTAACACCCTGTCACACAGTTTTAACGCTGTATCAACAAGTGATTCGTGACCGATATGAAAAGTTTGAAATCTGCCACAAATAACACCTACATCATATGGTTTGCTCATATTTTATCTCCTTATCAGAAAAGTTGAATAATAACTACCCTCAGAAGTTCTTATATCAACGATAGCATTTTCAATTTTAGTTGTTTCTTTTGTCTCATTGACCTTTTGGTTGGAGCAAGCGGCAAATGTAAAACACATTATAATACCCATAAAGAAAGCAATTATCTTTCTCCATAAAGGCATTTTCTTTATTTTAATAGTTTGCTCTTTAGCCTTTGCCTCACAACTCGGACAAACCATTCTGCCTTCGGGAACATAAGCTCCGCAACTCAAACATCTATCATACATTTTCTTTATCCTCACTATGAATTATTTCTTCAAATGTTCTCGGTGTATAATTCATATAAGGAATCATACAACCAACATTAAACATATTGCAGGGCTTGTCGTAGAGAGCAACCATTTCATATTTAACTCTCTGCATCATATTCCACTCAAATGAATTATGAACGTGTCCGTAAAAATGGTAAGCACCATAATAGTGTCGGTTAAAACAAGGTATAGGGTAGTGGGATAAAATAATGTCATTGCCGTTAATTTTGATTTCTTTGTAATCAACGATTTCAATGAACAAGTCTCTAATATTCTTGCTTTTAAGTAGTTTTCTATCGTGGTTTCCTATGCAAAGATGTTTGTTTCCATTTAATTGACTGAATACCTCAATAGTCTTTGTTGTGTTACCCCAACTAATATCTCCGAGAATCCATACATCATCATCAAATCCGACAATTTTGTTCCATCGTCTTATAAGTTCAGTATCGTGTTCTTCAATCGTCTTAAATGGTCTATTGTCAAATGAGAGACAATTTTCGTGATTGAAATGCTAATGCAGGTCAGCTATAAAATACATCTGACTCATATATTCAACACCTCCAACCTATTCCATTTTCTTTTCATTGCAGGAATAGAATTTATTTTAATAAAATCATATAAACCTCTTAAAACAGTTTTATTTCCAAAAGTTATAGTAGCATATATTTTATTATCTTGCTTAACTAAAACCGGATTAGGAGATTTAATAATACCGAAATATTTATATAAACCATCAGAAATATATTTAAGATTACGACACCAACTATTATGTAGCTTTATTGTAATTCTTGGAGATTTTGTATCACTTCGATAACCAATATTACCATCTCCATCAATAAAACCAATAATAAAAGCAATTAACTCTTTATCATTTAAGGATGAAATATCACAAGGATTATAAGTTTTAGCATTGGATATTGAATATTTTTTAATTATAGATTTGATAGTGCCACAACAAAAATCAATTCCAATAGTTTTACTGGTTTCAGTTACTTTACAACCAATAATATTAGCAATTTTATTTATACAATCTTTGTCTGACTTTTTTAATGCTAACACAACTCTATTATTTATGTTATCAAAAGACCCATCAGATATAAGAAGCCCAAGTATGTAATACCATTCTAAAGAATGAGTTTCAATCAAACATCGGATATTCCAGTCAATAATTGCGTGGTTTATAGTTGAAATAGAATAAAGTTTTGGATTGTTAATTATTTTACTTAATCTTGCATCCGATGAACAATATTTGCATAAGTATTTAGGATTTGTAAGAATAGAAGTTCTATTTGCTATAATATGATTACAGTTTTTACATTTAACATTTATAGTTTTATCTTTATTTCTTGAAATAAATTCAAGTGAATTGTTTTGCAACTTATCTTTTATTCTTTGAAAATTGCAATAACTACATCCAAACGAAGTTCCTGTTTTTCTCAATAAACTATCTATGGAAGTGCTAAATTGTGAACCACAATGTAAACATATAACCTCACTGTTATTTCTCATTCCATTATAAGAAATGATTTGAAAATTTCCATTTCTCTCATCAAGAACTTTTTGTGCTTCTTGTGTCATTTTTAACATATATGTTAAAACTCATTCCTATCTTTTTGCATAGTAAAATACATTGCTTGTTCTTTATTATCTTTCTCACTTCTATGATTAGCTATAACTAAAGCTATGCACATAATTCCAAGTATTGCTCCAATCATTACACCTATTCCAAATCCTACCCAAAACATTTAACCGACCTCCTATTATGTCATCATTCTTTATTTTACCAGCTTACATAAATATCTATGGTATCACTTGCACAACCGGTATCATATACTTTACCACTCTTACCAAATGGCGTGGCTATCACTGTACCTTTGCTTAAAGACGAAGAAGATAAACAAATATAATCATTCCCATCGCAAATGTAACCACTTGAATCTGCGTGTCTGCCTGGAATATTCAAACCACTGCCAGGGAGAACTCTTTCGCTATACCAAGTCCATCTCCATCCATTCCAATAAATGACACCCATATTCATAAATTTTGAAGCTGAATATAAAGCCTCACTTGTTTCTGATTTTTCTATTTGTGCTTCTGTTTCTTTTGGTTTCGTAGTTTCCACAGGTTTTGTTGTCGGCTTAACCGTTGTAGTAGGTTTAACCGTTGTAGTAGG
>UMJJ01016067.1_pt1 | contig 51841 bp, 55 predicted proteins | sample 1966051 | NCBI WGS metagenome assembly UMJJ01 (sample SAMEA4836147, study PRJEB28245) | human gut metagenome | biome: gut microbiome; material: fecal sample | place: Denmark | collected 2008
ACTTTCGCAATTTTCATCTCTTTTCTCCTTAGTCACTATTGTTTTTCTTCTCTTATTATATTATTATTTTTTTCACTTTGTCAACTGTATTGTGAAATTTTTTTTAATTCTAAAAAACTTTTACAATTCACTATTCTAAAAAAATCCGGTTTTGCTTACTGCTTAATGGTATATATGTACACAATAACATTTATAAATAAATTTATAAAGCTTCTTAAGCTCACAATTTTTCTCTTTCCTTTTTCTTTGTTTTATGATACACTTACAATATCATAAAACAAAGGAGCTATGTAGCTATGATACAAACCGATAAAAATCCAGATTTTTTGAATTCTTTTTTAGAATATAGTTCTGTTATTTTAAATAAATCCCCTAATTCGGTAAAGGAATATAATTATGATTTGAATACTTTTTTAAAATATATTATGAGTCGTTTTCATTTAACAAAAGAAACGGATTTTCCTGCCATTTCTATTAAAGAGATGACTGTAGATACCTTAAAGAAAATCACCTTAGATGACATTCATGCTTTTTTATATTATTTACGAGAAAATTTCCATAGTAGACCTGCCACATTAGCCCGTAAAGCTTCTACCATCCGCGTGTTTTTTTCTTACTTATCCCAAAAAGCAAATATTTTGGAAATAAACCCTGCTCAGAACTTAGAAACCCCAAAGTTAGAAAAACGTATGCCGAAGTATCTATCTTTAGAAGATAGTCAAAAATTGTTAGAAGTTTCTAGCTCTGAGGATGATAGAAATCATGAAAGGGATTTTGCTATTATCACATTATTTTTAAATTGTGGTATGCGTCTTTCAGAACTTGTGGGTATTAATATTACCGATATTAGTTTTGATGATTGGAAAATGACGGTTATTGGTAAAGGTAATAAGGAACGTACCATTTATTTAAATAAGGCATGTATTAAAGCTATTGAAGACTATTTAGCCGTTAGACCAAAAGAAGGCATTAAGACCGATAGCAAAAACTCTAAAAAAGCTTTATTCTTAAGTGAACGTTTAGAAAGAATTAGTAATAGAACAGTTCAATATATTGTAGATAAAGAACTTCGTAAAGCCGGATTAGACACCAGAAAATATTCCACACATAAATTAAGACATACGGCAGCTACTTTAATGTACCAATATGGAAATGTAGATATTCGTGCACTGCAAGAATTACTAGGACATGAAAGCATTGCCACCACTGAAATTTATACCCATGTTGCCAATAGCCAAGTAAGAGATGCCGTAGAAAGTAACCCTTTAAATATTTCTTAAATTATAACGAATTTACTCTATGAATTCACTTTATGCCCAATGCTGTTATTTTTATTTTTGTTTGAGTGCTTAAGGTGGGGACCGACAAGTTTACAAACTGTTAACGACACATAGTGGAGTTTTACAGTTTGTACGATGTTGGGGGCCGAAAACAAAAATAAAAATAACAGCATTGGGCTACTACTTAAATTTTTTTACAAAATATCTTAACAAAAGACATATTTTATGATATAGTATGAGTGAATTTCACATAGGAGGAGGTTTATACATGGAAAGTTACATTAAGAAATTGGGAACAAATTCAATGCTTATCTCTGCCCTACTTATCATTTTTTCTGTATTTCTTATTTTTAATCCAGTAGAAACACTAAACTTTTTAATTATAGCCTTTGGTGTTATCTTAGTTATTAATGGATTAATGCATATTATTTCATACTTTTCTATTAAAAATGATTTTAGAGCATTTAGTTTTGAACTAGTACAAGGTATTGTTTCTATCATCATCGGATTTGTTTTCATTATGAGAACACAAGAAGCAAGCATATTGTTACCATTAATTTTAGGTGCTTGGATTATCATTGAAAGTATTATGAAATTTCAACTTGCTTTCAACTTAAGAGATGTTCCTAATAGTCATTGGGTTATGATGCTAGTATTTTCTATTATCACAGCTGCATTAGGAATTGTTATTCTATTAAATCCATTCTCTACAACAATAGCTATTACCACTCTAGGAGGAGTATTATTACTCCTAACAGAAGTAATTAACCTATTTGAGTCTGGATACATTTTAATGAAAGTAGTAAAATAAACTAGACAAAAGAAAAAGAGCCTTTCCGCTCTTTTTCTTTTGCACTTTATTGCACTTCTATGGTAACATTTTCTACTGTTGTTCTATTTTCCCCAGATTGTAAGCTATCTTCTCGCTTTACTTCTTCTTCGGATAACTTATCTACCACTTCTAACATACTAGTATCATCTACACTCATTGCAAAATATGGTTTCTCTTTATCTTTTTCCTTTAAAAATAGTACAAAGCGGTCTGTAAATTTAAAATATCTTTGGGTATCACTAATAGACAGATAAATATCTTGTAAGCCAGCTTCACTTGTTACATTTCCACCTTTTTCATTTAAGTTAAATTGTACGGTTTGAATAGCATTTAAAATATAAAGACCATTGGTTCCTTTTATTTCTTTACCACATAATTCATCATAACGAATATTGGCATCTGCATGAATATATGGAATAGAAATTTCGTCCGGCTCTAGAAATTCCCTACTACCAGTATAATTTTTTTCTTTTTCTAGGAATTCTTGGTAAATTGGGTCAAAGGAATTATTATTGTCTGTACGGTACAAAATAACCTCTTCCCCTTCTTTGGTTTGTAGTCTTACTCCAAAATCGTTGCTAAAATAGGATGTACTATTTTCATCACGATTGTAGAAAGATACATAAATATTTTTGTTTAATTCTTCTTCACTAGAATTTACAATTCCAAAATACTGTACTAATTCTGCAGAGCCAGCAAATCTATCTGGATACATAATTTTGTCAAATGGTTCTAAAAAGGTAAATTGTTTATGAAGTATGGCATATAAAATATAAGAACGTTCTGGTATTGGTGTGTAATTAAAATCCTCTAAAATAGAAGAAGTTAAATTAAATTTTTCTCGGATAGCATCTGCTATTTCCTCTTTTACATTTTCCTTTGCCTCTGCCACTTTAATATAATAAGAATCTTCGGAAAGCATATCTTTTGTAAAGGTTTTTTGATTTAATTCGTTTGCTAATGGTGGATTTCCATTTTCAAATTGGACAGGTCCATGGATGCGTTCTTCCATAAATTCGTTCCAAACAAGGTTAAAGGTTCCTACCCATATTGCATTTTTTTCTATCTTGCTATTTCCCGTAAATGTTGGGGTCAAATTACCCTTTGTATAGTATTCATAAGCTTTTACACCTGCAAAACTTACTGCTCCTACTAACAATCCTATTAAAATAAAACTTGCCACTTTATTCCAATACATAGGTCTTTGTATTTTCTTTTGTTTTGGCGCATTTTGATATTTTTGATAAATGCCTTGTAAAAATTCTTTATCCGATTTCATACTATCTCCTCCTTTCCTGTTTTTACTTTTTGTGCTAATGCTTTTCTAGCTCTGTGCAGTGTTACTTTCAGCCCAGACAATGTTTTGTTTAGTATTTTACTTGCTTCTTGATACGAAAGGCCTTCCATATCTACTAGGTAAATTGCAACCTGCATATCTGGTTTAAGAGTTTCTAACTGTTTACGTACCCTACTCCATTCTTCTCTTGAAAAGATGATGTCTTCTAATGTTTCGTCTGTTTGGTAGTTTTCTAAGTTTTCTATCTTTCTCCATCTTTTTTGTGCCGTAACATAGTTAATAGCTCTTGATTTTGCTATCATATAAAGATACGTTTTAAAGGAGTATTGAAACTTATAGTTTTCTTTATGTTCTAGCAAATATACAAATACATCTTGTGCAATATCTTCTGCTACCGAAAAATCTTTCACATACCTTTGAATAAAGTAAATTAAATTATTTTTATGCCTTAACACCAATGTTTCAAAAGATGCCTGATTTTCGTTTAAAAATTCTAGATAAAGCGCTTTATCTGGTTTTTCTTCTGTCATCTTTTTCACCCCTCTATTTTTTTCTTTACTCTTTATACAGTAGAAAAACAAAAAAGTTACAATTTTTTTCTTAGTCAGAACTTTACGTAAACCATATTCATACAATATAATAAGTTTTTTAAAAACTTTCCTAATTTTATTAAAAGGAGGATAGAGAATGAATCTTGCTGGAAAAAACATAGGTTTTGCACTAACAGGCTCTTTTTGTACCTTTAAGAATGTTATTCCTCAAATAAAACAGCTCGTAGAAAAAGACGCAAATGTTATACCTATTATGTCTTACAATAGTTACAACATGGACACTAAGTTTGGAAATGCCATCGATTTTATCGAGCAAATTGAAGAAATAACAGGGAATGAAATTATTCATACCATACAAGGTGCAGAACCAATCGGTCCCAAACATTTAACAGATATTATGATAATAGCACCTGCCAGCCGGAAATACCATTGCTAAACTTGCTGGGCGGTGTAACAGACACCCCTGTACTTATGGCTGCCAAATCACATTTACGAAATGGAAATCCACTTGTTATTGCTATATCTACAAATGATGGTCTTTCCGGAAGTGCTGCAAATATTGGAAACTTACTGAGCAGAGCCAATTATTTTTTTGTGCCGTTTAGGCAGGATAATCCTATTACCAAGCCTCGTTCTTTAGTATTTGATCCTAATTTAATTTGTAAAACATTAGAATATGCTTTAGAACGAGAACAAGTGCAACCTATTTTAGTATAACAAGAAAAGAAGGAAACTGTTTTTATTTTTGGCAGTTTCCTTTTTTATCCTTTATTTTTCTATTAATGCTAATGTTTCTTTTGCAATCATCATTTCTTCATCAGTAGGAATTACCCATACTTTTATTTTGGAATCTTTCGTAGATATTTCTTTTTCTTCGGATTTTACTTCATTTGCTTTTTCGTCCAAGCTAACTCCCATGAAACGTAAATTGTTACAAATGTTTTTTCTGACTCCCACTTGGTTTTCTCCAATTCCTGCTGTAAAAGTAATAACATCTATTCCTTGTAGTGCAACCGCATACTTTGCAATAAACTGTGCTACTACGTATGCATAATGGTTAAGAGATAAAATTGCTCTTTCATTTCCTTTGGATGCTTCTGCTTCAATATCTCTAAAATCTACAGAAATTCCAGAAATTCCATATACTCCAGATTTTTTATTTAAAAGCTCTGTTACCTCTTTAGGAGATAAATTTTCTTGTTCCATTAAATACGTAACAACAGATGGGTCTAAGTCACCACTTCTAGCACACATAGGAATTCCTCCTAAAGGAGTTAGTCCCATACTGGTGTCTACGCATTTTCCATCTTTTATGGCACAAATACTAGCACCTTGCCCCAAATGGCAATTAACAATTTTTAAATCTTTTGGGGCTTTTTGCATAAGACTTGCTACTCTTTCTGCTACATACTGATGGGAAGTACCATGCGCCCCATATTTACGAATTCCATATTTTTCGTAATATTCATATGGAATTGGGTAAATGTATTTTTCTTTTGAAATAGTTTGATGAAAAGCCGTATCAAACACAACCGCCATTTTTACCTCTGGCAATACCTTTTGAAAAGCTCTAATGCCTAATACTGCTGCTGGGTTATGTAGTGGTGCTAATTTGGCGCATAGTTCTATTTTATGAATTACCTCTTCATCTACTAGCACGGCACGGTCAAAAAATTCGCCACCATGTACAATACGATGTCCTATAGCATCAATTTCATTAAGAGAAGATATAACTCCATATTCCGGATGCAATAATTGTTCCATTAAAATATGTATTCCTTCTTCATGGTTTTTTACTGGTTTTTCTATTACATATTTTTGTCCGTTTACCTTATGCGTTAATACTGAATTTTCTCCTATTCTTTCATAGTTTCCTTTTGCAAGTACTTCTTTTGTATTCATATTAATTAATTGATATTTTAAAGAGGAACTTCCACAGTTTACTACTAAAATTTTCATATTCTTTTTTCTCCTTTACTTTTTCACCAATATAAGGTGGACTAGAAATATAGTCCACCTATGTTTAAACTATTGTATTAAGGCCAATGTTTCTCTTGCAATCATTAGTTCTTCATCTGTAGGAACTACCCATACTTTTACTTTAGAATTTTTGCTAGAAATTTCTTTTTCTACTGCTTTTTCTTTATTTTCTTCTAAATCTAAGTCTACTCCCATAAATCCTAAATATGAACATACTTCTTGTCTTGTTTCTGGGCCTCTTTCTCCTACACCTGCTGTAAAGGTAATAACATCTACCCCATTCATGGTAACAGCGTATTTTCCAATATATTGTGCAATAATATAGGCATAAGTAGCTAAAGCAAATCTTGCTCTTTCATCCCCGTTCGCTTCTGCTTCTTCAATATCTCTGTTATCTGCAGAAATTCCAGATAATCCTAATAATCCAGATTTTTTGTTTAAAATATCGCTCATTTCATCTGGTGTTAAATTTTCTTTTTTCATAATATAGGTAACAACAGATGGGTCTAAGTCACCACTTCTACTTCCCATGGCAATTCCTCCAAGTGGAGTAAGTCCCATACTGGTATCTACACATTTTCCATTTTGAATAGCACAAATACTAGCTCCTTGACCTAAATGACAATTGATAATTTTTAAATCTTCTACTGGTTTTCCTAATAATTCTGCAATTCTACCAGCAACATATTTATGAGAAGTACCATGTGCTCCATATTTACGAACTCCATATTTTTCATAATATTCATAAGGAATTGGGTAAATATAATGCTCTTTTGGCATTGTTTGATGGAAAGCGGTATCAAATACTGTTACATTTTTCTTTCCTGGTAGTTCTTTTAGGCATGCTTCAATACCTGCAATAGCAGCAGGATTATGTAATGGAGCAAATGCAATTGCTTCGCGAATTCCTTCTACTACACTATCATCTACTATAACAGATTTTGTAAACTTTTCTCCACCATGTACAATACGATGTCCAATAGCATCAATTTCATTTAAGTTTGCAATAACTCCATGGTCTTTATCTGTTAATTGTTGTAGCACTACTTGGATTGCTTCGTCATGGTTTGCTACATCATGTTCCATTTTATATTTTTCTCCGTTTACCTTATGGGTTAAGAAAGATTTTCCAATACCAATTCTTTCAAAATTTCCTTTTGCCATTACGGTTTCTGTATCCATATCCATTAATTGATACTTTAAAGATGAACTTCCACTATTTAATACTAATATTTTCATAAATTTCCTCCTTTTATTTCCTTATTGCATTTGTGCTTGTACTGCTGTAATTGCAACAACACCTGCAATATCTTTACTGCTACAACCTCTTGATAAATCATTTACTGGTTTTGCAATACCTTGGCATAATGGTCCATAAGCTTCTGCTTTTCCTAGTCTTTGTACTAGTTTATATCCAATATTTCCTGCATCTAAATTTGGGAAAACAAGAGTATTGGCTGTTCCTGCTACTGTACTTCCTGGTGCTTTAGAAGCTGCAACTTCTGGAACAAGAGCAGCATCTAACTGTAGTTCTCCATCTACTTTTAAATCTGGTCTTTTTTCTTTTACAAGCTTAGTAGCTTCTATTACTTTATCTGTTAATTCAGAATGAGCACTTCCATGAGTAGAATAAGAAAGCATTGCTATTTTAGACTCTTTTCCTACTAACTGTTCAAAACTTTTTGCAGAAGAAATAGCAATTTCAGATAATGCCTCACTATCTGGATTTTCATTTAAACCGCAATCGGAAAATACAAAAACACCATCTTCTCCATAGTTACATTCTGGAACTACCATTAAAAAGAAACATGATACTAATTTGGTTCCTGGAGCTGTTTTTAATATTTGAAGAGCTGGTCTTAAGGTATCAGATGTAGAATGAGCAGCTCCGGAAACTAGTCCATCTGCTTCTCCCATTTTTACCATCATCATACCATAAAATACAGGGTCTAACATTAACTCTTTTGCTTTTTCTTCTGTCATTCCTTTTGCCTTACGTAACTCATAAAAAGCATTTGCATATTCTTCTTTTTTAGAAGAAGTAGCAGGTTCTACAATAGTAGCTCCGGTAATGCTAAAGCCTTTTTCTTTTGCCAACTTTTCAATTTTCTCTTTTTCTCCTACTAAAATAATGTTAGCATATTTTTCCTGTAAAACCATCTGCGTTGCCTCTAATACCCTAACATCGGTTGCTTCTGGTAATACAATTGTTTTTAAATTAGATTTTGCCTTTTGTTTCATTTCTTCGATAAAAGCCATGTCTATTCCTCCTATTTGCTTATACATTTTACCCTTCTATTATATAAGGTATTTGTAAAAAGCACAAGAAGAAAATAAAAATTTTTTACTCCAAAATAGATTTTACTACACCTTTATCAATTAAACTTCCAAAAATGTTTTTTAAAACGATGAGTACAATAGGTCCTATTAACATGCCAAGTACTCCTATTAGCTTAAATCCTGTATACATAGCAATTAAGGTGAAAATTGGGTGAATTCCTATTTGTTTACTTACTAATCTAGGTTCCATAAATTGTCTTACAATACTCATAATAATCCATAGTACTAAAATAGCCATTCCTAATTTTATATCTCCATCAATAGCACATAAAATAGCCCATGGTATCATAACCGTGCCAGAACCAAAAATAGGAAGTGCGTCCACAAAGCCAATAATAAGAGCAGCAAGAAGAGGAAATGGAAGATTGAACCCTGCAAATTTTAAAAGATACAACCCCACCACGGATATAAAAAAAGAAACAAGAACCAAAATAGCTTCTGCTTTTAAATAGCCCCCTAGTACCTTGGTAATTTCTTTAATATGCATTGCCAATTTTTTTACCCATTTTCTTGGAAAATGATGTTCTAATTGGTCTACCATATAAATTTTATCCGTACAAATAAAATATAAGGAAAGTAAGGTAATAACAATATAAATAACGACTGTAGGAATAGAAGTAATACCATTTAAAACAGAAGTAAGTAACTCTTTTGCCCATGTAGAAACAGTACCTAAAAACTCTTGAAACGAATTTTGAGCAATATTCATAATTTCTTCCGGAATTTTAATTTTACTTAAGTCAATGCTTGCTAGTAAGTTTTGAATAATTTCATTTGCCTTTTCCATGTAGGTATTAAAATTTTGTAACAGATTAGAAGATTCTGAAATTAAACTTACAATTCCCCATACTAAAAATCCTATTATAATAGACATAACAAGTACTAAAATAAGTATAGCACTTGTTTTTCTTTTTAATTGCGTTTTTCGCATTAAAAAGCGAATTCCGAGGTTCTATCATTAACGAAAGTACAAAAGCAATTAAAAATGGCATATAAAATACTGCTAGTTTAAATGCCAAGTACACAAAAATTCCAGTCAAAATTAAAAGTAAGATTTTACGAATTACTTTTGTCCAATGCCCCATATCAATTACCATTTCTCTCACATCCTCTATTGTATGTACCTTAAAATATCACATAATGGAATTTATTGCATGAAAATTTTGTCAATAAATTCCATTATTTAGTCTTCCTTTTTCGTTTTTATTAGAAACTATTCGGCATTTTTCTTAGAATGATTGTCACAAATATTTTCCATTGTATTACAAAATTCATTTGGGCTAATATTGGTATTTTCTGCTAAATCTCCAATAGTAAGCATTCCTACTATTTTATTATTTTCTACAATAGGAATTCTACGAATTTGTAAATCGGACATTAGTTTTTCTGCATGTTCCACCTCATCCTCTGGTCCACAACATTGTACATTACAAGACATAATATCACTTACTGGTGTTGTTTTGGCATCTTTATCACAGCAAACACTTCTTAATATAACATCACGGTCTGTTATTAAACCAACCACCTTTTTTTCGTTATCACATACTGGAATACATCCTACGTGATTTTTTAGCATTAATGCACAAGCATCTGCAATTTTGTCTTCTGGTTTTACAAAGCAAACTTCATGACACATACAATCTTTAATTTTCATTTTAATATCCACCTTTCCAAAGTTTCATCATTTTTATTGTAACCAAATAAATAAAAAAATATGCTACCAAAAAATTTTACTTTTATTTTTCCTATACAATAAAAAAAAAGCCAGAGATAGAATTTATTTTTCTATCTTTGACTTTTTTGGAAAATTTTACTAATTTTATTCCATAAAATCTCTTGGTCTTGGCATACCAGTAGGTCCTCCCGGATAAGGCGGTCTTGGTGGATAAGGTGGGTGTGGTGGTCTAGGTGGTCTTGGCGGTCTATTTTGCCCGCCTAGAATTTGATTTAGTAATAATATTCTAATAAAATCCAATAATATATTAGAACGTCTTCTTGTAGTTTCTTGCCTTGTACCCCCATTTTTCGTCTCAGCACTTTTGGTATCTACCGTCTTTAATTGAAATGCTTGCACGATTTTATCATTTCTTTGTAAATTGTCATAAATTGCTTCTGCTGCCTCGTTTAACCATTCTTCTGTAACAGGCATAGAAACATTCATACAAGTGTTAATAATCAATGGTTGTGCAATTTTATAAATTTCAGGATACAATCTACTACAATCCATATCAGTAGGTGAATATGTAGCATAAGGTGACGATGGATAATATTCATTGGATTCGTACATATTGGAAGCACAAGGATAGCCCAATACGCTTCGCATATAATCTTCGTAATTTTGATAATACATACTGATACCTCCCATTTTTATATATGGTATCCTATGTATTCTTTTTTAAAAATGTTACAGTTTTATAAGTCCCAAACAATATCTTTAAAACAATTTCCTCTTTCTGCAAAATTTTTAAACATATCAAAACTTGCACTTGCTGGAGAAAATAAAACCACATCTCCTTTTTGGGAAACCGATTTTGCAATAGCCACCGCCTCTTGTAGTGTATGGCAAAGATGTATGTCTAAAACTTTCCCTTGTTTTTTTTGCTCTTCCTCTACTGCCTTCTTTATTTTTTCTGCAGTAGCCCCTAATAAAACAAGGCTTCTTACATGTTCTAAAATAGGTTTCGCAATTGGGGTATAATCCAAATGCTTATCATATCCTCCTGCTATTAAAACAATTGGTTCTTCAAAAGAAGAAAGACCTGCAATAGTTCTGGTAGGACTTGTTCCAATAGAATCGTTATACCATTTTGCGCCATTTATTTCTCGAATAAATTCTAGACGATGTTCTACCCCCTTAAACTGGCATACGGCAGTTTTAATAGTATTTTCCTCTGCTAACGTCTTAGTAGCAGCTATTGCTGCACAAATATTTTCATAATTATGTACCCCTCTTAGTATTACTTCTTTAGTAGGTACAATATGTTTACGAAGAGAATCTTCACATTCTTTAATAATTCCATTATCGTAAATAATGCCATTATCTAGTTTTTGCTTGCTAGAAAAGAACAAGACTTTACCAGGTGCCTCTTTTGCAAAAGAAGCAGTAATTTCATTATCTTTATTAAGAACTAAAATATCTCCTTCTTTCTGATAGCGGAAAATATTTTTCTTACTTTCTATATATTCATCATAGGATTTGTGGATATCTAAATGGTTTGGCGAAATATTCGTAATAACTGCAACATGCGGACTTACTTTCATATTCATCAATTGAAAACTACTAAGTTCTAATACTACCATATCTTCTGGTGTCATTTCTGGTAATTTGGTAAAGAGTGGTATTCCAATATTTCCTCCTAAATAGCAAGAATATCCTTGTTGTTTTAAAATTTCGTAAATTAAACTAGTGGTAGTAGTTTTTCCATCACTTCCAGTAACCCCAATAACAGTACCAGGGCAAAGTTCCAATACCATTTCTATTTCTGAAGTTAAAATAGCTCCTCTTTTTAGTTCTTCCACAATTTCCGGGGTATCTGGTCTACAACTTGGACTTCTAAAAATAATATCAAACCCAACCAGATGAGAAATTGCATTTTCGCCTAAAAAATAGGAAATTTGATAATCCTTTATTCTTTGTATTATTTCGTTAGAAAAATCTTCTATCTTTTTTTTATCAAATATAGTTACTTTAGCTCCTAATGTATGTAAATAATCTAAAAGTGGCAAGTTGCTTACACCTAATCCGATAATTGCTACTTTTTTTCCTACTATATAATGGTTAAATTCTTCTAGCTTTTCATTGATAAAACTCATTGTAATCACCTTTCTCGTTTAATGTATATTCACAGGAAGCTTAATGTGTTCCATTACTTTATCTGCAGAAATTTTAGCAGAAGCACAATTGGTTACATCCACTTCTATGGTATTCGGATATTTTTTGTAAAATCCAGCTTTTTCCTGTAATGTATCTCTTGTTACGATGTTTTTTTCTACTTCTTCTTTTGTCATTTCTTTTTCATATTGCTTATACTTACGGTTGACACGTTCTTCTAAAGAAGCATTGATTAAAAAATGATAATCTAAATCAGGATAAATTTGCATTAATGCTCTTCCGGATAAAATAACATGGTAATCCTTTTTAAAGTTATTAATTAAATCCCTTGCAAACGCAAATAACTTGCTATTATCCGCACTTGTTCCTATCATGGAAACCGCAAGAGATGCATTGGCAGATTCAATTTCTTCTTCTTTTGCTTGGGTTCCATTAATATAAAATACTGTTTCCCTATTTTGCAGACCTATAGTAACATGTAACATATCCATTATTTTTTTAATATCTACATTGGTTAATTTTTGTTTTAATACTTCTTTATCTTCTTCTAAGGATAATAAAGCATATACAATAGTACGGTATAATTCTCCCCCGTGTATAATAATAGAATTTGGTATTCTTTTTAATAATTCTTTACAAATAGAAGTCTTTCCAGCCCCTACATATCCTTCTATTCCAATAACAATATTTTTTTCCATCTTATCCCTCTTTCAACACTTGATAAAATTGTTCTAACACTTTTTCTACTATTTTTTCTTTATTCTCTTTTCTTGTCTTTTGTTCTTCTACTTGCAAAATAGTATCCCAATATTTTCCTTGTTTTGCCTGATAAATAGAAAAGTAAATGGTATTTATTTGTTGTCCCTTATTTTGTGGATCTATTCTTCCAATTTGTCCTGTTATTCCAATTCCCCAAGTAGAATTGGCAAAACAAGATACATGCTTTGCCATCTCTCTTGCGGTTTCCATGCTATATACGCTATACTTTTCTATTACTTCGTGTGGTACACCAAATTTTTCTTTAAATTTATTAGAATAGGTAACTAAACTTACCTGTAATACTTCAGAACTTCCAGAAACATTAGTTAGCGTACTTGCTAGTAATCCTCCTGTACACGATTCCATACAAGAAACTGTTTCGTTTTGTTGTTTCAAAATGTTTATAATTTCTTCTTCCATTTGTGTTTTTCCCCTTCTTCTAACAGTAACAACATTATATCGCAAAAAATAGTAGAAAACAAGAAATTTAAAATGATTTTCTTCGTCAAAAATATATGAACTAAATAATAGTTCATAATCATTTAATGTCTACATAAGTAATTATTCTAATGATTGCAATCTTTACAAAATAACTACATATTATCATTAGTATTTGAATCTTGTTTTAAATTATCATTTCTAAATATTTTCAATATTCTCATTTGATTAAAAAAGTCATCATTTTGCCAATAACAAAAATCAAATAATTTGTTATTATTTCGTTTTTGTTTTTCTAATTCTTCTATTTTATAATACCTTACCATATCTACTTCTTCTATCTGTAGTTTATAATCTCCTATTTCATTATGCGTTAGTGCTATATAACCATATGAAAAAAAATTAGGATTATTACTTTTAAATTTTTGCATAAAAAATAAATCTTTGTCTTTTAATTCTAAACCTATTTCTTCTTTTACTTCTCTTTTTATTGCGTCAATTACGCTTTCACCGGATTTAACATGTCCTCCCGTTTTAGACCAAATTCCAGGTCTTTTACTTTTTGTTAATGCTCTTCTTTGTAAAAGTATATCTCCTTCATAATTCAAAATCCAACATGAAGCATGCCTATGATATAAATTGTTATTATGTATAAAATTCCTATCTTTTTTTTCTCCTGTTAAATTATCATTTTCATCTACAACATCTAAATATTCCATATAAATTCCTTTCTAATTCAAAAGCATTATCTAAAATATAATATATAGTACCCAACCATGCTTGTCAAATATTTTCTTTTATTTGTATAAGTTTTGATTTCTTGGAAATACTATAATCAGAAAAGAAATGGAGGTGCAAGATATTATGGCAGAAAAAAATAGTAAAAAGAATAACAATAAGAATAATAGCAATAACCAAAAAGGTAATAATAACAATAATGAAAACAAATAATAGACGTTATTGTATCATTTCATAATAGGCTAAAAAAGTGAGAAACTAGAAAAGAATTCTATTTCTCACTTTTTATGCTATTTTCCTTTATTTTTCTAAATATCGTTTTAAGAACTGTCCTGTATAGGAAGCTTCGTTTTTAGCAATTTGTTCTGGAGTACCCACTGCTACTAGCTGTCCTCCTTTTTCTCCACCTTCTGGTCCTAAATCTATAATGTAATCTGCTGTTTTAATTAGGTCTAGATTATGTTCAATAACAATAATGCTATTTCCTGTATCTACTAATCTTTGTAAAATATCTACTAGTTTATGAACATCGGCAATATGTAGTCCTGTAGTTGGTTCATCTAAAATATAGAGTGTTTTACCAGTAGCTCTTTTAGAAAGCTCAGTAGCAAGTTTTACTCTTTGTGCTTCTCCTCCAGAAAGCGTAGTAGAAGGCTGTCCTAATTTAATATATCCTAATCCTACATCGTATAGAGTTTGAATTTTTTGTTTAATACTTGGTATATTTTCAAAAAAAGTAAGTGCTTCTTCTACGGTCATATCTAATACATCGGCAATTGTTTTGCCTTTATATTTTACTTCTAATGTTTCTCTGTTATAGCGCTTTCCTTTGCAGACCTCGCAAGGTACATAAATATCTGGTAAAAAGTGCATTTCTATTTTAATAAGTCCATCTCCATTACAATTTTCGCATCTACCTCCAGGTACATTAAAACTAAAACGTCCTTTGGCATATCCACGCATTTTTGCTTCATTTGTTCCTGCAAAAATATCACGAATGGTATCAAATACTCCCGTATAGGTAGCTGGATTAGAACGTGGCGTTCTTCCAATAGGAGATTGGTCAATATTAATAATTTTATCAATATGTTCTATTCCTCTTACTTCCTTACATTTACCCGGCTTTTCATTAGAGCCATTTAGCTCTTTTACAATATTTTTGTATAGTACTTCGTTAACAAGCGTACTTTTTCCAGAACCAGAAACTCCTGTAACACAGGTAAATACACCAAGTGGAAATTTTACATTAATATGTTTCAAATTATTTTGTACAGCATCAATTACTTCAATAGATTTTCCATTGGACTTTCTTCTCTTTTTTGGTACTAGTATTTTCTTTTTACCACTTAAATATTGCCCTGTAATAGAGCCTGGGATTCCTTTAATTTCTTCTGCTGTTCCTTGTGCTACTACTTGTCCACCATGTACTCCTGCACCTGGTCCAATATCAATAATTTGGTCTGCTGCGTACATGGTATCTTCATCATGTTCTACTACAATAAGGGTATTTCCTAAATCACGTAGTTTTTTTAAAGTAGCTAGTAATTTATCATTATCCCTTTGGTGTAATCCTATACTTGGCTCATCTAAAATATACAATACTCCTGTTAAACTAGAACCAATTTGGGTAGCTAGTCTAATTCTTTGTGCCTCTCCTCCAGACAAAGTTCCAGCAGAGCGAGATAAGGTTAGGTATTCTAATCCTACATCCATCAAGAACTGCAGACGCTTGTCTAACTCTTTAAAAATTTGCTCTCCTATCATTTGTTCTTTTTTGGTTAAGGTTAAAGAATGAATATATTCTTGAATACGGTTAATTGGCATATCGGTTAATTCATTAATATTTTTATCCCCTACACGTACTGCTAATACTTCTGGTTTTAGCCTAGCTCCATGACATTTTGGACATTCCATATTGCTCATGTACATTTCATAAAAATCACGCATTCCTTGTGATTTTGTTTCGTTATATCTTCTTTCTAGTGTAGGAATAACTCCTTCAAAAGGAGCAGTAAATTTTCGTATGCCAGCTGCAGATTCATACTCAAAATCAATTTTTTCGTCCCCTGTACCATATAAAATTTTATCTAAAAATTCTCTTGGAAGTTTTTTAATTGGTACTGTTATATCTACCCCATAGTGTTTTCCAATGGACTCAAAATACATTTTTGCCATGGTTTCACCTTTTTTCATAGTACTAGAGCCAAAAGCTTTTACCCCATCATATAATGTTTTATTTTTGTCTGGAATAATTAAATCCTCATCCATTTTCATTAAAAAGCCAATTCCTGTACATTCTTCACAAGCTCCCATTGGATTATTAAAAGAAAACATACCAGGTGTTAATTCTTCAAAACTAATACCACAATCTGGGCAGGCATAATCAGTACTATACAAAAATTCTCCTTTTCCTGGAACATCAATTTTAACTAAATTATTGGCATTTTTTAATGCTATTTCTATGGATTCTGTTAATCTACTACGAACTCCCTCTTTTATTACCAATCTGTCAATAATTAAATCAATATGATGTTTCTTTTTACGGTCTATTGTAATGTCATCTGTTAACTCATAGATTTCGCCATCAATACGAATACGTAGAAAACCTTGTTTGCGAAATTCTTCTAGTAACTTTGTATATTCTCCTTTTCTTCCTCGTACCACTGGTGCTAATACTTGTATTCTTGTATTTTCTTCTAAGCCCAAAACAATATCTACAATTTGGTCAATGGTTTGTTTTTCTATTTTTTTACCACATTTTGGGCAATACGGAATACCTATTCTTGCATATAGCAAACGAATATAATCATAAATTTCTGTAACCGTACCCACGGTAGAACGTGGATTTCTAGAAGTAGTTTTTTGGTCAATCGAAATTGCTGGAGATAAACCTTCTATTAGTTCTACATCTGGTTTTTCCATTAGTCCTAAAAATTGTCTTGCATAGGAGGACAAACTTTCTACATATCTTCTTTGTCCCTCTGCATAAAGTGTATCAAAAGCAAGTGAAGATTTTCCAGAGCCGGAAAGCCCTGTTATTACTACTAATTTATCTCTTGGTATTTCTATGTTAATATTTTTTAAGTTATGTTCTTTTGCTCCCTTTATAATAATTTTATCGTTCATACAGTCTCCCTCATTCCTATATTTTACGATAGTATTATACAACATTTCTAATAATAAAACAATAGTTTGTTAAAAATAACGGCAGAGAAAATTTCTCTGCCGTTAAAGGAACTACTTTACCATGCTCCCACAGCGTGGTGTATGATAAAACCTTTGAAGGATTTAAATTCTGGATGCGGTTTATAAATAAAACCGAAGCGTTCCAGTGTCTGAATTTCTTTTTTCGTCGGTGCTGTTGTCAATTCTATCACAGGAGTTCCATTATTCATGAAACCACCATAAACTGACACAGGCAGTTTTTCTGTCCTCTTTAGGAAAATCTCCAATGCATGAAGATCATCTAAGGATTTAATCTCCTTTGCATGTTCTATCTTCCGATCTTGGTGTTCTTGGAGCATAACTCTCATTCCTTTCTGTAATTTACACCATACGGTGCTACTTTTATTTTACTACTTTGTTCATATTATGTCAAATTTTGCCTTTTTTCTTCCATAGAAAAGACAGGGAAAAGTTTCTCCCTGTCTTTAAGATTAGTTGCCTAGTCGCCTATCGGTATTACCCGATGAATAACGCTTGTTCTCTTCTTATAGTTGTCATGATGCGGAGCATATTGCAACCCATATTCCTCGAGAATCGCTTGTTCTTCCTGTGTTGGTTTTCTTGTCAAGATTAAACTTGGTTTTCCATTTGTTAAATATTCATCTCCACATAAAATGGGAACATCTTTGAAATACAAAAATTCTGCAAAGCTATGCAAGTTTTCCAAGTTTTTGATGTCTTTTAGGGATTCTACATACTCCTTTCTTTTTGCCAGTGTTTTACGTTCTTCTCGTCTCCGAGCCCTGCTTTCTTTGCCATAAGATGATGAATAAGCATTAATCAATCTTCCTCGTTGCATTGTCATTTTTCTAGACTCCTTTTTCTTTTTTATTTGCACTGCTGTGCATACTTTTATTGTACACTCTTTTTCCGTTTATGTCAAATTTCCTATACAAAAAACTGCAGTATGAAAAAAAGTAGCAGAAGAACTCTGCTACCCTTGCTAGGAATTACTTATATAAACAAAAACTTCCTTTGGTCTGTTACTGCCTTTTGCCGATTTTGGTTGATAAACCAGTCCTTGCTCTGCTAAGAATAATATTTCTTTTTCTGTTGGTTTTCTTCTTAATCGAATCCATGGATGACGCATTTTTACCTTGTACTCTGCAACTGGAATCCGACATTCCGTCACCAAAAATGTCACGTACGCTTCTAGTGTATGAACATCACACACTTGTTTTGCATTGCTTATTCTTTCTGTCCGTTTTGCCATATCTTTCATTCCTTTCTATAATTAGTACATGTGTACCTATCTTTATTATAGACTTTTCTTTCTTTTTTGTCAAATTGTGTTTACGCTATTTTTCTTTGTAAAGTTCCATGCATCTTTACACATTTGTACAATATCTTTTTCTGCTACCCAACCAAGCTCTTCTTTTGCTTTGGTAGCATCTGCATAGCACTTTGCAATATCTCCTGGTCTTCTTGCCGTTATTTCATATTTAATACTTACTCCTGTTGCATCTTCAAATGCTTTTACAAGTTCTAATACAGAATATCCTCTACCAGTACCTAAATTATACGCTTCTACTCCTCCGCTTTATTTGTCTTGCCTTTTCTATTGCTTTTACATGACCTTTCGCTAAATCTACTACATGAATATAATCTCTTACTCCTGTACCATCTACTGTATCATAATCATTTCCAAACACATTTAAGTGGTCTAGTTTGCCAATGGCTACTTGGTTAATATATGGCATTAAATTATTAGGAATTCCGTTTGGATTTTCTCCAAGAAGTCCACTTTCATGTGCTCCGATTGGATTAAAATAACGTAATAAAATAGCGGTAAATTCTTTATCTGCTATAGATACGTCTCGTAAAATTTGTTCAATCATTAACTTGGTACTACCATATGGGTTTGTAGTAGAAAGTGGAAAATCTTCTTTAATAGGAACTGTTTTAGGCGAACCATATACTGTTGCAGAAGAGCTAAATACTATTTTTTTACAATTATACTTTTTCATAACCTTCAATAAAACTAGAGTTCCTGTTATATTATTATGATAATATGTTATTGGCTTTGCAACAGATTCTCCTACTGCTTTTAACCCTGCAAAGTGAATAACAGATTCAATGTTGTTTTCTTTAAAAACAGTGTCTAATTTTTCTTCATCTAACAAATCTAATTCATAAAATTTAATTTCTTTTCCTATTATTGTTTTTAGTTTTTCTAACACATCTGGTTTGCTGTTTACAAAATTATCAACAACAACTACTTCTTCTCCTTTTTTTACTAATTCTACAACAGTGTGGCTTCCAATATATCCAGTTCCACCAGTAATTAAAATAGCCATTTTATTTCCTCCTCTTACTATTTTTATTATTTTTCCCAGATTAAGTATTTTCACCCTTTCTATATAAGTCTTGATAAATTTGATAATCACGTAAAATTTTTCTTACATAATGATTGGTTTCCTTAAACGGAATATTTTCTATGTCTGAGCCATCTTTTTTTATTATTCCACTCTCAATCCATTTTTCTACATTTCCCATTCCTGCATTATAGGCAGCGAGTGCAATGGGAATACAGTTATCATATGTTTTTAATAGATTGGCAAAGTATTTCGTTCCTGTTTGAATATTAATTTCCGGATTATAGAGCGATTCTTTTGCAATATAATCATACCCTTCTTGCTCTGCAATTTCTTCTGCTGTATCTGGCAGTAATTGCATTAGTCCAATAGCATTACTACTAGAAACAACATTTTTTTCAAAATTACTTTCTGCTTTAATAATAGCATAAACTAGTAATGGATCTAGTTCATTTTCTTTTGCATATTTTTCTACATATTCACTATATTGTAAAGGATATATCTTTTTTAAAATAATATCTTGTACTTTTATAACATAAAACAAAATAAAAAATAGTATTCCTATTATCAAAAATAGGATGGCTAGCTTTTTTATCATTCTTAACAAAATATATCTCTCCTATCTTTTCTTTTGCAATTATTTAACATCATACCAATTCGTTGCTTCTGATGTCTCTACTTTTAATGGTATATCTAATTGTACTGCATTTTCCATACATTCTTTTAATACTTTCTTTACTTGTTCTTTTTCTTCTTCTTTTGCCTCAATAAGAAGCTCATCATGAATTTGTAAGATAATATTTGCAGAAAGATGTTCTTCTTTTAATCGTCTATAGACTTTTAACATTGCAATTTTCATAATATCTGCGGCTGTTCCTTGTATTGGTGTATTCATAGCCACTCTTGCACCAAATTGTCTTACAATAAAATTATTGGAATTAATTTCTGGAATATATCTTCTACGGTGAAACATGGTTTCTACATAGCCTTCATTTTTGGCAACAGTTACAATGTCTTTCATAAACTGCTCAATTCCCTTATATTTTTCTAGGTATTGGTCTATATATTCTCTAGCTTTCTTTTTTGGCACTCCTATTTGTTCTGATAATCCAAAATCACTAATTCCATAAACAATTCCAAAGTTAACCGCTTTGGCAGCACCTCTTTGGCTTTTGGTTACTTTTTCTAATGGTACATTAAAAACCTGTGAGGCAACTTGTTTATGAATATCTTCATCGTTTTTAAATGCCTCTAACATACGTTCGTCCTTTGAAATATGTGCCAATACACGAAGCTCTATTTGCGAATAGTCTGCATCAATAAAAACCTTTTCTGGTTCTGCTTTAAATGCCTTTTTTAACTTTTTACCAAAGTCAATTCTGGTTGGTATATTTTGCAAATTTGGCTCTGTTGAGGTAATTCTTCCTGTTGCTGCTACTGTTTGATGGAAATAGGAATGTATTTTATGTGTTGTTTCATTAATATATGGTATGAGTCCTTCTACATAAGTAGAATTTAATTTAGCAAGTTGTCGGTATTCTAATATTTTATCAATAACTGGATGTTCCTTTTTCAATTTTTCTAGTACATCTACATCGGTAGAATATCCTTTTTTTGTCTTTTTATATACCGGAAGTTTTAGTTTTTCAAAAAGCACTTCTCCTAGTTGCTTTGTAGAATTTAAATTAAAGGTTTCTCCGCACATTTCATATATTTCTTCCGTTATTTTATCTATCTTTTTTTGTAATGATTTTCCAAACTTCATTAATTCCTTTTTATCTACGTAAATACCACTATATTGCATTTCAGAGAGAATTTCTACCATTGGCATTTCAATGTTTTGAAATAGCTCTAGTCCTTGAATGGTTTTGAGTTTTAACATAGTAACATCATACAGCTTAGCAATACAATATACATAAAGTGCATACTTATTTTTTTCTTCTGCCGTTTCTTGCTCTTTTGGAGCAGTGCTAGAAGAGAGTGCATCAAATAGATTTATTTGATTAGAATCTTTCTCTTCTTCTACTGTTTTTTCTTTGTTAGAAAGTAAATACTCTTTGGTTTCAAACCCTAGATACATATCGCTTAATTCTTCTAGATGATACGGAATATTGGTTGGATTTATATCATACGCTGCTATTTCTGCATCATACGCAAATCCCGTTGGTTGTATGCCTAGTTGTTTTAATAAAATATAATCTGTTGTCTGCTTGTACCCTAATTTCTGAATTTCTTTATCTTCAAAAATAGTAGTAAAATGAGGCATCCATTTTTCTGTTTCTAACATAGTATAAACCGTATTTTCTTTTGCAAGATATACACTAATTCCCACTATTTTCTTGGCAATAATGTTAGAAGGATTTTTGTCTTCCTTGGTGTGAAAACAATAAAAAATTCGTTTTTCTTGTATAATTTTTTGCTGTAATTGCATTATTTCTGAAGTGCCTTCTAATTCTTGATAAGAAAATAGGTCTGTTACTTTTTTTTCTTGCTCTGTTTGTGAAATTAAATGAAATCTTTCGATAAAACGATTAAAATTTAATTCCTTAAAAATAGAAAGAACTTTTTCTTCATCCCATGGTACCACTTTCAAATCGGTTATTCTTTCCTTAATTGGTACCTTTGTATTAATTGTTCCCAAGGTTCTGGATAAATATGCCAAATCTTTATAAGCAATAATGTTTTGTTTCGCTTTTCCTTTTAAAGTAAAAGTTCCTCTTTCAATAGCACGATAAATGGCATTCATATTTCCATATTCCTGAATAAGCATTAGCGCCGTTTTTTCTCCAATGCCAGGAACACCGGGTATATTATCGGAGTTATCCCCCATTAATCCTTTTACATCAATAAGTTGTTTTGGCTTTACTCCATAAATTTCTTCTACTTTATTGCTATCAAAATCTTCTATTTCTGTTTTTCCTACTTTTGTTCTCGGAATACGTATGGTAATATGATTACTTGCTAGTTGAAAAGTATCTCTATCTCCTGAAAGAATAGTTACCTCTAATCCTTTTTTCTCTGCTCTTTTTGCCAATGTTCCTAAAATATCATCTGCCTCATATCCTTCTTTTTCAATAATGGTAATATGCATGGCTTTTAATATTTCTTTCAAAATAGGCATTTGGCTTGCAAGTTCATTTGGCATTCCTTTTCTGGTTGCCTTGTATCCTTCATACATTTTATGTCTTGCAGTAGGAGCTGAAAGATCAAAAGCAACGGCAATATATTCTGGATTTAAGTCTTCTATTATTTTAAAGAAGACTGCCAAGAAACCATATACAGCATTGGTATAGGTTCCATCTTTTGTAATTAGCATTTTATTTCCCATAATACCATAAAAAGCTCTGTTTAAAATGCTATTTCCATCAATTAAGACTAATCTACTCAAACCCTTTTTCCTCCCATTTATTTTGGATTTCAAAATTGTATTTATTGTATCACATTTCTTAAGCAAAATACTATCACTTTTGTAAAATATTAAGATTTTTTTATGCTATCTATGTCTAATATAGCATCTAATTTATTGTATTGCACCGTTAAAAAACCATCTATTTTTTGGAAAACTCGTAGTCTGCCTATCAAATAGAAAATTCCTTTACGTATTACTTCTATTCCAATACACAAAATGAAAAGAAGGAAAGAAATTCCTAAAGTAACTCCTACTAAGCTCCACACATTCCAAGTTGCATACTGTCTACCATTAATAATATTCCACAAAAAGTCTGTAACAATAGGATTTGAGTGAATTAAATATACTGCAAATAAAAGTGGTCTAAAATATAAAATTGTTTCTTTTGCTATTTTGTTTTTAATATTTATCTTTATAAAAAATAAAAATAAAGAAACAGAAGCGATAAAGCAGAAAATAGAATTATAAGAAAATGCACGATTTGCAAATATCGCTGTTAAAGAACTCTGTCCACGTATTGGATCTAATTGGTAAAAATTAATTACCTGAATCATCGTAAACAAAACAAACAATACGAAATAAATCCACTTACGTTTGCTTGCTTTGATACTATCTGTTTTATACATACGAATATAGGCAGCTACTAAATATAAAAATATAGCATATACAATACTTAATCCACTTGTTGCATCAAAAATAGTATTGATAGGAAAGATAGTAGCACAAATGCAATTTGCCACCAATAAAATTCCTAATAATACTTGATATTGCTTTTGTGTTATCTTATGAATAATTAAATTGAGAAATGGAAAAAGAAAATACAATAATATATATGCACTTACAAACCAATAACTACCTGAAAGAACAGGAAAGATAGAATTTATCCATTTCTTGGTAAATAATGAAATCCCTAGAATTGTAAATAAAACAAGGAATAATAAAGAGTAAAACAAGGTTACTCCCCATATCTTTAATATTTTTTTGCAGCGAAATCTAGATTTGCATAAAAAGTAGCCACTAATTAAAAAATAACATGGAACAGCAACCATACAAACTGCATTTATGATTAACATTGCTATATAATTACTACTACCTTCGGCTGTAATATCTATTAATTTGTTACATCCTACAAAGTGAATGCACACTATTAGAAACATTCCTATTATTTTTAATAAATCTAAACTAACATTTCTTTCTTCTCTTTTTTCCATATTTATGTTCCTTCTTTTTTTCTATCCATTCCTACTATTTTTGCTATTATGATAAGAAACGCAAAAACCATGATGCAGAAAATACGATATACAAAAAATGCATGCCAGAATGAATGATTTTTTAGAAAAACAATCCACACTGTTGGTAATATAAAAATAATACAATATGGTATTATCTGTACCAATTTTCCTTTGTTTTTCCATGGTTTATTTTTAATAATTCCATAAATAGCAACTAATAGTCCAAGTATTAAAATTATTATTGGATTAGAAATATTCCAAAACTCTAAATTTCTTTTTATGGTATCCCATATAGAATAATTTTGAAAGCTTTCTGTTTCTCCTCCTACCATTCTATAAATTACCTGTTCTACTGCTTTTTTTATAATATCACGTTGGTACAGTATATCTACTAAAACCCATTTAGATACCCATAATAGTAAATAACCTATTCCCCAGCTAGCCAAAATTTTCAAACATAATATAAGTTCTTCTTTCCATGACATATCTCTTTCCTGTTGTTTTTGTAAGAAAACGATAATAAAAGGTATTGCTAACGTTACAATAGGATTTGTTAGTAAATCTAAAAAACTAGTAATTCCTCCAATTATAAAAAAGAAAATAGGAATAGACATCTTTTCTTTTTTTCTTAATAATAAAATAATACATGCCACTACTGCAATATAATAACAGGTAATTTCATTTAAAGACGAACTAGCAATTGGTATATAGGTAGATAATAACATAATGATAAATGCCATACTAGTAAAAAAGTTAATTTTTTTCATAATAAGATAACTACACCACAACACTAATAACAAGAAACATACTGTAGATAGCACTCGTATCGTTCCATAGGAAAATAGTACTAATAATGGTCTTAAGAAAATTAGATACCCATGCCAATATCTTGCATATTCAAAAGCTTCATCTATCTCTCCATTTACTGTTAATTCTAATTGTTGGTTTAACGGATACGACCCATATTGAGAATCTGGTGGTATTATTTTTCCCTCATCTTCATAAATAACCCTAGTTTTGCCTGGGACATAATTTCTTTTAGCTGTCATAAAAGAATAGATGGGTTCACTACTATCTATCGAATAAGCTGTGTTTAGCATTAACTCATCTGTATAGATAAATAACTGTTCTGTCTTATTCTTTAATGGAATAAACTGTCTTTCTCCGATGGTATTAAGATACTTTACCGATTCTTGTATATTTTCTTTTAACATATTGGAAGGAATAAGACTTGTTATGGTAAGTAATAAGAAAATGCTAGCAAGCATTACCATAAATATTCCCACATACTGCCTAAGGCTATTTATTATTTTCTTTTGTCTATTTTTAGATTTCATTTTTTTCTCCTGTTCTTCTTCTATTTTTTGTTTTCTTCCTTTTCTGAAGGTTCTTCTAGTAAATTATATCTTTATAATGAAGTTTATTTTGAACACTAGTAAAAAATCTAATTGTTGCTTTTGCAGTTTTATCATAATCTATTGAAGTTGCATATATATCAGTAATTTTTTGATAGAATTTTCTTTCTGACATTCTTATTTCTCTTATTCGTTCTAATTGTTCTTCAAAATATTTTTCTGTTAAAATAGAACCTCCATTTTTTAGACGTTCATCATCCATTACCCAGCCTTTTATGGTGTAATCTTTTACAATTTGATTTGCCCACTTTCTAAACTGCACAGCTCTTTCATTATTCACTTTAAAACCAACAGCTATTATCATTTGCAAATTATAATGAGCAACATTTCTTGAAACTTCTCTGTTGCCTTCTTTTTGAACTATTAGGAAATTCCTAATAGTTCAATTTTTTTCAAGTTCATTATCTTTATATATATTTGAAATGTGTTCATTTATTGTTGCCACATTTACTCCATATAAAGTTGCAAGCATTTTTTGAGTTAGCCATATATTTTCATCTTCATATCTAACTTCCATTGATTCTGGATTGTCTCCTATTGCTGCCACATAAGTTAAATATTCAGCCGCACTGGAACGAATTGTAATTTCATTTCTCTTTTTACTCATGCAATATCCCTTTCTCTCCTTATAAATTATATCTTGTTAATAGCATATTATTTCTATCCTTTTGAATTTGTTTAGCATACCTATCTTCCTCGCGACTTTTTGTATTTAACCTCAAAAATCTGCGTATCCTGTCTATCTAACTTAAAGTGCATAATATAAGTGAGTTTTGAGCTTATTGCAACAAGTCAAAACTTAGTTTTAAGCCTATTTCAAGAGTTTATGTTTTTATTGATATCTATAGGCTTGTTCCTGTTTTGTGGTTATAATATATAACCTCATTAAAACTATTTGAAATTATATCATATTCAGTCAAAATATTCTATATATTCATTTAAAAAAGAGAGAATTAAATTCCCTCTTACGATATAAATTTTTTTCTCTCTTTTATAAATTCCATTAGATAGTTGTATTCATCTTCATATTTAAACTTTATTCTTATTTTTTTGTCTTCATATACATATATATTATCTATTAAGTTATCTATTAGCTCTCTTGATAAGGAATTTACATTTTTGTACTTTTTAAAATGTTCTATCCATTTGTTGTCGCTACTTGCTTGTGTAAAATTCTTTAATTCATCATAATATTTATTAATATTGTTCTCAAATTGCCTTATTTGCTCTCCATATTCTTTAGTGTACTCATTATATTCTTCTTCTGTAATATTCCCTAATTTCCAATCCTCGTAAGCCTCTTTTCTTAGATTTCTTTTAATATTTATCTGTTCTTCACATTTATTAATATTTAGTTCTAGAAACTTTTTTCTTCTTTCCACAAAATCACTATCATCTATTTCTTTTTTTATTCTTTCAATATCTGAAGCTAATCCAATTTGAATTTTTATACTTTCTAATACTGCATTTTCTAATTCATCATTTCTAATAGAATGTTTAGAACATTGTGTTCCTCCAGATCTCATATATGCTGAACACATATAATGATAATGTAATCTAGGTTTTCCCTTATATTTACCAGGAACTTTTTTACTCATAGCTCTGCCACAGTCTGCACATTTAATATGTCCTGCAAAAATTGATATTTTCCCATCTGAGTTCATTCTAGTATCTCTTTCCATTATTTCTTTTTTTACTCTATCAAATGTTTCTCTATCTATAATAGGCTCATGTGTATTTTCTACAATGATATAATTGTCTTGATCATTTTTTACTCTCTTGTGAAATACCTATTCAAAATCAACTTTAATATTTCCTACTCCTCCATCAACTTTTATAAAGGTTTCTCCTGTTCCATAAGTTCCATCTACATCAAAGCTATCTTCATCTATATTAATATTTCCTAATCCCTTATCTATATCAATTTTATAATCTTCTTTATTCCCAAGTAGTGTAATATTTACATTTCCTACTCCTGCATCAATATCACTTTTTCCTTTTAATTTAGCAGTTAAGTTTGTTTCTCCCATACCTATATCTAAATCTAAATTGTTTATATTACCAGATAATATACTAAATTTTCCTGCTCCTCCATCAATATTACAATCTCTTGTTACATTTAAGGTTTTTATTTCTGTTTCTCCTGCACCTAATTCAAGTTCTAATTCTTCTGTGTTTAAATTTTCTATATTAATTTTACCAGCTCCTGCATTTATTTTTACTTTTTCAAATTCTATTGTTTCTGGAATATATAAAATCAAATCTCCATTATAATTTCTTTCAAACCACTTATGTGCTTTTTCTGTTATTTGTATATTTTGATTATCTTGATTATAATTAATATTGTTATTATTGGTTTCTATTTTAAAAGAATCATCTATTTTAATAATTAAATTTGTGAAAGCAACATCAATATCTAAAGTTGTAATTTGAGATTCTTCAATCTCTATAGTTTTCATTTCACCTATAGTTTCGTTATCGTTCCTTAAACCTAAAACATTAGATAAAGCATATAAACCTGTTAGTATTGCAGAAATTATTGTAACTATAAGGAAAACTGCAAATGCTATTGCTAAATACTTGATTATTTTTTGAGTTGTATTCATTTTATATCTACACCTCCAAATATACAGGTTGCATTTATATAAATTGTATATCCTCCATTATTTTCTACTATATTTTTCTTTTTTTCATCTACACCTCCAAATATTGATGAGGATTTTATTTTTACTTTTATATTATCTGGAACATAAATTTCTATTCCTCCAAATATACTACTACAATTAATCACTACATCATTTTCAATAATAGCATTTTTTAAATCACATTTAATTCCTCCAAATACTGCTGTTAAGTTTGTTCCTGTGAATTTTTCTCCATCAAATTTTAAATTTTGACCTGAAAATGTTGCACAATATTCATCACTATTTACTTTTTTCTCATTCAATTTTTTTATTTCCTTACTTAACTTGTAATCAAATGTATCTTTAAAAATAAATGATATTCCGATTATTATCAATATTAATGGAAAAGCTAACTTCCAAATCATATCAAAATTCAATATATCTTGACAACATAATAACAAAGCTATTCCTATTAAAATTCCTATGATGTTTCCTGTTTTTTCTCTTTCTTTAAATAATCCTATAAAACATGGAATAATAATAAACAATGTCCACCAACCGTCAAAGAATATATCTATATTTGTAATTCCAAGTGCATTTCCGCCTACTATTAAACCTATAATAATCAATACTATTCCCCATAATATATTTCCAAAATTTTTCATTATATTTATTTCTCCTTTACTTAATTTTTATAATAATTTTATTTTATTACATTATTTATTGTTTCTATAAATCTATTAATATTTTCATCTAATAGTCTTATCTCATTCTCTTTGTCTATTTTCTTACTAACCATTTTTACTATAAACTTATCAAAACCTTTTTGTTTTTCTAAATCCATTTCTCCACCAAAAGTTTCGTATATCATAGCATTATCAAGGAGTTCTTTTGGAAAATTTTGCTCATAATATTGTTTCCAATTTTCATTAAATCCACAACAAATAAAATAGCATACCATTTTATTTCGTAAAATATTAAAATTTTTAGACAAAAATTCTTTTACTTTTTTATCTATCATTCCCATTCTAATTGGAGATCCAATAATAATTAAATCATATTTATTAATATCTTCATTTTGTATTGTAGCTAAATTAATTATAGTTGCATTTATCAAATTTTGTCCTAATATACCTGCACATTTTTCTGTTGTGCCAGTTTTGCTTGAATAGACAATTAATTTTTTCATACTCTTCTCCTAACTTTAATTATGCTATTTTCCTTCTCTTTTTTGTTATTATATTTGTAATTATAATAAATAATATAGAAAATATCAACAAAATTCCCATATTAGTCAATATCGGTTTTAATGTTTGGAGATTAATTGTTTCCAATGTTTTTACCATTTCATTTGTTTGTATATACCAATATGATGGCAATATATGAGCTATTTTTAATATATTATCTGGTAACCATTCTATTGGTACAAATGCACCACATAAAAAGCTAGATCCAAGTCCTACTACATTTATAATTCCATTTATTGCATTTTTATTATTTATTAAGTTTCCTATTAAAAAGGCTATTGTTAAACTACAAATTAAAAATATAAATGAATTTATTATTAAAATTACTCCATGTTTTCCAAACATTATATCTCCAATTAATATAAAACTTAAAATAACATAGAATATCCATAAAATTATTGTTAATATTGCATTAGATAGTAATAATTGTCTATTATGTTTTTTATAATTCATACTACTTATTATTGTTCTTTTTCTTATTTTTTCTTCTCTAAAACTAGATAATATTAAACATATTAAATATACACAACCTGCTAAAATAATGTAATTCAAAAAATTATAATAAAATGTTGCTCTTGATAAATTATCTGTATCTAATTTTGATGTTACTTCTATTTGAACTTCATTTAATAAAGCATTATTTATTTTATCTATTAATTCTTCTTCATTTTGTGTTTCTTTTTGGTATATATTTGCTATTTTTATGTAACGAGTAAGCATCATCTCTGCATAAGAAGATTCGCCATTTCCTGTGCTTTTTATTTCAATTTCTGGATTTAATCCATCTAAAAAATCTCTACTATAATTTTCAGGTATATAAATAATGTAATTTACATCTCTATAAAAAAGTGCATCATTTCTTGCTTCCTCTGTATCTTCTATATCTATTATATTACAATTACTTTCTATGTAGTTTACTAAATTATTTGTTAGTTTTCGATTTTCGTCATTATTTGCAATTAAAACATCTGGCTTACTTGCAACAAAACTCATACTATTATCGCTTGTTTGCATATTAAATCCTGCAAATATTATTAGCATTACTGTATATAGCAGAATTGTAAACTTATATTTATTTACTATTTTAGAAAATGTTTTAAATACTGTCATATTTCTGCCTCCTTAAGCTAATATATGAAACTAAAATCATAATACAAGAGAAAACTAATAAACTTCCTAAATTAAAATAAAATCTATCTAATGTATCATAATAATATAATGAATAAAATCCATCTGTTATCATATTCGCTGGATTTATTTTATTTAAAATTGGTACATTTTTATCTACAATGTACTTCATTGTAATACCCATCATTCCTGATAAAAAACAGCCAAACATTGTTACTGCAATTAGGATTCCTGTTTTTGTATTTTCATTTGTTTTAAATACAGTTCCAACTACTAGACCCATTGATAGTCCTGCTAGACTTCCAGTTATACCTAATAAAATAATTAATGGTAAATTATTGCCATAATCTACTTTTAGTACAAATATTGTATAAATGAATAATAATGCAAGTCCAATTAGTGCTATTAAATAACTTGCAAATACGCTACTAAACACTAATTTTAATTTGCTAATTGGTGCAACTGCTACTCTTTTTCCTTTACTACTCATATTGGCTAGATTTTGATTAATTGCAACCATTCCAAATATTCCACCATATAAACACGCCATTGCAATTAAAGTGTAAAATTCTATCATTGTATAACTTAAATTGCTATTTGATATGTTGTTTAGATTAACTTCTTGATTTTGCACTTCTTCGATAATATTTTCGTACAATTTTTCATAATCTAAATTCACATTTCCTGCCATAATTTGTTTTTCTATCTCACTTTTGGCTATATCTTCTACTATTTGAGAAGTTGCATTAATTTCTTCTACTATATATTTAAAAATTGTTTCATTAATTCCTGATTCTTTAACTATTATGTTAGGTTCTTCATCTTCTACTTTTAGATAACCTACTATTTCATCATTTTCTAGTAATTCTTTTGCTTTTTCTTCTGTTACATATTGTGTATTAAACATTCTTTCTTCATTTGATTCATTGCTTAATTCTTCAAATGATTTTTTTAATATTTCATTATTTTTAAATTCTTCATTATCAATTATTGCAATTTGTATAATATTTAATTTTTCACTATTTTCAATATTAGAAAATGCCATATTAAAAAATGTACCAAGAATTATAGGAAATGCAAATGTCCAAAAGATGAGTGCTTTGTTTTTAAAAAGCGTTTTAAAACTATAAATAAAATTATGTATAAACATTAATCTCTAAGCTCCTTTCCTGTAAGTTCTAGGAATACATCATTCAATGTTGGTCTTTCTGAATAAATTTTGTTATATTTAATCTTGTTTTCTTTCAAATATTCCATAAGCTCTACAAGATTGTTTTTTCCTTTTGTATATGTAACTAGTAACAAACTATTAGTATATTTTACTTCATCTACATTTTTTGATTTTTTAATATCTTCTATATAATTTTCTTGTAATTCATTTATTTCAACTGTTATTTTTTCTTCTATTTTAGCAAGTTCTTTTAATTCATCACTTGTTCCTGTTGCTAATATTTTACCTTTATCTAAAATAATAATTCTATCACAAATAATTTCTACTTCTTCCATATAGTGTGTTGTGTAGATAATTGTTGCTCCATTATCTCTTAATTTTTTTATTCCATCTAATATATTATTTCTACTTTGTGGATCTACTGCTACTGTTGGCTCATCTAAAAATATTAGTTTTGGTTTATGTGCTATTCCACAAGCAATATTTAATCTTCTAAGCAAACCTCCAGATAATTGTTTTGGATAAAATTTTTTAAATTCTTCTAAACCCACTAATTCTATTGCATCTTCTATATATTGTTTCCTTAATTTTTTATCTTTTATATATAATCCACAAAAATAATCTATATTGTCATATACTGTTAATTCTTCAAATACTGCCACATCTTGGAATACTACACCAATCTTTGATTTTATATCATAGGCATCTGGTTTCATTTCTTTACCAAATATCTTTATACTTCCTTTGCTAAAATTTAGTAATGATAATATGCAATTTATTGTTGTTGATTTTCCACTACCATTTGGTCCGAAGAAGTCCTAAAATTTCTCCTTCATGTACTTCAAATGATAAATTATCTATTGCTTTTAATTTTTTATATTCTTTACTTAAATTTTCAACTTCTATTATATTATTCATTACTGTTTCCTCCCATTTTTAATCCTTTTAACATCTCCAAAACTGTACTTCCTAACAATTCACTTATTTTTTCATCAGATATTTTAATTGTTGCTGTAGCAACTAGACAAGCTATTCCATGTGTAAATATCCATACTTTTATATGGAATTTCTTTTGCTCTTCAAAAGATAATCCTGTAAGTTTTTGTCCTGCTTTTATTACATTATCTCCTACTTTATCTGACATAACAAAGTTTTCAGCATTTAGATCTGTTTTTTGCATAAAAATAATCTTAAAAAATTCAGGGTAATCTTTTGCAAATTTTATATAGGATATTCCCATTTTTTTATATGCTTTATTTTCATTTATTTCAATTTGCATATATTCTTGGTATTTAGCATATATCTTTTTATAAACTGCTTTTTTTAGTTCTTCCATATCAGTAAAATGTCTAAAAATTGGATGTACTGATGAATTCAATTCTTTTGCAATTCTTCTTGCATTCAAACCTTCAAATCCTTCTTTTTTTACTATTGCATAGGCTACATTTAAGACATCTTCTTTTTTGAATACTGTTCTTGGTGGCATTTTATCATCTCCTCAATAACTTTTGTTACCTAACATTTGTTATTTTATCATATATATTTGTTTTTGTATATAGTTTATAAAAAAAAGAACAAGGATATTTACTTGTTCATTTAATCGTTTTCTATATTAACTTGTTAAGATAATTTTGTTATTACCAAAGCAATAATTAAAGAAATAATTGCAAATCCTATAATAGTTCCTAACCATTTAATTATTTTCATTCTTTTAGGAATATAAGGTTTTAATTCTTCTGTATTAGGTATATTCCATGCTTTTGTATGCTCTACCCAATACCAGTCAATAAAAAGTCTATCAAATATTCCCATTATATACATAATTAATAAACTTTGAATAAATATTTCAGCAAATTCTTTTGCACCATTTATATAATAAACCATTAATGGAACTAAAACAAAACATGGTAAATATAAAACAATAATTGATATTATTGTTTGTTTCTTTATTGTTTTTTTAGTGGTATATCCTAATTTTATTGCTTTATCTTGAACATCTTTTTCATAAAATACTGTAAATTTTTCTGGACCGTTTGCTATACCTATAACACAAAATATCAAAAGTATAAAACACAATACTATACCTTCCATTAAGATTATCATTAAAAACGCCTCACTTTCAAATTATTATTTTTATTATAATATCATAAAAAGAAAAATTACTCTATACTTTCTTTAAAGTAATTTAGAAATTGTAATTTGTCGAGATGATTATAGCATAAAAAAGAAAATTACTCTATACTGCAACAGTATAAAATAATTTTCTTTGAAAATAAAAAGGAGATGTTAATTAGTCTTAAAAAACTTTTTATTAAGGTATTATAATATTGATTTTTTCTTTTTGTTAAATTCTAGTTTCTTTACTTGTCATTAGTCTATCCAAGTGCAACATCTAAAATCATCATTATAACAAAACCTATTGCAACACCGATAGTACCAATATTAGAATGTTTACCTACTTGTGATTCTGGTATCAATTCCTCAACAACAACATAAATCATTGCACCTGCTGCAAAAGATAATAAATATGGTAATATAGGTGTTACAAGTCCTGTAAGAAGAATTGTGATTATTGCTCCTATTGGCTCTACAATTCCAGATAATGTACCATATAAAAATGCTTTTGGCTTTGACATCCCTTCATTTTTTAAAGGCATTGAAATTATTGCTCCCTCTGGAAAGTTTTGTATTGCTATTCCTATTGATAAGGCAAATGCACCTGCAAGAGTAATCGTTGTATTTTGTGCCAAAACTCCTGCAAATACAACTCCAACAGCCATTCCCTCTGGAATATTATGTAGGGTTACTGCAAGTACCATCATAGTTGTATTTTTTAATTTAGCTTTTATACCCTCTGGCTTTTTTGAATTTAAGTGCAAATGAGGTATTATACTATCTAAAACTAACAAAAAGATAATTCCAAATAAAAATCCTATAGCAGCAGGAATCCATGATACTATTCCTTGTTCTTCTGCCATTTCTATTGATGGTGTAATTAAAGACCAAATTGAGGCTGCTATCATTACTCCAGATGCAAATCCTAATAGCAACTTTTGTACTTTTGTGTTCATTTTATTTTTCATTAAGAACACCATTGCAGAACCTAATGTAGTTCCTAAAAAAGGTATTAAAAGACCTATTGCAATATTCTCCATATCAAACTCCTATCTAATTTAATTTCCATTCCATAGATTCTTGTTGTTTATTAACCATATCTTTAAATATACTATTTTTTCCTAATAGTTCTTTTGGAGAGCCTTGTTCTTTAACAACTCCATCTTTTAATAGAACTATTTTATCTGCGTTTGTAACAGTTCTCATTCTATGTGCAATAATTAATACAGTTTTATTCTTTACTAATTTTGAAATAGCTTCCTGAATTTCAGTTTCATTTTCAGCATCTAATGATGCTGTTGCTTCATCTAATAAAATTACAGGAGAATTTTTTAAAATTGCTCTTGCTATAGATATTCTTTGTCTTTCTCCTCCAGATAAATTGCAACCATTTTCTCCAATATAAGTATTATATCCTTCTGGTAAGTTTTTAATAAATTCATCACATTTAGCTTGTTTAGCTGCTTTTATTACTTCATCATCTGTTGCACCTTTTTTACCTATTCTAATATTTTCCATAACAGTATTATCAAATAAAGTTACATCTTGAAATACTATTGAATAATTATTTAGTAAAGTTTCTGGATCTATTTTGGATATATCTACTCCACCCAATAAAATTTTTCCTTTTGTAGCATCCCAAAATCTAGCACATAATTTTGATATAGTTGTTTTTCCTCCTCCTGATGGACCTACTAATGCTGTTACTTCTCCTTGTTTTGCTGTAAATGATACATTTTTTAATACTGTTTCACCTTTACTATATTCAAATTCTACATTTTTAAATTCTATATCATATCCATTTGTCTTTAATTTTTTACTTCCTTCTTGTAAAGGATAATCATAAAATTCGTTCATTCTTTCAATGTTTAATTTTGAAGAAATAATTGCTGCTAAATTAACTAATGTGTTATTCATAGGCTCATATATTCTTGAAACTACTAATAAAAACATAAAAAATGTTAATACGGTTATTTGATTGTTTAATAATAAATATGAACCAACTAATGCAACAGTTCCAATTCCAAATTTTAATAACAATGAAGAACTAATGACAAATATTGCTACACCTAATTCAGCAAATATATTTTTCTTTTCTACTTTTTTTATTTTCTTTGTTAATCCCTCTAAATATCTATCTTCACTATTATTGGCTTTTAAATCTCTTACTGTTTCAATACATTCTTGTATTCCTTCCGTACAATCAATTACTGCTTCATTTTTCTTTCTTGTAAATATATTTTGTACTTTTCCAGATGTTCCGACAATTATTAGTGCTATTGGTAATACCCATAAAGCTGCTAAAGCCATTCTCCAATCGAAGAAAAATAAACTAATTGCAATAATACAAGTTGAAATAATAGAGCCATAAAATTGAGGCATTATATGTGAAAAATTATGTTCTATTCTTTCACAATCTGTTAGTAACACACTTGTTAAGTCTGATAAATCTCTTTTTCCAAAGAAAGAAAGAGGTAACTTTCTTAATCTTTCAGCTAGTGATATTCTTCTTTTTCCACTTTCAATATATGTACTAAAAAATGTAGCATTATATTGAAAATAGTTACTTACATAAAGCAAAACTAAAATTCCTACAATTCCTATTCCATATATATAGTAGTGTGAAACTGGTATTATTCCGTTTAATAAATCGCTTACTAATAAATACAATAAGCCAACTGGAATCATTAAAATTAAATCTGTTATCGTACAGCTTATTGTGGATTTAATAAAGTCTTTTGCTCCCTGCTCGGTCAAAGCATATTTCTTCATTAATTTTTCTATCATACATTTTCACCTACTTTCCATGAAATTGAAGTTTGATAATTATCCCACATTTCTTTATATAATCCGTTTTTATTTAATAGTTCTTCGTGATTTCCTTCTTCTTCTATTTTTCCATTATTTAAAACATATATTTTATCTACATTTTTTATAGTAGATAATCTATGTGCTATCATTATTACTGTTTTATTTTTTGATAATTCCTCAAATGCTTTTTGTACTTGTATTTCATTTTCTGGATCAGCAAATGCTGTTGCTTCATCTAAAATAACTATTTTTGAATCTTTAAGCATTATTCTTGCTATATTTATTCTTTGTTCTTCTCCTCCAGATAGATATACTCCTTTTGTTCCAATTACAGTATCTATTCCTTTTGGTAATTTTTTTATTATATCATCACATTGTGCTAAATGTAGTGCGTGTAAAACTTCCACTTTTGTAGCCTCTGGTTTTGCCATTTTTACATTTTCATAAATACTTGTTTTTAGTAATTTACTATTCTGAAATACAAAAGATATTGTATTCATAAGCATATTTTTCTCTATATCTTTTACATTTACATTTCCTATTAAAATTTCTCCACTATCTACATCATAAAATCTTGAAATTAAATTTGCAAGTGTTGATTTACCACTTCCAGAAGGTCCAACTAATGCGATCGTTTCATTTGGTTTTATTTTTATAGAAATTCCGTCAATAGCATTGTTTTTACTATTTTCATACTTGAATTTTACATCTTTAAGCTCTATTGAATTATCTTTTATTTCTACTTTACTTTCATTATTACTTAATGGTTTAATATCTAAAATGCTATGTATTCTTTGCAAACTATCTTCTACTAACATTTTATTTTCACTCATAAATATTACTTTACTTAATGTTGTACTAATAACTGGAGTAAATATTATATAAAATAACAAGTTCAAGAAAAATGTTTGATCTATTGTTCCTCTACCTACAATTATTAATGTAATTGCAATCAAAAATGCAAATACACTATTTATAAATGTTTGAAATTGTAACATGGGTTTTCTTGCTTTTTTAGTATATGACATACAGAAATTATCATAGTTATCAATAGAGCTTTTAAATTTTTTAAATGTATATACACTCTGTCCAAATGTTTTTACAACTGGCATACCTCTTACATATTCTACTGCTTGATTATTCATATCTTCTAACGCATCTTGATAACTTTTCATATCATCTTGCATTGCTTTTCCAACCATTTTTGACATTGCCATAAATCCTAAAATTGTTGGAATTAAACTTACTAAACCTAGTTTCCAGTCAAATATAAACAATAAGACAATCATACATGTTGGAGTCGCTATTGCAACTGACATATCTGGTAATTGATGAGCTAAATATGTTTCTGTTGCTCCTGTTGCTTCTGATACTATTTTTCTTAATTTTCCAGTACCTATTTCATCTAATTTTCCAATAGGCATTTTTGTAATGTGCTGTAATAATTTAATTCTCATATTAGAGGCTATTCTAAAAGCAGATAAATGTGAACACATTAAAGCAGAAAAATTTACAATCATAGCAAGTAAAGCAAATATAACAGCCATCCATCCATTGTGTATTATATTGGTTGCATCTGTGAAATTTGGCATAACTTCTATAACTTCTTTTATAATAAGCCAAATATAAATAAATGGTACTAATGCTAAAATCCCACTTATAGCACCTAAAACAAGTGATAAGTAAGTTAATATTTTATACTTACCAGCATAAGACATTAATTCTTTAAAATTTTTGTTTTTCAAAACTCTCCCTTCTTTCTTTTGCCTTTTATACATAAAAAATAGGTATATTATTTAATAATATCACCTATCTTTATATACCTTTTATTCTTTTATTTCTACCCCAAACAGTCTTTGATGCTCCAAATGGACTTTCTGTTTTCTGTATTCTACTGGTGAACATCCCAGTTTATCTTTAAAGACTTTTGCAAATTTACTGCTGTTATCATAGCCAACAATTCCTGCAATTTCACTTATATTTTTATTTGTTTCTTCAAGTAAATGTAATGCTCTATGTATCTTATAGTCTTTTAAATAAGTATAAATTGGCTCTCCATATATTTCTTTAAAATATATTTTTAATGGTGTAGTTCCAATATTATATTTTTTTGATAGCATTTCTATTGTTATCTTTTTATCTAAATTTCTTATTAAAAAATCATGTATCTTTTTAATTTTATCTACTTGTGCTTTTTCAATATATCTTTTCTTCTTATTTTCATTATTCATTGGTATTGTAGTAAAAACTAAAAGCAGTTCTAAAACTTTTATTTGAGCATATAATTTATTTTCTTCTGGATTTATATAATATAGTTCATCAAATATATGGATCATCTCTTTTATTGGTTTTAAAATTATTCCCATATTATTATTTAATAATACTGTTTTTAATTCTTTTATATTATCAATAATTTGGCTAAACATTGGAGGAATATTTTTTTCTAGTTCTTCTATACTTATTAAAAGTTCAATACCTTCATAATATCCTTTTGTAAATACTGCCTCTATTCTTTGAATTTTATTTATATTAGCTGAAATTTCACCTTCTCCTAAAAAAAGTAATTTATCTTCTGGCATAGTACATTCAAATATTCCTCTTTTACAATAATTAATTTCTACATAATCTCTTTCAATATCTTTACTACTTGTTGGAGAAATTTCAGTATTAAATTTATTATATATTAAATCTAATCCAGGAAATAAATGATAAAATGTCATTTGACTTAATTCTTTTCCATCGTACATAGTAAATATACTTTTGTATTTATCATTATATTTCATTTGCATTTGTTCTGGATATATTTCTTTCATTTTCTTGCTCCTAACAAATTATTCTTTTTCTTTTAGATAATAATGTCTAATTGGTTTTAAATCATTATCTAATTCATAACAAATTGGATTTCCTGTTTGTAACTCTAATTTTATAATATCTTCATCACTTATATTGTCTAAATATTTAATTAGCCCTCTTAAACTATTTCCATGTGCTGCTATAATTACTCTTTTTCCTTTTTCTAGTTCAGGTTTTATATCAGTATTCCAATATTCTAAAACTCTTTTTATAGTGTCTAACAAGTTTTCTGTTTTAGGTAATTCATTTTCTGTTAAACCTTTATATTTGGGATCATTGCCTGGATACCTTTCATCTGTTACCTCTAATTCTGGTGGTCTTACATTTGTACTTCTTCTCCATAATAATACTTGTTCAGCTCCATACTTTTCTCTTGTTTCATCTTTATTTAGTCCTTGTAATGCCCCATAATGTCTTTCATTCAACTTCCAACTTCTTTTAATTTCTATTTTTTCTTCTCCCATTTCTTTTAGAATATAGTCTAATGTATCTTCTGCTCTTTTTAATACAGAAGTAAAAGCAATATCAAAATGAAAATCTTTTTCTTTTAATATTCTTCCAGCCTCCTTTGCTTCTTCAATACCTTTTTTTGATAATGGTACATCCGTCCAACCAGTAAATTTATTTTCTAAATTCCAAACACTTTGTCCATGTCTTACTAAAACTAACTTAATCATAACCAATACCTCCTATAACTTTTTTATTTTTCTGACTAAAATATTATCATAATTAAATTCGTTTTTCAAATCTAATTAGAAACTAAAAGAGAATCATTTTCTAATGATTCTCTCTCGAAAATAAAAGGGGATGTTTTGTGTGCTAATTGCTTCATCTACAATTAGCACAGCTATTCTATTCTGCTTGTTTTAATATTTCGTTTGCTTCATCTTCTGTTAAGAATTTATTTTCTATCATCTTTTCCATTACTTGCCTTTGTCTTTGTTTTGCTAAATCTGGATTTTTAGTTGGTGCATAAACTGATGGTGCATTTGGAATACCTGCAAGTAATATACATTCGTAGTCAGTCATTTCATCTAACTCTTTATTAAAATAGCCTCTACAAGCCTCTTTTACTGTGTAATAGCCATCTCCAAAGAAAATGTTATTTACATACAATTCAAATATATCTTCTTTTGAGTAATGTGATTCTATGTTCCAAGCCATAAATACTTCAGCAATTTTTCTTTCCATTTTCTTTTCTTGTGTAAAGTACATATTTTTTGCTAATTGTTGTGTTATTGTACTTCCACCTTCTACATAAGACATTGCTTTTATATCATTTATTGCTGCTCTACCTATTGCGATTATATCTATTCCATTATGCTTATAAAATCTTTTATCTTCTACACTTATTACTGCATTTACATACATTTGTGGTAATTCTGAAAACTCTGCATAATTTTCTTTTGACCTAATTTCTTCTACTTTTTCTTCAAGAGGCATATTTTCTATTGCCTCTTTATACATATTATATCCATTATTCACAAATAACAAAGCTATACTTATTCCAATCAATAATAAGAAAATTAATACTTTTAATATTTTTTTCATCTTTTACCACCTCATTTCTTTTTACATTTATTTTTTCTTATCCTTCTACATTCATTGCTGTTTTAACATCTTCTGGTAATTCACTTTCTTGTACTTCTTTCCAATTTACAACTCCACGAATTTGCATTACTTCTAATTCCAAATAAGCATCTTCTCTTAATTCTCTACTTGTCTTAAATTTAATTTCTTTTTCTTTTCCATTTTTGTTATATGCTGTTAATGTATATTCGTACTTCATACCTCCTGATTCGGTAATTTCTTGTATTTTTGTATTGTCTATTTGTGTATAATATAAGTCTTTATGTATTACTAAAAAGTAATATGCTCCTACTATTAAAGCTATCACTATAATTACTGCTATTATCATTGGTAATTTTTCTTTAAAACTTTCCATATTCTATTCCTCCTCTTTAATTATGTTTTTACTTCCGAAATATGTTGCTAGGAAATATAATCCGTAAATTGCTCCAATAATTACTGCTGTTACAATAATTGATGGTAGTAATTCTTCTGGTGAAGCAAGTGCTGCAAGCATTGATAAGATAAATTTAATTCCAAACATTGAATGTACTATTGCTAAAGTAAGTGGCATCATAAAGAATATGAATATTTGTCTAAATAGTGCTTGATTTATCATTTTTTCATCACAACCAATTTTTCTTAATATTGTATATCTTTGTTTGTTGTCAGAACTTTCCGTAAGTTGTTTTAATGCTAAAATAGCTGAACTTGCAATAAGGAATACAATACCTAAATAAATTGCTATAAATATAATAATTGTTGATAAACCTTTACTAGCTTCTGTTAAGCTAATTTTTGTTGTTCCTTCAAGATCTATTCCTTTGTCTGTTACATTTTTATATAAAACACTATTATCATCATATCCTGAAAGTTCGTTATCTAATGTTACTTTTTCTTCTTCAGTTTCTGCATTATAGTTAGCTGCTAAAAAGTATTGTTCTGTATTTTCTTCTTTTATCTCAAAACTATCTGGAACTAATATAATACCTGCATTCATATTACTTGTACTCATAAACACAAAGCCATCTTGACATTCATTGTATTTTGCATGATATGTTTTTCCATTGATTTGTATATTAGAATTTTGTGCTAATGTTTCATTCCTTAAATCTATCATTTGCTCAAAATCACAAAGAACTATATATTCATCATCGTTTAGCGAATACTCTTCTTCTCCATATAATTTTGCAATTTTGTTATAGTCTGATATTTTAATTACTGATTCTGGTGTATCATAAGTTAGCATTGAAAATTGTGATTTAGCCTTTTCATAGTAATTTCCTAGACTATACTTTAAAGTCCATTCTGGTATTGCATATATAGGTATTTCAACAATATCTTTTAAATTATTCATATCATATCCATTTGTTTCAAGTGTATAACTTACAAGATGTCTTGAATCTTCTATTTGTTCTTCTGTATTATATATTGTTTTTCCACTATATGAGCTTACATAACTTTCTGGTAGATATGCTGTTTTATATAGATTAACATCTACAGGTGTAAATTTTTCTAATTGTGAATCTAATGCTGATTGTATTGATAAACTACTTGATAATGCACTAATTGTCATAAATAACATTAAACAAATAACTGTCATACTAACTATATTAGTATTTATTTTGTTATTTAATTGTCTTAACACAAACATATTTGTTCCTTTTAAGTAAACACTTTTCCTTGTTTGTATAAGTCTTAATATAAATCCTGATAATGACCAGAATATTCCAACTGTTCCAATTACTCCCATTAGAATTGGCTTTAATAATTGTTCACCTGTTCTTAATTCATAAACTCCACCTGTTACTAAATAATAGGCATATCCAAGTAATACACTTGATGCTATAAATATAAGTATAGAAATAATTGGATTTTTTAATTTAACCTTTTCGTTTTTCTTTACTGCTGTTAGTAAGTTGATTAGTTTATATCTTGAAATAGTTAATGTGTTAAATATAATTACTGCAATATACATTACTGCAAAATATATACAAGTCTTTATACAAGCATCTTTTGAAAATACAAATGTAAATTCACTCATATCTGCTTCAAATAATTTTGCAACTAATATAGACATAAACTGTGATGCAAATATTCCTATGAATAATCCGACTGCTAGCGATAATATTCCAATTAGTATTGTTTCAAGTAAAATAATTCCAGATATTTGCCTTCTACCCATACCAAGTGACATATATATACCAAATTCTCTTTTTCTTCTATTTATTAAAAAGTTATTTGCATATACAATTAGAAATCCTAGAACTATAGCAATAAATACTGAAACCATCCCAAGCATTTGAATTAATAATTGTATCATTTCTCTGGTTGACTGTGATACTTCTATCATTGCTTGTTGACTGTCTATACTATTGAACATATAGAATATCGCTACACCTAATACTAAAGTTAAAAAGTATATTGCATAGTCTTTAAAACTCTTTTTCATATTTCTAAAAGATAACTTAAATAACATCGTTCAAATCACCTCCAAGAAGTGTTTGTACCTCAATTATTTTTTCAAAAAATTGTTTTCTTGTATCTTCACCTTTTACTAATTCATTGAATATCTTTCCATCTTTAATAAATATAATTCTTTCTGCATAACTAGCTGTAAAAGCATCATGCGTTACCATTAAAATTGTAGCACCTAATTTTTGATTTAAGTGTTCAAATGTTTCTAATAGTTGTCTTGCTGACTTTGAATCTAATGCTCCAGTTGGCTCGTCTGCAAGTACCATTTTAGGGTTTGTTATAATTGCTCTTGCCGATGCTACTCTTTGTTTTTGCCCACCAGAAATTTGATAAGGATATTTATTTAGTATTTCTGATATTTCAAGTTTTTGTGCTATTTCTTTAACTTTCTTATCTATTTCGTGTGAATTTACTTTTTGAATTGTTAAAGCAAGTGCAATATTTTCATAAGCTGTTAGAGTATCTAACAAGTTAAAATCTTGAAATATAAATCCTAATTCTTCCCTTCTAAATTTGTTTAGCTTATTTCCTTTTAATTTTGTAATGTCTTGATTATTTATAATAATCTTTCCTGCTGTTACTCTGTCTATTGTCGAAATACAATTTAATAATGTTGTTTTACCTGATCCTGATGCTCCCATTATTCCAACAAATTCTCCCTCTCCAACATTAAAACTAATACCATCTATCGCCTTTGTTAAATTTGATTTATTTCCATAGTATTTTTCAATGTTTTTTACCTCTAATACATTACTCATTATAAAATCTCCTTTCCTATGTTCTAACTATATTATAAAACTTTAAATATTTCCTTGCCATTTTTTAATCTTACATTTGTCTTACATTTTTGTAAGATAAGAAAAAATAGCTCTATAAAAAGAGCTATTAAAAATTTGTATAACTATTCTTCGGAAAGATTATTCTAACTTCTGTTCCCTTATCTTTTTCAGAATTTAATTCTATTCCTAATCCTAGTTTATCACATAATTTTTTACATAAATATAGTCCAATTCCAGTTGATTTTTGACCTATAATTCTTCCATTTTCTCCTGTAAAACCTCTTTCAAATACTCTTGTTATTTCTCCCTTTTTAATTCCTATTCCATTATCTTTAATATATAAAATTACTTTATCATTTTTTTCTTGTGAGGAAATTTCTATTTTTTTATTTTCTTTTTTAGAGTATTTTATTGCATTTTGTATAATCTGATTTATGATGAAAATTGCCCACTTGCTATCTGTATATACTACTTCTTCTTTTAAATTTGAAAGTTCTAATGAAACTTTTTCATTTATAAGTGTAGTCTTATTCTTTAAAATTGCTCCATTTACTATTTCTTTTAAGTTTGTTTTATTTATAATATAATCTTTTTCTACTGCATTACTTCTAGCATAGAATAAGGCTTGTTCTGTATAGTTTTCTACTTTATCTAATTCTTCATCTATGCTTTTTGTTACTTCATTTTTATTATTTTCTATAATCATTTTACTTGCTGCAATAGGTATTTTAACTTCGTGAATCCATAGTTCAATATATTCTTTATAATCTTCTTGAATGTTTTTATAATAGTTCACATTTTCAAGCATTGATTTCCCTGTATCTTGCAGTATATCTTTTAATATTTTGCCTTCTATAAAATTAGGTGTTTTTATTATTTCTGAAATTAAATACTTTTCTTTTAAATCTTCCATATTTTTTATTAATTCATTATAGTAATCTTTTTTCTTTTTATACTCAATTAATATTGCAAGTACTAATATAAAAATAATAATAAAAGCACAATATACTCTTATTAAAATACTAATATTGTAAGCAAGTAATAAAATTTCTACACTCACTAAAGCAAGTATTGTACCAATAATTAAAACCATTTTTTCTTTTATATAATCTCTAAATCTCATTTTAATAAATACCCTTGACCTCTCCTAGTTTCAATTCTATCTATAAGTCCTAATTCTTCTAGTTTTCCTCTTAACCTTTTTATATTTACACTTAAAGTATTGTCATCAATAAATTCTTCACTTTCCCATAAATAATCCATTATCTCATCTCTTGATACAATTCTTCCTCTGTTGATACATAAGTAATATAAAATAGTGTATTCATTTTTGGTAAGTTCAATTTTTCTATCATCTTTTTTAATTACCCTCTCTGCGATATTTAATTTAAAACCATCACAGTCAATTTCTTGCATTTCTTTATCTGACTTTTTGTTTCTTTTTAGCAAACCATTTATTTTAGCAAGTAATATTTGTATGTTATATGGCTTTGTTACATACTGATCTGCTCCGTAATTTAAGCTCATTAATTCATCTATTTCATTATCTCTACTTGTTACCATTATAATTGGTACATCTGATGTTTTTCTAACTTCTTTACATACAAATTCACCATCTGTGTATGGCAAATTTATATCTAATAATATTAAATCCGCATTTTCATTTAATATATCTTGAATCGTATTATCAAATTTTTCTAATCCTTTTGCAATAAAACCATGTTTAGTCAAAAATGTTTCTAATTCTTTTCTTAATTTTTTATCATCTTCTACTATTAATATTTTTTGCATATTTTTGTCCTCCTAAAAGCATTATACCATACTTTTAAAAAATAAAAATGACATTTTTGTAAGATAAATCAAAACGAGAGCCACTATTTCTAGCAACTCTCTATTAAAATAAAAGGGGATGTTTTGTGCTTTAAGGCACTTTTATTGTGGTATTATAATATCATTTTTTCATTTTGTCAAATTTTAATTTTATTCTTTAAATCTTAGGTATTAATACATACACAAAACCAATAGCTCCTATAACCATAAATATAATACCTACTAATATAATTCTTTTTCTTTTAGAAATCTCTTCTTTTTCTAAATCTGTTATATTTTTTATTGGGTATTTTCTTCTTTTTAATAAATATATTATTAATCCTTCAGAACTTTGTCCATTTGTTGTAAGTAAGCCCATTAGTTTTGGGTGTTTCAAACCTCTTGCCTTTGCATCTATGATTGTTATTTTGTATAATTGATAAACCATTGAAACAGCACCTACTAAATAAATTGCTATAAATATAGCCATAAATATATAATTCATAAAATCCTCCTATATCTTTTTTATGATTTGGTAAAATAAAAATGAAAAACTAATAATAGATACCGTAAAAATAATAATTATTATAGAAGTGCTTTCATTAAAAATTATTCCTACTATTACAAATGCTATTATTAACAAAATATTTAATAAAACTGCATATAAAATATTTTTATTACTTTTAACAATATCTGTACTATCCTTTAAATAATCTAATACTTTGTCATCATAACTTAATAAGTTATCCAATGATACATTAAAGAATTTACTTAAATTTACTAGACTATCTATATCTGGATAAAATTTACCATTTTCCCAGTTTGATATTGTTTGTCTTGTTACATTTAGTTTTTCTGCTAATTGTTCTTGTGAAAGATTTTTTTCATTTCTCATTGCTATTATTTTTTTACCTAAATCCATCGTTTCCTCCTTTCACAATAATTATAATATTTTGTATATTTTTTTCTACCAAATATATTTTACATTTATGAATTATTAGCGTCAAACATATTTTACATAGTAAAATTATGGGTTATAATCTAGCTTTTTTTATCGAGGGTTTTAGCTTTTCTTTCTAGTCAAGAAAATTCCAATAACTAATCCAATAAAAATAATTGGTGCTATTCTAATAAACACCCACTCAAAAGAATGTATAGCCACTCCTAAAACTGCTTTTTCTGGATCATTATAATTCCAATTTAGGTATGGACTATTTAATAAAATTAAAACCACAAAAATGCCAACTATAATTAAACATAATGAGATTAGCAACCAATGAATTATTTTTCTTCTCTCATTTTTTCTTTGTGATAGTTGTAAATTTATTACTTCTAATTTTTCAGAAATTGCTTTTAAATCATCTGTTTTTTGTTCAGAAATTTTTTCTCCAAGTAAAGTGCTTACATTTGTATCTAAAACTTCAGCTAAATTAATTAGCATTTCTGCATCTGGAACAGATAATCCTTGTTCCCATTTTGAAATTGTTTGTCTAACTACATTTAATTTTATAGCCAATTCATCTTGTGAAAGTCCTTTTACTTTTCTCAATGTTTTAATATTTTCTTTTAACATTTTACAACAGCTCCTTTCTGCAATTATTATATAAAGAACTGTCCGTTGCTACAAGCAATGCTTTTTAACATTTGGGATTTTTCCTTATAAATCAGCATTTAATTTCTCTCATAACTTGTAATTTGTCTTTATTTTTGTATTTCATTAGTTATCTTATCTAAACTAGAAAAATCAATAAAATTAACCTTTTTGTTATAAGTTTCTATCATTGCTCTATCTTCAGCTGTTTGCTTTTCATTTGGTAAATTCTTAACTGCATTATAAAGCAATTTCATCATAGTTTTATGGGCAAAGTTTAATTTTGAATAATCTATTCCACCTCTTAAATGGAAGATTTTTGCTTTTTCAAGAACTTCTTTTGGTATCTGATTTTTTATATTATTCCTTATATTATTTTTATTTACTTCATCCGTTGGGTCCGAAAGACCAACTGTTGCAATAAGAATTTTTTTGTTTGAAATATTATTTAATTTTTTTAGTGTTTTTGACATTCCTAATACTCCACTGGCATACAAAGCACCTAAATAAATAATATTATCATAATCATTTATTTGTTGATTAAATTTTTTAAAAGAAATTGCTTTTATATTAGTTCTTTTTGAAAGTTCTTCTGCATATTGTTTTGTTGTTCCATAATGAGAACCATATATTATAATACTATTCATAGAAACTCCTATTTTTTACAAATTAACGTTTTGCTATCCAGTTTAACATTTTTTCTTTTTCTTCGTTAGAAACATTTTTATTTTTATATATTTTCTTAGAATTTTCTATTGATTTTTTAATATCTTCTATTAAATTAGGGTTTTTATTTAAAACTTCTTTTTCAATAAACAACGTCTCTCCTGATAGTTCTTCTCTTAAAAGATAGTTCACACCAAGCATATTATACATAAGTGAACTATTTTTACCATCATCATAAGTAAAATAAACACCTTCTGGTGACTCTACATATTTTCCTGTAAATGTAAACCAAGGAAATCTAACTTCTGCACCAGATACAAATTTTTCACTAACACCATATTTTGATAAATTAACATTATATTCCACCTTGTAATTAGAAAAACTGCCTTTTAAATCTTTTAATCCATGAAATTGAAACCAACTAGTAACAATATTCTTTCTTGTATAAAAAATAATAAATGGTTTAAAAATAAGAAGTATTCCTAGCACTACTAATAATAAACTTACTAAAATATATAAAACCCCTTTACCTGATGGTTCATATATAAAAGCAAATATTAGTAAAATTGTAAATGGAATAAAAAATATAGAACTGAAGATTCCTATTTTTCTATAATATTTCTTGTTTTGAGCTAAAAACAAGTTTTTAAATCTTTCAAAATTAATCATAGCATTATAATTAACTTCATTCATAAATAACACCTCTTTATTTTATAATTAAAGAAAGCAGACAATATTTTTTAAAATCTTAATTATTTTTTGCATTTAACAATTTATCTTTTAAATCTTTTTCAATTACAACTAATTCTTTTTCCACTTCTTTACGTTTTACTCTTCCTTCTTCGCTTATTTTAATTGTTTCTTCAATTGTTGTTATTAAATCGTCATTTACTTTTTTTAGTGTTTCTAATTCAACAATTCCTTTTTCATTTTCTTTTGCTATTTCTATTGTATTTGTTTTTAGCATTTCAGAATTTTTCTTTAATAACTCATTTGTTGTTTCTGTTACTTGTTTTTGTAAATCCAATGCACCTTTTTGCCTAATAATTCCAATTGCAAGAACAATTTGACTTTTCCAAAGAGGTATTGTATTTAGTATTGATGACTGAATTCTATCTACCAAAGCTTTATTCCCTGACTGGATAAATCTTATTTGTGGAGCTGTTTGAATTGCAATTGTTCTTGTTAATTTCAAATCATGTATCTTTTTTTCAAATCTAGCAGTAAAATCACTCATATCAGCAACTTTTTGTGCATTTAAAGGATCTTTTGTTTCTTCTGCTTTTTTTTGCATTTCTGGTAGTATTTTTGTTTTTAATTCTTCGATTTTTTTATTTCCTGCAATAATATATAAATCTAAATTATGAATACATTCCGTATTCTTTTCAAATAAATTGTCAAACATAACAATATCTTTTAGGAGAATTGTTCTTTCATTGTCAAGCTTTTCAGATATTTCATCTATTTGACTTTCAATTTTTTGATATTTTGCAAAAAATCTCTTTGTTTTATCTACTAATTTTCCAATTATAGGAATATTCTCTAATGGACTTTCTTGTATAAAACCATTTACGTCTGTATCTTTTACTTTAACCATTAAATTAGATAAAATATCACCTACATAATCTGTATCTTTTGCTCTTACATCTTCTAACATTTTATTTGAGAAATTTGCAATTTCTGACTGTGCTCCTACTCCATATTGAATCACACTGTTAGAATCTCCATCTTCTATATTTTTCATAATGTTTGTTACTTCTTTTTTATCTTCTTCTGATAATTTGTTATAATCATATATATTTTCTTCAGTAATTGCTGTACTTCCTTCTTTGATAATTAAATCTTCTTTTTTAATTTCTTCCATAATTTTTTTACTCCTTACAATTTATTTTTATTTTATACCATCCATTATTTTTTGCATCGTATCTGGATTTGGCATTTGAATAACTGCATTTATATTTTTAGGTATTCCATAAAATCCTTCAACTTCTGTATTTATTGTTCCATTAACACCTGTTCTAAATCCGTGTTTTTCCCAAGCTATTTTTTGTATTTCTTCATCTTGCATTGCTTCTATTAGTTTTGCTCCTTTTTCATTTAAAGCAATTAATGGGTGAGAACTCCATACTGTTGGTTCTGGGTATAAAACTGCTACTTGCTCTTTTACCATATTCCAATCATTTGGATTTTCTATTGCAAATTCTATCATTTGATTTTCATAGCCTGCAATCATTGGTTTAGCTCCCATTCCTGTTTTCAAATATTGTTCAAATAAATCTCCTGAAGAATGTTCCATATAACCAATTTTTCCAAAAAAGTCTTTTAAATTAGGTAAAATTGTATCAACAGTACTTGAATCAACTACTGTTTCATTATTCATAATATTTGCAACTAAACCTGCAAACATATTTCCTGAATTTGATTTATTAGGATCAGTTGATTGTATTGTTACATACCCATACAAATCATTTACACCAATATCACTCCACTTTTTCTTGTCTGTTACTAATTTTATTAATGCTGATGTATCTGCAATATAATATGAATTGTCTTTTTCTTCTACTATTCCATTATTAATTAATGCTTCCGCGATTGGTTTCCAAGTATAAATTACAATTGGTGAATTAAATACAATTTCACTTTTATATAATTTATCACTTTTAGTCTGATTAAATAATTCTAATGCTGTTTGACTAGATGGAAATAAATAATCTTTATCTGATGAATCTTGTTCTATCATTTCTATAGAACCAGCTTTTGTATATTCAACTGTTATACCATATTTATCTTTTAATATTTTTTTAACTTCTTCATCTTGCATAAGACCTTCTTTTTCTCCACCTAAATATCCTGATACTGTTATTTCTTCTGGTTTATTCACATTTACAAATTGAAATGCAATAATTACTATGATTACTAGTAATAATATAATTCCACCTACTATTTTTGACTTCATTTTTTCACCTCCAATTTTAAAAATCTTTCATCTGAATACTGCTTTTTAAAAAATCTATTTCCGTATCTAAATCTAATGCATCATTCTGTATCATTTTTGTAAACTGGTCGTCTAAAGATTTATTTATCATTACAAGTGTTTTTTCTGTTTTTGATATAACATCTTCAATTTCTTTTGTATGTATATTTTGAGAAGATATTTCAAAGTATGAATTTACAATTTTATAAATTGTTTCTAAATAATATGTAAAAAACTTTTTATTTTCGCCTATTTTCTTTGGATGTTTTTCTAAATATTTTAATATTTTTGCTATCTTTCCTATTATGTCATTACACTCTTGTTTTATATGTGGTTTGGTTATTTGATTTTTAATATTAATTATTTTTTCATAATTATCATAG
>UMJJ01036469.1_pt1 | contig 49039 bp, 48 predicted proteins | sample 1966051 | NCBI WGS metagenome assembly UMJJ01 (sample SAMEA4836147, study PRJEB28245) | human gut metagenome | biome: gut microbiome; material: fecal sample | place: Denmark | collected 2008
AATTTTTTATAACCCCTTGACAAACACTTTATAATAGTAGTATAATTCATTTTGTCAGTTTAAGAAATGCAGATGTGGCGGAACTGGCAGACGCACAGGACTTAAAATCCTGCGGGACTTAACCTCCCGTGCCGGTTCGATTCCGGCCATCTGCACCACAGAGAGTAAGAAATAGCGATATTCTTACTCTCTATTTTTTGTGCATTTTATATATTTGCTAACATATTGCTAACTAGTTTTATCTATATTGGTTCTCTACCTACTAATTTTGTACAATCTTTCGTATTTTTCCAACGTATCATAATATAAAGATAGGTTACTTAAAAAAGTACAAACATAGTATATCCTCTTCTCTGCCACAAAGTACACCACATGCAAAAAAAAGCACACAGACCTTCTGCATGCTTTATATGAATTCATATATTTTTATTACAAATCTATATAAATCTTATTTTTTATTTACTAAATCTTTTAGAGCTTTTCCAGCTTTGAATACTGGAGCTTTAGATGCTGGTATTTTGATTTCTTCTTTAGTTTGTGGGTTTCTTCCTTTTCTAGCTGCTCTTTTTCTTACTTCGAAAGATCCGAATCCTACTAATTGAACTTTGTCACCTTTTGTTAGGGCTTCAGTTACTGTTTCGATGAAAGCATTTACTGTTGCTTCAGCACTTTTTTTTGTTTCTCCTGTTTTAGCAGCGATAGCCGCGATTAATTCAGATTTGTTCATTTAAATTACCTCCTATAAGATTGTATGTAGATTTATAATTTATCTACTATTACATTTATTCGCCAAACTTCGCTAAAATCCTTCTTTTTTTATGGATTTTATTTAAGAAAGTGTTGGTACTCTAAGGATTGTTCCATCTCTTTAATAGGGCATTGGCTGTAATAGTGTATTTTAAGCCTTTTTCGGCTCTTTGTATAATCCAAGTTTTGTTAATACAGCATAGATTTTTTGTCCATATGGAATCATAAAAATTTCTTCTTTGGTAAATATTTTTAATGTAATAAGGGCAAGTACATAAATAATTACTGCAACACATAGTGCTATTATTGTTACCAATTTTCCTGGTAATATACCAGTTAATACAAAATAAATTGCATAAGAGCAAATTCCCATCATAATTGTTGCAAGTACTGGTTTTACAATAAATTTTGAAAATCCCAATTTTAAACGAATACTTCTTCTAATAACAATAAATACAATCGCACATGCTACCATGTGGCACACAACAGAACCCATGGCAGCTCCTGCTGCTCCAATAGATGGAATTGGCACTAACACCAAATTACATACTAACTTAGCAAGTACTCCTACACCTAAAGCTATGGCTGGTACCATTACTTTTCCTAATCCCTGCAAAGCTCCATTAATAGTTTGTTCTAATACAGTAAATAATATGGTAAAACTACTAATTTGAAGTAATAAAGTTCCTTCTGTTGCATTTGGGAATAATAACTCTAAAATAGGTCCTGCAAATAATGCCATTCCTATGGTACAAGGAAGTCCAATGAGCATTGTAACTAGTAATGAAAACGATAATCTTTTTTCTGCTGTTTCCATATCCTTTTTCGTCATTGCTGCTGCAATAGCAGGTACAAGTGCCGTTGCAAAAGCTATATTAAAGGATAACGGGAGTGAAGTTAATGTATCTACTTTTCCCCCTAAAATTCCATATTGTACCATAGCAGCTTCTTCGGACATAAAGTTCTTTAGACCTGCTACTACAGTAAAAGAATCTATATTCTTATTAATAGAAGACATAATAGAACTTAATGAAATAGGAATAGAAACCATTAATATTTTTTTTGCAATAGATAAAGCAGAAGCTTCTCTTCTTTTGGTAGTTTTTCTGATTTCTTCTCGGATTTCTTTTTTCTCACTAGTATAGTATAAATATAAATATCCAAAACTTAAAAAAGTAGCAAGGGTTGTAGCAAGAGTTGCTCCTGCTGCCATATATACAGTATTTACTTTAGATAACATTGCTACAATTTCTACAATTAATATCGTCAAAAATGTTTTAAATATTTGCTCTAACGTTTGTGAATTTGCTGTTACTTTTAAATTTTCTCTTCCGCTAAAATACCCTCTTATTACAGATGCCACTGCCACAAAAAAGATAGATGGAGATAGTGCCACCAAAGTAAGTTCTGCGTCTGGAATTTGTAACCAATTATAGGCTATATGATGTGCTCCAAAGAAGAGTAATAAAGTTCCTATTAATCCAACAAAAGCAAATAAAACAAATGCAATTTTAAAGATACGGTGTGCTCCTTTGTGGTCTCCTACTGATTCTTTTTCTGATACTAATTTTGAAATAGCATTTGGTACCCCAATGGAAGATAAGGTAAGCAGTAATGCATAAATTTGAAATCCGCTACTATAAATTGCATTTCCTGCATCTCCAAATCCTTCTTTATTGGTAAGATATAATTTATATACTAATCCTAATAATTTTATTAGCACTTGTGAAAACATAAGAGCTAGGACACCTTGCATAAAACTTTCTTTATGCCCTCTCCTATCTTTTCTTGTTTTAGCGTGTTTTCCTCTCAATCTTTTACCTTCCTTCTCCTCATTTATCTTATTTAAAACTTATACATCTTTTTCTACAATTATTCCTTTTCTTGTTTTTTAATTATATGCATAATTCTAATAACTTTCAAGTCTTTTACAAAAAAACTCATACATTTTGCGCGAAAGTATTGTTTTTTTGCTCAATTTATAGGATAATATATAGTGTAATGATAGAAATTAAAAGAAAGTGGTGAAACCATTGAAGTATATAGATAAATTTCTAAAATTTTTAAAAACCGATAGAAATACATTTTTAACTTTTGTTTTAACCCTTATTACTATTTATTTGGTAATTGATAGGGCTGTGGAAATTTTATTCTTATGTTTTACCGGAATATCTCTTAGTTATTGGGGGCCAATACAATATACGCTTGCCTTAGCCTGTCCGGTATTTGCATTTTTATTCTCGTTTGCATCTAAGTATGTTACATCTGATAGAATAAAATTATCCTTCTTCCATTTGTATTGTATTTCTCTTTATATTATTGCATTATCCATGTTTATGCAATGGTTAAACGGATTTTTATGGATAGGATTTTTATCCGTACCAAATTACAGCTATATTGTTCAGAATTTTTCTGAATTAATTAAACCAGCTTTTATTGGTATTGCTATTTATTTACCATTAATGACAGCTTACCCATTGTTTAAATGGCTATATACCGGTATTAATGATAGTAAAGATATTCGTGATTCTATTTTTGATTATGGTGGATTAGACTTATCGGATAAAAAACAAGGTTTAGGACCTTATACTTGTGAAATTTACCTTTGTAAAGAAAAAGAATATGGAAAACCAGTTACTATTCCAGAAAATCAACGTTTTAACCAAATGTTAGTAGTAGGAACTTCTGGTTCTGGAAAAACTTCTTTAATTTTTGAACCAATGATTGCGAGAGACATGGAAAAGAAATTTTTCTTCCGAGAAGTTTCTAAGGAAATGGGATACACTGCTTTAAGAACTGGCCTTGCCACTTTAAGATTACCTTACGATAATGAATACTTAAATCAAAACTTTACATTAGATATGTTAATTCCTAATCCAAACAAATTGCCATTATATAAAGCATATATTAAAAATATGATTTTAAGTGATAATGGTTCCCAATTTATATATAAAAACCTTGGAATTACTGCAATGTCACCAGATTTCGAATCTACTTCTCACATGTTAGATGTTGCTAAAAACTTTGGACTTAAAGTACACTTGATTGACCCAGCAGATCCGCATTCTCCAGGTTTAAATCCTTTTGTTTATGAGGATCCGACACAAACAGCTATTGCTATTTCTTCTGTCTTAAAAGGAATGTACTTTACTTCTAATAGAGATGTAGAAACAGCTTTCCGTGAAAATGTTGCAGCACAAGCTATTGAGAATTTATCTATTTTATTAAAAGAAATGTATCCAAGGCTACATGAAGGAATGCTTCCTAATTTAGAAGATTTATTAAAAATGTTAAATAACTTTGATTTAGTAGAACAGATGTGTAACGAGTTAGAACAAGACGAAGAACTTGCCGAAAAATACGAAATGTTACTTGGTTACTTTAAAAAGAATTTTTATGCTGGTGCTCCAGGAAGAGCCGATACAGAAAAATTTGTTTATTCTGCTGTATCTCAGTTAGATAATTTACTACGTTATTCTGGTGTAAGAAATATTTTATGCAACAGAACCAATAACTTAAATTATGATTCTGTATTAGCAAATGGCGAAATCACTCTTGTTTGTACCAGACGTGGAGATTTAGGTGCAGCAGCACATAAAGCTTTTGGTTTATTCTTTATTTTATTAATGCAATATTCTGTACTACGTAGACCTGGTAACGAAAAAACAAGAATTCCACACTTTTTCTACATTGACGAATTTTCTGATTTTATTTGCAATGCAACAGAAGCCATCTTTACCGTGTATCGTAAATATCGTGTAGGAACAATTATTTCTGCACAAAACTTACAACAGTTAGAAAAGAATGGTTCTAAATTCCGTAATACAATTACATCCAACTGTACAACTAAAGTAGTATTTGGAAATAACACACCAGAAGATAATGATTGGTGGTCTAAAGAAATGGGAGAAAAAAGAGAGTGGCAATACAACAACAATTACAATACTAAGGCTACCAAAGATAAGCAAGCAGGATATGACCCTACTCTTGGTGGTATTAAATGGGGTTGGACCTCTAACTTTAAGCCAGGTAAAATTCAGTCACTTAAATTTAAAGCCTGTGCTTATAAAACACGAACTGTTTCTGGAAAAAATAATATAGGCGAAGGAAAATTGGATTTCCTAGCACAAAAATATAAAGAACCACAAGAATCTAAGGAATACAACTTTAGTAAATTTACCAACGGTATTTCTGAATCTACCAAATCGAAAAAGATAAAGGAAAAATTAATCAAAAACACTTTCCAAGTAGATGAAAGAGGAGATGTTGATCCAATCCGAACTGACGACAATGATACTATTTTTAACTTAAATTCTAATGATGGTATTGTGTTTGATTTAAAACGTGGAAATCCAAATAGTGGTAAATAACGATAATAAAAAACAGAGGTAAGTCCCCTCTGTTTTTTATTTATCTTTTATTCGGTTTGTAATAATTTAAGTTCTACATTTTGCATTTTATATTTATTGGTGTCTTTATCTAATACAAACTCTACTAAAGTATCTTCTAAGGATTGTTTATTTTGTCTTAAGTCGGTAGAATAATATAATTTAATTTGCTGAATTTCTAATTGATTCATAACAATAGTTTTAAACGTTTCTGCCATATGTTTTTCATCTTCACAAATTAAAATAAGCTGTGGTAATGTTTGAAATCCGGAATCCATCATAACAAAATTCTCATAAAAATCTTTATATAATCTCATCTTATCAGTTAATTTCTTTTCCCAATCTTCTTCACGTCTAATTACTTCAAAAATAAAATCAATTGATTTTCCATTTTTCGTAAGTCTTACGCCTCCTGATGCTTTAAAAACTTTACCTGCCATTTTAGCCGTAATTGCTGGTTTTACAGTATAAGAATGGAATGCCTTTACTTTTCTTAAATAAGCAATAATGGTTTGGTTTCCTGCTAGTCTTTTTTTAATCATAGAAACTGGCTTTGCATTATCAGTTGGTTGCCATTTACATTCAATCTCTCTAGAAGTTAATAAATATTTTCCCATTTTTTCCAAACAATATACACGATAAATTCCTTTTCCATCTTCTGAGTTAAAATAATATCTTGTTAATATTTTAGACTTAATCAGCTGTTCTAATTTGTTATTGAGTTTATCTTGTGATTTAGCATCATAACCTTTCCATTCTAACATTTGATATAACTGTCTAGAAGTAATAAATTCAAATTCGTTTACCAATTCCATAATGGCAAAATGCAAATCATTAATATGTCCAGCATTAATTTTTTGCATAATTTGGTTCATGGATACATATCCATCTTTCCCATCAAATGTTTTAATTTCGCCTTCTCGAATTGCAAAAGGTGATACGGTTGCTTTAATTTCCTTATCTTCTACCATAACCTTTTCCTCCTTGTTATTTTATAATTAACTTGATTTTCTTTTTTTCTGGTATAATTTTTTTAATAAATACACTTACTTCTTGACCATATTGAATATTTTCTTTGTATTCGGCAAGTCCTACTAAATTTGGTTTTAATTCTATAAAAATTCCATTTTTGTGCTTTTCTGCTTCTCTTGCGATTCCTTTTACTACCATGCCTTGTTCGAAGCCTTCTACATTCTCTTCCCAAGTTCCTAGTAGCTCTTTATAAGTAAGTGCTATTCTATTTTGTTCTTCATCTATTGATTTTATCATAACTTTTATTTTTTGTCCAATATTAAACCTATCATAAGGCGATTTAATACGTACAACCGAACTATCTTCTATGTGCAAAAGACCTACCGTTCCTTCCCCAATTTCCACAAATGTTCCATATGGTCTTATGTTTTTTACAATACCATCTACAATAGCTCCTTCTGTTAATTTTTGTTCTTTCCAAGATAACACACTATTTTCTTTCATCTTTTGTTTTCTCCTTATCCTTTGTTCTTTTCTTATTATATCCCTTTTTTTCCTTTTTTACAATCCTTTTGTAATAGGCTGTTTACTTCTCTTTCTTCTAAATATCTCCAAGTACCTATTTTTAAATTTTTTACATCTATATTCCCTATTTTAGAACGATGTAATGCTAGCACTTTTTTTCCTATCGCTTCGCACATTTTTCTTACTTGTCTATTTCTTCCTTCATGGATTTTTATTTCTAATCGTGTTATTTGTTTTTCCATGTCTGTTTTTAATATTTTTACCTTTGCAGGTTTTGTTTGATACCCTTCTATTTCTACTCCATTTTGCAAAATTTCTACTTCTTCCTTGGTAACAATACCTTTTAAAGTTACGGTATATGTTTTTTCTACTTCCTTACTTGGATGGGTAATAGCATACACAAAATCTCCGTCATTGGTTAAGATAAGAGCACCAGATGTATACATGTCTAATCTTCCTACTGGAACAAGTCTTTCTTTTACCCCTTTTACTAAATCCAATACGGTGTCTCTTCCAAATTGGTCTTTTGCAGTTGTTACATAACCAATGGGTTTGTTTAATAAAATATAGATTTTTTTCTTAATATCGTTTTGTACTACTTTTCCTTCTACTTCCACTCTATCTTTCCCAGGAAGTATTTTAGTTCCTAATGCCTCTACTATTTTACCATTTACTTTTACTTTTCCATCCAATATATATTCTTCACATTTCCTTCTTGAAGCAATTCCATGTTCAGCCAAATATTTCTGTAATCGGATTTCTTCCATTCTTCTTTTCTTCACTTTCTATTATTGATTTAAAATATTTAGGAACAGGTGCTACAATTTCTACCTTTTTATCTTTTCCTGGTAATCGAAATTCTATTTTCCATGCATGTAACATCTGACCTTCTACACCATATTCATTTTTACCATTTGAATATACACCATCCCCTATTACTGGATGCCCTATTTCTGCCATATGTACTCTAATTTGGTGTGTTCGTCCTGTTTCTATTACAATCTTTAAAAGAGTAGTATTTTGATATCTTTCTAGTACTTTAAAATGTGTAATAGCATCTTTCCCATTTTTAGCAACTGCCATTTTGGTTCTATCTTTGGTACTTCTCGCAATTGGCATATAAATGGTAGCCTCTTCTTCTGGCACAATGCCTCTTACCAAAGCCAAGTACGTTTTTTGGGTTTCGTGATTTTTAATTTGATTACTAATATCTAAATGTGCTTTATCATTTTTTGCAATAATAATTACTCCAGAAGTATCTTTGTCTAGTCTATGTACAATTCCGTGGTCTTATTTCTCCTCCTATTCCAGATAGACTATCTTTGCAATATGATAAAACCGCATTTACCAAAGTTCCTTCCGGATTTCCGTTTCCAGGATGAACTACCATTCCCTTAGGCTTATTTACTACTACAATGTCATTATCTTCATATAATATCTCTAATGGAATAGATTGTGGTTTTAAATGCGTTTCTTTGGGCTTAATTTCTTTTATCTCTATTTCATCGTTTTCCCCAATACGATAAGATGGTTTTTGCTTTTTTCCATTTACTAAAATAGTCTCTTCTTCTAACATTTTTTGTATCATTGTTCTTGACAAATCCGGAAGTTGCTGATGCAAATAGGCATCTAATCTTGCTCCTCCTTCTTGTACTACTATTTTTTTCATTGTATACTCTTCTTTCCTTTTTTTATTTCTCCCCATGTATATTTGGCAATCAAAAAACAAAATGCAACCCATCCCATTACAATAAAGCAATCTGCTATATTAAATACAGGAAAATTTCCTATTGTAATGTAATCTACGACAAATCCTCTTGCTAATCGGTCTATTAAATTACTAAATCCACCGACCAAAATCATACTAAGAACAATTTGTGTTTTACGGTCCATTTGTTCTTTTTGGGTAATTAAAAAGCGTATAATAATTCCTAAAACAACAAAATTAGTAAGAACAAACATTGTTACATTTCCTTCTCCTACTCCAAAAGCTCCTCCTGTATTTTTTACTATTTTCAAAGTAAGAATATTAGGAATAAGAACAATGCTTTCTTCTTTTAAAAATTCAATAACTACTCCTTTTGCTATTTGGTCTATTACTACCAGTAATAGAACCAAAATAGCAATCCAATGTTTTTTTACTTTTGCTAACATCCTTTTCCTTCTTTTCTTTTAATCATTTGCATTTAATCGTTCGTAAATAACAAAACGGTCATCTTCATATAATTGTTTATAATTATTATCTCTAGAAATAAACATATTTAGTTTTGCATTCTTATACATAATTAAATGTGTAATTCCATATTCCTCAAATTTAGTTTCATAGTATGTTCCAATGGATGAAATATTAATATAATCAGAGAAAATATCTTTTCCTTCTCCATCTGGAAATCCTTTTTTATTAAACTCTGGTGCATATAAATCTGCTCTTGAATCAATAAACACAGGTATTCCTCTGAAAATTAAATAACTACCATAGTTATATTCATTATAGAGTCGTATATTTTCTAAATCTAGGTTTTCTACTATATAGTCTGCAGCTTTTACAGGATAAGAATATTCGCTAATAAAGGAATCATCTCTTACTTGCCTTAAAAAGTATAAGCTTATAACCGCAATAAAGGCAAGTAAAATAATTTTTCCAGGCAAGCTAACAATAAATTTAGTAACTTCCTCTACTCCTTCTTTATCATATTTGTCGCAAATTGCCACAATTAATCTTGTAATTGCAAAACCACCTATAATAAAAAACATAGACATTTGTCTTTGACTCATAAAAGTCATGAAAAGCAATCCACCTAACATAAATAAATCGCATAAACGAATTTTAGTATCTGTAAATATTAAAATTGCAAATACGACTACCAACAGTACCATAAGGTCTTTATCATTAATTATGGTTAATGGTTGATGTTCATTAATACTTTGGGTAGTATTACCTTGCATGGTATCATATAAATACGTATATGGCGTTCCATGTAATGGTGTTAATAGTCCTGTAAAAAGGCATATAACAAAAATCAAAATTAATCCTTTAGTAGCATCTCTCTTTTCTAATTTTAAGCGATATGGTTTTTTTCTTCTCTGTTTTCTATTATCTCTTGCTGTTTCTATTTTTTCTTCATAAGATCCAATCTTCTTAATATACATTTCTACTTTTTCATTTTGTTGTTTTTTAACTGCTTTTTTTACTTTTGCTTTATATCTCCACATTTGGAATCTTTTCCAAAAATCAGAATCGGAAATTACGCAAATAATATACTCTGCAATATATGGTAAATAGATTACAAAATAAAATGGCCAAACTGCACAATGTAAATTAGCAATTAAAATAGGAATAACAATCAAACAAACCGCATATCTTTTCTTTTTGGTCTGTAAGTATTGTTCTATGCATAAAACAGTAAGTGCAAACAAAATAAAGGTTACTAACTGTGCTCTTGCAGCAATAAAGTTTTTTAGTAAATACATAACAGCTAAAGTCATAATAAAAGATACTAGTTGGTTTTTACTTAGCTTGCAGTTAACCAAATATATTACAATACCTAATATACAGGCAAGTATTACAGTAGAAAGATAAATTCCTACCATTCCTCCTACTTGATAAATGAGGTAAATCCCCACATCGTATAACCAATGTGGATAGGTATAAGCCAAGCCTTCATGCCAAGAAAACGGGTCTTGCATGTCTATTCCATTTTGTACAATATGTTCTCCTACTTTTATCGTATAAAAAGTATCATTTTGAAGAGTTACTGGTGAAATAGAAAAACAAAATAGAATAATAGAAATAATAGCTAAAATTGAAAAAACTGTTTTTACTTTTGCATTCATGTTATTTTACTCTCCTTAAATATCGAATTCTGCATAAACGGCACTATGGTCCGAATATTCTGTTTTAATAGTCTTGTATTTTGCAAGTTTAATATTTGCTGAATAGAACATGGTATCAATACAAGCATTTCCATAATCAGAAAACCATGTTAGTTCTTTATTATCTATTTTCTTTAATTTTTCCTTTAGTATCTCATATTCTTCAAAAGTATCTTTTTCTTTGTATTGGTATTTTCCTTTTCCTAATCTTATAACCCCAACATTAAAGTCTCCTGCAACAATAATAGCAGAATCATCATTAATTTTATTAATAATTTTCATAAGTTCCTTTGCAGACATAATTCTTTCATTTTCATGTGTAGAAAGATGAACAGAAAACAAATTTAATTTTGTGGTTCCAAAAGATATTTTATTACGAAGAATTCCTCTTTGTTCGTTATCTTTCATTGCAAGTGGCATGATATAATTTACCGAAAAAGCAATTGGAAATCTAGAAACAATGCCATCTCCATAAAAACCATCTTCTAAAGTAATATTGCTCTCCATAGAAGAATATGGCAAACCTATTTCTTTGGCAAACAAACGAATTTCGTTAGAATAATTAGAACGTTTGGTATACATATCCACTTCTTGTAAAAATACAATATCTGGTTGATATTTTCTAAGTTGTCTAGCTTGTCTTTTTACATCTACTTTTCCATCTAATCCTTGTCCATGACAAATATTAAAAGTAATTGTTTTTAATATCATAGTAACTTCACCACCTTTATAGAAACTAGTAGCATTATATCAGAAAATCGCTAAAAAGGACAACCTTTTTAGCGATTTTTCTCTATCTTTTTTCTAAAACATTATTTTATTTGTTTCATAACTTCTTCTGCAAAATTTTCTTCTTTCTTTTCGATTCCTTCACCTTTTTCTAGTCTTGCAAAAGCAGTTACTGTTGCGCCTTTAGATTCTAATAATTTGCTTATTTTCATGTCTGGATCTTTTACAAATTCTTGTTCTAATAAGCATATTTCAGAATAGAATTTTCCAATTCTACCTTGTACCATTTTTTCTGCAATTTGTTCTGGTTTACCTTCATTCATAGCTTGTGCTTTTAAGATTTCCATTTCTTTTTCTACTTTTTCTGCTGGTACAGAAGCTCTATCTAAATATTCTGGTCTTGCTGCAGCAATTTGCATACAAACATCTTTTGCAAGTGCACTGTCGCCATTTTCCATTGCAACTAATACACCAATTTTTCCTTCTCCATGAATATATTTTTCTACTAAACCATCAGATGTTAATCTTACAAATCTTCTAATATGCATATTTTCACCAATAGTAGCGATTTTACTTGTTAATACTTCAGATACTGTTTTATCTGGTTCTAATATAGATTTTTGATTTAATAATTCTTCTACATCTTTTGGATTATTCATTGCAACTTGTTTTGCAACACTTGCTACAAAAGTTTTAAATTCTTCGTTTTTTGCAACAAAGTCTGTTTCTGCATTTACTTCTACTACTGCTCCTACTTTTTGGTCTTCTGTTACATAGCATTCTACTAACCCTTCTGCAGCAATGCGTTCTGATTTTTTAGCAGCTTTTGTAATTCCTCTTTCTCTTAATAATTCCATTGCTTTTTCCATATCGCCATCTGTTTCTGTTAGCACTTTTTTGCAGTCCATCATTCCTGCACCTGTTTTTTCTCTTAGCTCTTTTACTTGACTTGCTGAAATCATTCTTATTTCCCCCTCACTTTATTTTAAAACCTTTTTTAGGTTTACTCTTTTATTATGAATACAAAAGAAGGAGTCAGAGCAAAAGTGCTCTTGCTCCTTCTTTTATCTTATTCTTCGGAAGCTTCTACTACTTCTTCTATGCTTTCTGGTTCTTCTGTCTTTTCTTCTTGTCCTACTGTTTCTTCAAAAGACTCACCTTGTTTTCCTTCAATAACAGCATTTGCCATTACATCTGCTATTAATTTAACAGCACGAATAGCATCATCGTTACCAGGGATTGGGTAATCTACATCTTCTGGATTGCAGTTGGTATCAATTAATCCTACTACTGGGATTCCTAATTTTTTTGCTTCTAAGATAGCAATTCTTTCTTTTTTAGGATCTACTACAAATAGTAATCCTGGAAGTTCATGCATATCTTTAATTCCGCCAAGATTGGTCTCTAATTTAGCCATTTCTTTTTTTAGTCCAATAACTTCTTTTTTAGGAAGTACATCAAATGTACCATCTTCGCTCATTTTTTCTAAATCTTTTAGTCTTTGAATTCTTTTTTGAATTGTTCCAAAATTGGTAAGCATTCCACCTAACCATCTTTGGTCAACATAGTACATACCACATTTTTCAGCAGCTTCTTTCATGCACTCTTGTGCTTGTTTTTTTGTTCCTACAAAAAGAACTGTTTTTCCTTCTTCTGCTTGTTCTTTTACAAATTGATATGCCTCGTCTAATTTTTTAGATGTCTTTTGTAAATCAATAATATGGATTCCATTTCTAGCTTGGAAAATATATTCCGCCATTTTAGGATCCCATCTTCTTGTTTGGTGACCAAAATGTACACCAGCTTCTAGTAATTGTTTCATTGCAACTACTGCCATTTTTAATTCCTCCTTTTAGTTATTCCTCCACAAAAAGTACAAACATAAAAAAAGACTTGCTCCTTTTTGTAAAACAAGCACTCTTTTTTTACTTCTTTTTGTGTGCGTATTTTAACGTAGACTATTATATCAAAAAAAAAGCCCAAACGCAAGGGCTTTTTTGAATTTCTTTTGCATTTTTATTCCCAATAGCTTATTTTAAATTACCTTTCTTTTGCAGTGGAGCATTCCTACATAATTTTTACTTACTTTTTCTTTTATCTGTAAGTTCTTTACATTTTTCGATATAACTCTTTACAAGACTATTTTTTCAATATAATCTTTAAAATCTTTCTGATAATTTATAAAAAATTTTTTTATTTCTTCCCAGTCATATTCTACAAATGTTTTCGGTAAGATTTCTTGTTCTGCATCTTCAAAATAGCTTAACCCCATTTGCAAGGATAAAGCAGTTCCTCCTATCATATAGAATTCTGGTATAGTAACTACTTCTGTTATATTTTTCAATAATTTGTATCTATCTGTATCTATTATATTCCAATACATTAGTTATTCACTCTCCAATATTCGTAATTCATTGCAGAAGTCCATATATAGTATGCCATTTCTTCTTTTTTCAAATGACATTGTTGTCTTAAATAATTTGCTACTAATGGTTTTAAATCTCTACAATTTCTTGCCACATCTTCTATGTCTGCTTTCGTATAATTATCATTTACCCATTTTATGGCCTTTAAATCTCCATAACAATATAACCTTGCAATTATATATCTTTTATTTTTTATTTTATCTAATTTTTCAAATTCTGTATCCCAAAAATATTCTTTAAATTCAATTGGCATAATTGTATTTCCCTTCTTTTATGATACATGTAAAATATAACATAAAATATTTATTTTTTCAACTACAATATAATTTCTCAGTAATTTTCTTTTTGTTTATTTCTTTGGTTTACTTTCTTATCTATTCCTCTTGCCAAGTGCTAAAAAAAACTGTATAATACAGTTAATATTACAAAAGTAAAGGGGATTTTATTTATGTATCAACGTTTAAAATCAAGTAAAATTGTTCTTGCTTCTATTGGACTTTTCTTTACCTTTATGATGACAATGACAGGTATTTCACAAACCTTTAGTTCTCACAATTCTGATTTTGCACTTAATCTTGGGCTTACCATTGCGTTTTTGGTTCTTACGGTATTGCTTGTAAAATATCTTTATAAAACTATAACAGCAAATCGTTCTGCCAAATTGTATACCACCTATATTTTATCACATCGTAAAGTAGCTTTACAGGATTTAGCACATATTGCTAAAAAAGATATTTCTGTTGTCACACAAGAAGTAGGAAAATTAATTGAAGATAAAGTCTTAGATGGCTATATTGATAAAGATGGTTTTGTGGTATTGTCCAATTATACAGAGCCAGCTGTACCAGAGAAAAAAGAAAAAGTAGAATATTATGAGCTTGTAAAATGTTCCCATTGTGGTGCTACCAATAAAGTAGTATTAGGAAAACAAAACCGATGTGAATATTGCAATAGCCTATTACCTATGCCACAAAGTTCTAAATATTAAAGTAACACTACTAAAAAATAGACAAACCTAAAATGGTTTGCCTATTTTTTATTGCATTTATCGCAAATTCCTTCTACTTCTAAGGTTACATGATTTACTTTGCATCCTATCTCTGTTAGCATTTTTCGAATATCATTATCCAATCGTTTAATTTGTAGCTCATATAGATATACGTCACGAACACTACCACATTTTTCGCAGGTTAAGTGAATATGTGGCATGGTGTTTCCATCGTATTTATCGGAGCCACTTCTGGCGCGTACACGAATAATCTTTCCTTCTTCGCACAGTTCTTCTATATTACGATGAACCGTACTTAATGTTAGTTCTGGATTTTCTTTTTTTAGTTCCATAAAAATTTTTTCCGCTGTTGGTAAATCGGATCTTTTTTGTAAATTTTCTAATATTAATTCTTTTTCTCTACTAAATCCTCTCATGTTTCGCACCTCAAAACAACATTCTTTTCTTATTATACCAGATTTTTGTATTTTCGTAAGCCCTTTTCCCAAAAAAAGTAGCTATTCGCTACTTTTTTTGTTATCTATTCTGCAAAATATCTTTTTAGTAATCCATCAAATCCTCTTCCATGTCTTGCTTCGTCTTTGCACATTTCATGTACTGTGTCATGAATAGCGTCATATCCTAATTGTTTTGCTTTGGTTGCAATTTCTTTTTTACCCATGCAAGCACCTTGTTCTGCTTCTGCTCTTAGCATTACATTTTTCTTGGTATCTGGATATACTAATTCTCCTAATAATTCAGCAAATTTTGCTGCATGTTCTGCTTCTTCCCAAGCATATCTTTTAAATGCTTCTGCTATTTCTGGGTATCCTTCACGGTCTGCTTGACGGCTCATCGCAAGATACATACCAACTTCGGTACATTCTCCTGTAAAATTATCTCTTAATCCTTTTACGATTTCTTCATCTAATCCTTGTGCTACTCCAATAACATGCTCGTCTGCATATTCTTTTTCTCCATTTTCTATTCTTTCTACAAATTGTTCTTTACTAGCACCACATTGTGGACATTTTTCTGGTGCCTCCTCTCCAAAGTGTACATATCCACAAATTTTACATACATAAGCTTTCATTTAAAATTCCTCCTACAATTTAATTTTTATCATTTTGTTTGGGTAAACATTCTTGGCAAACACCATGGATAGCTACATGGGAACCATTCATTTTCGCTCCCAAATTTTTAGAAACATAAGCTTTCATACTTTCGACTACTTGCATTAAGTCAGATTCCATAAAAATATCTTCCACTTTCCCACAAGATTCACACAAAAAGTGGAAATGCGGATTTAGGTTTGCATCATAATGGTCTGGACCCATTGCTGATTTTACTTTTATAATTATTCCCTCTTTACAAAGTTCAGCCAAATTACGATACACCGTTGCTATTCCCAGCTCCGGCATTTCCTTTTTAACATCCTCATATAAAGTTTCTGCTGTAGGATGGTCACATCGGTTCCTGACATTTTCTAAAATAAGTTCTCTTTGTTTACTAAATTTTTTCATGATTACCTCTTTAATGATAATGATTATCATTATTATATACATATTTTAATAATTGTCAAGTGTCTTTTTATAAAATTGTAAAAGTTTTCTTGTTTTTCTCTTTATCTTTCCTGTTATTTATGATACAATACTGGGCATAGCAAAAAATGCTATTTTTTAGCAGAAAAAAGGAGGTAATAAAAATGGAGCTTAAAAAATGTGCTCGTTGTGGATGTTTTTATTTGTCTGAAAGCAATGTATGTGAGAACTGCAAAGCGAAGGATGCAAATGAAATGTTCCGTCTAAAATCTTATATTGAGGAAAACGAAATCACGGATTTAGCAGTAGAACAATTATCTATTAAAACCGAGATTTCTGCTAAAAATGTCTACCGATATCTTAGCCAACCTGAATTTCAAAATAGTATTCCTAAAGGAAAAGGAAATCACATCAGTTTATAGGAGGAAGAAAAATGACAGATGTTTTTAAGATATTAGAAGAAAGAGGATTCGTTGAACAAATGACGCATCCGGATGAAATTAGACAATTATTTCAAAAAGAAAGTGTACCATTTTATATTGGGTTTGACCCAACAGCTGATAGTCTTCATGTAGGACATTTTGTTTCTTTAATGGTAGCTTCTATTATGCAAAAAGCCGGACATAAACCAATTATTTTAATCGGCGGTGGAACAGCAACGATAGGAGACCCTTCTGGCAAATCCGATATGCGTAGAATGATGAGCCGTGAAGAGATTAACCACAATGTAGAATGTTTTAAAGTACAAATGGCAAAGTTTTTAAGTTTTGAAGGACCAAATGCTGCTATTATTGTAAATAATGCTGATTGGCTACTAAACTTAAACTTTATTGATTTTATGCGTGATATTGGAACATTGTTTTCCGTTAATAAAATGCTTACTGCAGAATGTTACAAACAAAGAATGGAAAAAGGACTTACCTTTTTTGAATTAGGTTATATGTTAATGCAATCTTACGACTTTTTATATTTACATGATAAATATGGCTGTAAATTGCAAATGGGTGGTAATGACCAATGGTCTAATATTATTGGTGGTGTAGAACTAATTCGTAGAGTAGGACATAGCGATTCTTATGGTTTAACATTTAAACTTCTTACTACCAAAGAAGGAAAGAAAATGGGTAAAACCGAAAAAGGTGCCTTATGGTTAGATGCTACCAAAACTTCTCCATACGAATTTTACCAATGCTGGAGAAATGTTGCAGATGAAGATGTTCGTAATGTCCTTTGTTTGCTTACCTTTTTACCAATGGAAGAAATAAATAAACTTTGCTCTGTAGAAGGAGAAGCAATAAATGAAGCGAAAAAGGTAGCTGCTTACGAAATTACCAAGTTAATTCATGGAAAAGAAGCTGCAAAACAAGCCGAAGAAGCTGCTCAAAATTTGTTTAGTGGTGCAGGAATTTCTGATAACATGCCAACTACTAAACTAGAACAAGCAACTATTTCCCTACTAGACGCTATGGTAAAAGCAGGGCTAGCACCTTCTAAAGGACAGGCTAAAATTTTAATTACACAAGGTGGTATTACTTTAAATGATGTTAAAATAGAAGATATTACTTACATGTTATCTGAAAAAGATTTTGTAAATGGTAGCGCAATCTTAAAAAAAGGAAAAAAGACCTACCACAAATTAGAAATATAAATAGCAAAAAAGAAACAACTCCTCTGTTAAGTTGTTTCTTTTTCTTTATGCCTGTATTCCTAAAATGGTTTTTGGCTTTTCTATTTTTGTATCTTGCAACACATATAGTTGTTCTAATCTAGCTACTGCACTATCTACTATATTGTTTTGGTTTGTGTGAATTTCTGCTAATACTTCTCCTTTGGCAACAAAATCTCCTACCTTTTTATGTAGGATAATTCCAGCAGAAGCATCAATAGTATCTTCTTTTCGTATTCTTCCGGCTCCTAAATCTCTAGAAAGAATTCCTACCGCTTCTGCCGGAAGTTTTTGCACATATCCGCTCGTATTTGCTTTCTACCTTTGCAATATACTTTGCTTTTGGAAATTTGTTGGTGTTTTCTAAAAAAGTAATATCTCCCCCTTGTTTTTCTACTAATTGTAGTAACTTTTTGTATGCTTGTTTATTTTGTATCTGCTGTCTTATCTTTTTCTTGTTTTCTATAATATTCTCGCCTTTTCCTGCTAATTTTAGCATCCATGCTCCTAATTCTTCTACTACTTCTTGTACATCTTCTGCCATATTTCCTTGCAAAGCCTGCACCGCTTCTATTACTTCTAAACTGTTTCCTACCGTATATCCTAACGGTTCTTCCATATTTGTGATAATTCCTACTGTTTCCTTGTTTGCTATTTTTCCAATTGCTTGCATCCATTTTGCAAGTTTTTCTGCGCCTTCTAGATTTTTCATAAAGGCTCCATCTCCACAGGTAATATCTAATACTATTTTGCTAGCTCCTGCTGCAATTTTTTTACTCATAATACTAGAAGCAATTAGTGGAATACTATCCGTACATGCTATTGTATCACGTAACGCATATATCTTTTTGTCTGCTGGTGCTAAATTAAGGGTTTGCCCCATAAGACTTACCCCAATTTCTTTTACATTTTGCTTAAATTCTTCAATAGCTATATTGGTATGATACCCAGGAATGGATTCTAATTTATCAATCGTTCCTCCAGTAAAACCAAGTCCTCTCCCAGACATTTTAGCTACTGGCACACCAAGAGATGCTACAATAGGAATTAAAATTAAAGTAACTTTATCTCCTACTCCGCCTGTACTATGCTTATCTACCACACATCCTAAATCGGATAAATCTAAAACATCTCCCGAATGTGCCATTGCTAGTGTTAAATTCGTTGTTTCTTCTTTTGTCATTCCTTGGATATACATTGCCATAAGCAAAGCTGCCGCCTGATAATCTGTAATGGTTCCCTTGGTATATCCAGTAATAAAAAAATTAATTTCCTCTTTGCTAATTTCTTTTCCATCTCTTTTTTTCGCAATAATTTCTAAAATATTCATTTGTTTTCCTTTCCTTGTATTATATTTTTTACAAAGCTTTTTCTATGTAATGGACAAATACCATATTCTCGTATTGCAGCAATGTGACTTGCTGTTCCATACCCTTTGTGTTTGGCAAAACCATACATAGGATAGATTTCATCCCATTGTCTCATTATTCTATCCCTTGTTACTTTAGCCAAAATAGAGGCTGCTGCAATAGAATAGCAGTTGGCATCCCCTTTTATATAAGACTGATAGGGTATTCCTAATGTGTCAATATGGTTTAACGCATCTACTAAAATAAGGTCTGGTTTAGGATTTAATTCCTGTAAACTCATTGTAAGAGCTTTTTTAGTGGCATTTAAAATATTAATTTCATCAATTTCCTCTTGCGAAACAATACCTATTCCATAGGATATTGCACTACTGGTAATAGCATCGTATAACATTTCTCTTTTCTTTTCAGATACTTTTTTAGAATCGTTAACTCCTTCTATTTTAGAATCTTTCGGTAAGATACAAGCAGCCACTACCACAGGTCCCGCAAGAGGTCCTCTTCCTGCTTCATCAATTCCACAAATGGCTGTTACTCCTTTTTCATACCACTTATTTTCTATTTGTTTTAACTTTGTTAATCGTTCTTCTTCTTTTTCTTTCATTTTTTCTTTTCTTATTACTCCTATCTGTACTTTATCTTTTTTTCTTTTTTCAGTATAGCAAAACGATTTTTTGAATGCAAGAGAAAAAGACACATTTTTTCCAGAAATGTTCACATTTTTTTCACAAAGGTATTGTATGATAGGATTAATTTAGGATATGATATATCATAATGTAAATATTTTGGAGGTAACTATGGAAAATAATGAAAATCAAAATCAAACAGAACCAATAGAAACAAGTGGAGGAACTGTATTTAGTAGTCCAAACAGTACGTATCATAATTCTTCTTATCAAAATTCTACGTATCGCAAGGTCAAAATGAAAGAACCTAAAACACATTCTTTTGGAAAAAGTGTGGTACTTCCCTTTTTTGCTGGAGTTTTAGGAACCGTTGTTGTAATAGGAACTTGCTTTGCTGTTCCCCCTATCCGAGAACAAATATTAAGTTCTCTTACAAACTCTAATACTTCTAGCACAAATACATCTTCAGATTCTACACCAGAAATCAATACCAATTTAGTATCTTTATCTAACTATTCCGATACAGGTATTTCTGTAGCAAATAAAGTAAGACCATCCATTGTAGGTATTAAAGTTGAATATGCTGCAACCAGCTTCTTTGGTGGTGCACAAACCGTTTCTGCAGAAGGTTCTGGAATTATTATTACAGAGGATGGATACATTTTAACCAATAATCATGTTGTAAATTCTTCCTCCGGTTCTTCTTTTTATGAAATTAGTAAAGCAAGTAAGTTAACCGTTACCTTATATGGAGACGACCAAACTTATGAAGCAAAAATTATTGGAACCGACGAGCAAACCGATTTAGCTGTTATTAAAATTGATAAAACAGGATTAACACCAGCAGAATTGGGAGATTCTGACGGAGTACAAGTAGGTGAATTTTGTATGGCAGTAGGAAATCCATTAGGAATGCAAAGTAGTGTTTCTGCAGGAATTGTTAGTGCAGTAAACCGTCAAATTACCGATGAAGATGGAAAAACATTTACCTTAATTCAAACCGATGCTGCTATTAATCAAGGAAATAGCGGTGGTGCCTTAGTAAATAGTAAAGGGCAAGTAATTGGTGTTAACACCATGAAACTATCTGGAACAGGTGTAGAAGGTGTTGGTTTTGCTATTCCAATTAATTCTACCAAAGATATTTATTCACAATTAATTGAATATCAAAAAGTAAAAAGACCATACATTGGTATTACTGGAATTGATTTAACAGAATCTCTTGCCAAAGCCAATAACCTAGTAGTAGGAATTTATGTAAAAGCGGTAGAAGACTTCTCTCCTGCACAAAAAGCAGACCTTCGTATTGGAGATGTTATTATTGAGGCAGACGGACAAGAAATTACTACCATGTCAGAATTAAATGAGATTAAAAATGCACATCAAATTGGTGATGAAATGACAGTAAAAGTAGTTCGTGATGGAAAAGAAAAAGACATTACCATAAAACTTGCAGAACAACCATAATCTTAATATTTTATTTTCGGTTTTATCACCTTCTTTTCACAATTTGGACATAAATTATTAGTATAGTAATAACATAGTCAGTAACACATAAAAAGTTACTCCGGTTACTGATTAAGTTGTAAAACATCCCCTTTTATTTTCTTTAAAAAAGAACGTGTTTCCCTAGACGTTCTTTTTTGTATCTTTTAAAATATCATCACATCATATTCGGTTGTGTAATTGGTATTTCCATATGCATAAATTAAGTATAATCTCTGATTTTCTCCTAAAATAAAGTTATCACTATTTTGAATATCATACATACTACTTTCTGGATCTCTGGTAAATACGTCATATCCTAAATTTTGTAGTGTCTCCGCCTGCTTATTCGCTAGCCTAATTTGATTTCGTATTTTTTGCTCTGCATCTTCTAGATTGATTCCTCTAATTTGCAAAGCTTCATCAAAAGTCACCATTTGCTTTGTAACAAAATTATAATTATAGGTCTGTACAATGTATCTTTGTGGATTATCTCCTTCTTTTAGAGTTGCTCTTATTGCTAGAGATAAAATATCATTATTAATATATGCTTGATAATCTATTGTATAGATTGTATACTCTGTCGCACCCAAAATAATTTCATTTGCCTTATCTGCAAACACCTTTTGTGTTGTTTGGTTGATTTGATCTCCTACCGGATTAGATACATTTAATACTGGTATATTAAGATTAATATCATATTTTCCTTCTTTTTGTTCCTGAATAGTATATGCTGTATATACTAAGTCTTTATCCATTGCTACTTTTTCAATAGAAGAAGTATCGTATTCTCCATTTACTAACGTATTTTGAAAAAGTCCATTAAACTCTTCCTTTAACACTTCAATATCATCTATTTGTTCTTCTTGTCCACTATCACCTGCTAAGTTTTCAAACGGATTTTCTTCTGGCTCTCTTAATACATAGCTAAGAATTAATAACAAAAGCGCTAATCCACAAATAATTCCTACTATCAAAAATATTATTTTTCTTTTACTCATACATTTTCTCCCTATCTTTGCTTCTTATTTTTTATTATACCATTTCCTCTATGCAAATACAATCTTTTTCTCTGTTTTCTGCTTTCTTCTGTATTGTGATTTTTTGGTGTCTTTTATTGACTATTTCCCTTTTTTCATGTATGATTATACTATTAAAAGAAAAAGGAGTTTAAAAATTATGTTATGTGTAGACTGTAAAAAAAATACAGCAGTAATTTTTTTGAATAAACCTATCAAAGAAAATCCAAATGCCGTAGAAGGTCTTTGTTATGACTGTGCTAAAAAACGTGGTATTAACCCTTTTGACATTCTTGCAAAACAAATTAACTTATCTGAAAGTGATATAGAAAATATAACCAAACAATTTGGGTCTGTTTTTCAAGACATTTCCGAAAATCTTCCAGCAGATATGGATATAGAAGCACTAGAAGGAAATAACCAAGATGCCGAATCTGTTAAAGGAATGGCAGTTCCTTTAGGTTCTATTTTTTCTAATATGTTTGATGGAAATAACAATACAAGCGAAACTTCTTCTCCTGAAACCTATCGTTCTGGAGAACGTAAACGTGTAAAAGTAGATAAAAAACCAAAAGAAAAAAAGAAGAAATTCTTAGACACTTATGGAACCAATTTAACATTAAAAGCAAAAAATAATGAACTAGACATGGTAATTGGAAGAGATAAAGAAATCCAAAGAATTACCCAAATTTTAAACAGAAGGTCTAAAAATAACCCTTGTTTAATTGGAGAACCAGGTGTTGGAAAAACAGCTATTGCACAGGGGCTAGCTATTAAAATAGCTGCTGGCAATGTTCCTGCTAAATTACTAAATAAAGAAGTATATTTGCTAGATATGACATCTGTACTTGCAGGTACCCAATTCCGTGGTCAATTTGAAGGTAGAATGAAGGGAATTATTGATGAATGTAAAACCTTTAAAAATATTATTTTAGTCATTGACGAAATCCATAATATCATTGGTTCAGGTGATAGTGAGCATTCTATGAATGCAGCCGATATTTTAAAACCTTCTCTTTCCAATGGAGAAATCCAGTTAATTGGAACAACCACTTTAAAAGAGTATCGTAAATACATTGAAAAAGATTCTGCCTTAGAAAGAAGATTTCAACCTGTTTTGGTAGAAGAACCAAATATAAACGATTCTATTTCTATTCTAGAAGGCATCAAAAAATATTATGAAGAATTTCATAAAGTAAAAATCTCAACCGATGTGATTCGTCAAACCGTTATCATGTCTGAAAAATACATACATGACCGTTTTTTACCAGATAAAGCTATTGATGTATTAGATGAAGCATGTTCACGTATTAACTTAGATAATAAAGAATTATATACTCTTGCTATTTTAAAAGAACAGCTCTCTAGAGTACAAGAAGAAAAAGAAGAGGTTGTAGAAGCCGATTCTGAAGAAGATTACAAGCGTGCCGCAGAATTAAAAGCAAAAGAATGTGCTTTAATCGAGCAAATTAACCAGATTAACAGCTCTATGAAATTAACAGAGCTTACTGTATCTGATATTGCACAAGTAATTGAAAGCTGGACCAAAATTCCTGTAAATAAAATAACCGAAGCAGAAACTCAAAAATTACTTCATTTGGAAGAAAATCTACACCGCAGAATTATTGGTCAAGAAGAAGCCGTTTCTGCTGTTGCAAGAGCAATTAGAAGAAACAGAGCAGGACTAAAATCTACCAAAAGACCACCTTCTTTCATTTTTGTTGGACCTACCGGTGTAGGAAAAACAGAACTTGCCAAAAGTTTAGCCTACGAAATGTTTGGAAATGAAGATTCTATTATACGAATTGATATGTCCGAATATATGGAAAGCCACTCTACTTCTAAGCTGATTGGCTCCCCTCCTGGATACGTAGGATATGAAGATGCAGGACAATTAACCGAAAAAGTAAAAAGAAAACCTTATTCTATTATTTTATTAGACGAAATAGAAAAAGCTCATAGTGATGTTTTTAATATTTTACTTCAAATTTTAGATGATGGAAGATTAACCGATAGCCAAGGAAATACAGTAAGTTTTGAAAATACCATTATTATTATGACATCTAATGCAGGTTCTAACTTAAATAACAATTCTATTGGTTTTGGAAAAAGTACCGTAGATAATAATAAAATTTTAGATAGTTTAAAAGAAGTATTCCGTCCAGAATTTTTAAATAGAGTAGATGAAATTGTAACCTTTCATCCGCTTACTCCAGAACAATTATTATCTATTGTTACTTTAATGCTAGCAGATACCCAAAAAGCTTTGGAAGATAAAAATATCAAAATGGAAGTTACTTTATCTGCAAAACAATATTTATTAGAAAAAGGAACCGATTTAAAATATGGTGCAAGACCTTTAAGACGTGCTATTCAGCGTTATGTAGAAGATGAAATAGCAGAAATGTTATTACGTGAAGAATTAAAAAACGGGCAAACAATTTGCGTAGATTTAAAAACAGATACACTAGATTTTACAATATTAGAATCATAAAAAGGAGTACTAAAAAATGTTAAAACATGTTCCTAATTTATTAACACTTGCTAGGTTTGTATTAATACCTATTATTATCAAATATATTATTATACAAGATTATATTATGGCTTTTGTGGTACTTACCATCTCTGGTTTAACCGATGTATTAGATGGCTTTATTGCAAGAAAATTTCATCTTATTTCCGATTTTGGAAAATTAATTGACCCTTTAGCCGATAAAGCAACACAAATTTGTATTTTGGCAACTCTAGTAATTCAGCAAATAATACCTATTTGGATTTTAGTTGTTATTTTATTAAAAGAAATTATTATGATTGCTGGAGCATGTTTTGTATATGGAAAAGATTTTGTAGTATCTAGCAAATGGTATGGAAAATTAACAACCGTTGTTTTATACTTAGCCATTGTAAGTTCTTTAGCGGTTCGTTATTTTGCTATTCCTATTGTGTTTGACCAATATTTATACTACATTGCATTAGCATTAACCATATTCTCTTTAATCATGTACTCTAAAAACTTATTTCAAAATGGAATTATTAGTAAAGAAGATTTAATACACCCTAATGCTTCTAAAGCAGAAATTAATTCTTCTAAGAATAAGAAAACGCCATAGATACTTTTTAGTATCTATGGTATTTTTTATTCATAATCTTCAATAACTCTATTTAATTGTTCTTTTCCGGTAGCTTTAATTCCATTTTTTAATGCCAATTTATCTGTTTCTGGTAAATATTTAGTAGTAATCTCTGTATTTCTTACATATTGCAAATTTCCATTTTCCTCTAATCGGTAAATTACAATTTCTTCATTTTCTTCTTTTAAAATATAATGTTCTGGACACATCTTATCTAGCTTCCTAGAAAGAATTACTTCCTCGCTATTAAATACATCCACATCCCATCCAATATATTCATTGCTAAATTCTTCTTTTGTTTTATTAACCAGATTTTCGCTAACTTCTATTACATTTTCCACGGTATGTCCACATTTGGTATAAATCTCTCTTGTTTTAATGGTAGTATTGGGTGTAATTATTTTTTCTTCGTAACTAGCATCTAATACTTCTAAATCTACCAGACCTTTTGCATATGCCTCGCTAAATTCGGTACACTCATCTGTTACGCCATTAGAGGCTAAAGTTTTTTCTTCCTCTAATGAAGGAAGTTTGGGAACTTGATTCATTTGGTATAAATAATATCCAATTCCTATTGCTATTCCTAACAATATTCCAGCTAGTGCTATCCAAAGAATTCTTTTTTTCATACAACAATCACCTTCTTGTATTTTCTTACTATTAGTATTTGAAAATTTAGAAAATTTATACATTTTTTGCTTTAATTTGTGTATGTATTTTTATTTTTCCCTTGTTAGATACTTTTATCGTAATCTCTCCCATTTGATCTGTTCTATAAATTTTACAATCTAATGCTTCTAACCTGTCTAATACTTCTTGACTTGGATGCCCAAAGGTATTTTTTGCTCCTACTCCTATCATAGCAATTTTAGGATTTACCGCCTTTAAAAAAGCCTCACTACTAGAACTTTTAGAACCATGGTGTGCTACCTTTAAAATATCTGCTTTTAACTGCTCTGAACTAATTTTTTGCAATATTTGTTTTTCTGCTATTTCTTCTATATCTCCTGTAAACAAAATAGAAACATCTTTTGCAACAAGCCTCATTACCATTGCATTGTTATTAATTGCATTTTCCGATAAAAATGTGGTATCTGGAAACAAGATTTGTAATGTGATATTGTCTTCTATAATAATAGTGTCTCCCATTGTTACTATCTGAATAGGAACTTTTTTTTGCATTGCCTCTTGGATAAGAAGCATATATTCTTCTTTTATTTCTGCTTGCTTGGTAAGTAAAATTTGTTTTACACTAAGGTGTTGTAAAACAGGAAGTAATCCCATACAATGGTCTGCATCAAAATGGGAAAATACCAGATAATCAATTTGACGTATTCCTTTGTTTAATAAATAGGGAACTACTATTCTTTCTCCTACATCAAAATCACTCTCTTTACTACTTCCTCCACCATCTACCAAAATAGTCTTTCCGGTAGGTGTAATTACCAGTGTACAATCTCCTTGCCCTACATCCACCATATGTATACTTAAATCTCTAGGAAGAAATTGCTGTATTTGGAATAAAAGAAAACATACTACACCGCACTAACAGAATATACTTTTTATATTTTTTACACCTATATTTCCATTTTTTTCTCTCGTGTTGTAATTGCAATAAAATCCATTCTTCCAATATTCGTTTTGACTTTTTTTCTTTTAGGTGATAATACCCACAAAATAAGAAAATAGCCATATAATAGACAAGTATTATTCCTAAGCTTGGTGGAATAACATATACTCTAGAAAAAGGGATTTGTGCACAAAATTTTGCTATTCCCATTAGCAGTTCTAAGAAAGCATTTAAAAGAAAACCTAATAATTTTTGCATAGTAGGTCCTACGAGCATTCCTAAAATTGAAAAAGAAAATCCCATTAGTACTAATATTCCCATAATGCCACCAGCAAGTATATTGGAAATCCAGAAGGTAAAAGAAACTGTTTGAAAAGTAAGCATTAAAATAGGAATAAGTACAATATTTGCAGAAATACTAATTCCTACAATAGTTTGTATGTTTTCTAAAACCATTTTCCCTATTTTACGCGCTTTCGTTTCCTCTCTTACCACAACAAGTGTGACTTCTGTTGTTTGAGAATGGCTTCTTTTTTCTTGTCTTGCTTCTTTTCGTTTTTGTATTTCTGTTTCTAGAATAGGAAAAAAACAAATAATTCCTAATACTCCACCATAAGAAAGTAAAAATCCCACATCTTGTAGAACAAATGGATTTCCGATAGTAAGCAATAATATGCTAATACTAAAAGAATTTATCCAATCATACTTTTGATATCCTATTTTAGCACCTAAGGCTAAAATTCCCATTATACAAGCCCTAGCAACAGAAGGAGTAAATCCTGTCATATACATAAAAAGTATTAGTACTAAAATAGCCAAAAAACTTGCTCCCCTATTATTACATTTCATTTTATACAATAACAAAGAAACTCCCATAATCAAGTAATTTACATGGTCTCCTGATACTGCCAACATATGCGATAAACTACTTCCTTGAAAATCTTGTATGCATTCTTGTGAAATTTGTTCCTTATCCCCTAATAAAATTCCTAAACATAATCCTCTTGTTTTTTCTGGTAAAAGCTTCGTAATACTTTTTGTTAATGCCTGTTTTATAGTATTTGCTATTTTTGCAATACCATGTATGCAATCCTGTTCCAATATAGAAATAGCATCTGGTCGTACTTGCATTCTACCGATATATCCTCTGCTACGTAAATACTCTATATCTTGAAAACCATTTTCATTTCTTTGCTTCTCTGGTGGTAGTATTTCTCCTGTAATACAAACCCTATCTCCATATTGTAGCAATATATTGCCATGTTTTTGCTTTTTTACATTTAGAATTACTTTCTTTCCTTTTAGGCTACTACTCTTTCCTATTGTTTCTATTTGAATTGTATACACATCTTTATATTCTTCCTCTTGTTTATCACTAAGAATAATCCCTTGTAGACTCAACTTCTGATTTTCTAAAGCAAATACTTTTTCATAATCTTGTTTGCAAATTTCTGTGTAGATAACACCTATTCCAAAAGCAATTATTCCTATTAGCAACATTTTGTATGAAATTTGTTTTCGCATCCATTTTTGATAACGTATTGCCCTTTTCTCTTGTCTTCTTTTACAAGTCCAAGCAATAACTAGGATGAAGCCTAAGAAGATACAAAAAAAGAGAGCCATTTCTAATTTGTATAGCTCCCATAATATACCACATACAAAACCAATTGTAACAATGGTAAGAATTCGATATTTCAAATTATACCAATCTTCTAGCAGTTACATATCTTTTGGTATAATAACTACTAGATAAGGATGTAATTTTTACCCCATCACTTGGATTGGATGCATGAATAAAATTATTTCCCCCTATATAAATGCCAACATGTCCAATAGAAGTATTGGCATCATCGTTAAAAATAACAATATCTCCTAATTGTAAATTCGCTTTTTCTACATAAGTCCCCACATTAGACTGTGCTGTTGCTGAATGACTAAGAGATACTCCAAATTGTTTAAAAATATATTGTGTGTATCCAGAACAGTCAAACCCTCTGGATGGAGAAGCACCTCCATATATATATGGATAACCTAAATAGGTTTTGGCTAAGTTTACCACTTCTTCTCCTTTAGAAATAGTACTTGTATCCCCAGAAGACTCCTCTGTTTCTTCCTCCGGTGCTACGTCTTTTTCCTCTTCTGCTTGTGCCGTATTCCCTGCTGGTCTTTCTACATCTCCTCTGGAAGTTACCTCTTGTTTTTCGTCAGATAATAACCTTTCTGCTACATAACCAGTTTGTCCATCAAAGCGAATATGATAAAAATCATTTTCTTCCCCTATGATAGTAACTTCTGTGTTAATAGTAAGTGTTGTTACTACGTCTGCATCCATAGAAGGTCCTTCTCTTACATTAATGGATTCAGAATTAACATATGCTTGTTTTTCTTCATAAGCAGGTTCCTCTACCACCGGTTCTTCCTCTGGTGTTTCTGCAGGCTCTTCTGCTGGATTTTCCGTAGACGGATTTTCTTGCATGTTATCCTGATTTTGTTCCTCCGTTTCCTCAGAAGGAGTCGTTACATCATATTGTATCTGACTTTCTAGCACCCAACCATTTATTCCTTCTTTAGAAACATATGCCCAGTTTCCTGCTCTTGCCATTACTACAACAGCATCTCCGGTAGAAATCTCTGTTATGCTGGCACTTTGTAATAATGGTAAAATTTTTAAAGAAGCATTTGTAGCCATTGTTCCAGAATTAGATTGTTCTGTTGTTTCTGGCTTTTGCTCTCCTTGTTCTGGCACTTCTTCTTGGTTATTTACCGCTGGTTCTTCTTCGGTTGGTGGTGTTACTTCTTCAGAAGGTTGTTCCACCTCTCCTTCTACTTCTATATAATCCTCATGCGCATACCCTTCTGTTCCTTCATAAACAACTTTATACCATTCTCCCTCTTTTTCTAATACTTCTACATCTTCCCCTACTGACATTAAGTCTAGTACAGCAGAATCGGTAGAAGGAGATTCTCTTAACTTTAGTGTTTCTGTTGTAATAGTTCCCGTAGCTGCATAAACAGCTTCTTTTGTGAGTAAAAAAGACAAAATAGTAAATAGTATTACTATTGCTGTTTTTTGGGATAATTTCATATACTATGTTTCTCCTTTATTTGGCAAATTTTCCTTTTAAAACCATTCCTAGTATATACTGAAAATAGAAAAATGTCAATTATCTGTTTCTTAGAAATTTTTTCCATCCTTTTTAGCAAATTGCTTCTTTTAAAATAGCAGCACAGCGCTCGGATACTCTTTGTAAATAGTGTTCATGAACCTCTGCGTTTTCTCCGTTTGCCACATCAGAAATAGAACGTAAAATAACCCAAGGAATGCCTGACAACTTACATACTTGTGCAATTGCTGCACCTTCCATTTCTACGGCATCAGCATCAAACTCTTTTTCTATTTGTTTTGTTTTTTCACTATCTGTACAAAATATATCACCAGAAGCAATTGTTCCTATTATTGTTTGAAAACCTGTATTTACCTTTTGTATCGCTGTTTTATATTTTGTAAGTAACCCCTCATCCATCATAAGTTCCCTACCAATACCTGTAATATATCCCTTTGGATGACCAAAAGCAGTAATATCAAAATCGTGTTGTACCATTCTTTTTCCTATTACAATATCTCCTATATGAATATTGGATTTAGAAGTCCCTGCACTTCCTACATTTACCATATATTCTATTTCATAATGGTCAATTAAAATTTGTGCTGTTCTTGCTGCATTTACTTTTCCTACTCCTCCTTGTACCAGCACAATGGGCTTGCCTTGCACGTTTCCCTCTAAACACAGTAATCCATGTATTGTGTTTTCCTTTTCTTTCTTCATTATCTTTTTTATTTCTAGCATTTCTTCTTCCATTGCTGCAATAATTCCAATCATTGTTTCCTCCTTGTTTGTTTTAATTACAGACTATTTATATCTTAATAACTAATAGCATTATACCAAAGGAAAACTACCTTTGACAAGAGAGGCACAAAAAAAGAAGTAGAAATAAACATCTACTTCTTTTTCAATTTTTATCCTAAAATGTCAGCTACTACTCCTGAACCAACTGTTCTACCACCTTCACGGATAGCAAATCTTAATCCTTTTTCGATAGCGATTGGAGTGATAAGTTCGATAACCATATCTACGTTATCTCCTGGCATAACCATTTCTGTTCCAGCAGGTAATTCGATAACACCTGTAACGTCTGTTGTTCTGAAATAGAATTGTGGTCTATATCCATTAAAGAATGGTGTATGTCTTCCACCTTCTTCTTTGGTTAGAACGTATACTTGTGCTTTGAATTTTGTATGTGGATTAATTGTTCCTGGTTTAGCTAAAACTTGACCTCTTTCGATTTCATCTCTTTGGATACCTCTTAATAGAGCACCAATGTTATCTCCAGCTTCTGCTTGGTCTAATGTTTTTCTAAACATTTCAACACCTGTAATAACAGTTTTCTTTCTTTCTGTTGTTAAACCGATGATTTCAACTTCATCACCTGTTTTAACTTCTCCTCTTTCTACTCTACCTGTAGCAACTGTTCCACGTCCAGTAATAGTAAATACGTCTTCTACTGGCATTAAGAATGGTTGATCTACTGGTCTGTCTGGTGTTGGGATATAGCTATCAACAGCATCCATTAATTCTTTCATGCATTGATATTCTGGTGCATTTGGATCTGTTGAAGTACTTTCTAGTACTTTTAAAGATGAACCTTTAACGATTGGAATTTCGTCTCCTGGGAAATCATAGCTTGATAATAAGTCTCTAACTTCCATTTCTACTAATTCTAATAGTTCTGGGTCATCAACCATATCACATTTATTTAAGTAAACAACGATGTATTTAACACCTACTTGTCTAGCTAACAAAATGTGTTCTCTTGTTTGTGGCATTGGGCCATCAGCTGCAGAAACAACTAAGATTGCTCCATCCATTTGAGCAGCACCTGTAATCATGTTCTTTACATAGTCTGCGTGTCCTGGGCAGTCAACGTGTGCATAGTGTCTCTTATCTGTTTCGTATTCTACGTGAGCTGTGTTGATTGTGATTCCTCTTGCTTTCTCTTCTGGAGCACCGTCGATTTGATCATATGCTTCATATTGAGCTTTTCCTAATAAACTTAAATATTTTGTAATAGCAGCTGTTGTTGTTGTTTTACCATGGTCAACGTGTCCAATGGTTCCAATGTTTACGTGTGGTTTTGTTCTTTCAAATTTTGCTTTTGCCATTTTTTATTTCCTCCTTTAAATTTTGAGATTTGTCTCTCTATATTTTGAAAATTAAAAACATATTTTTCGCACTTGTATTTTATACCATTTTCCGTATTTTTGCAAGTGTTTCTTCATTTTTTCTCTATTTTTCAAAAATTATTCTTCTTTCTTTCCACGAGTTGCTACAATATTTTCTAAAATAGATTTTGGAACTTCTTCATAATGAGATGGTTCCATGCTGTAGGTTCCTCTTCCTTGTGTTTTAGAACGTAGGTCTGTTGCATAACCAAACATTTCAGAAAGTGGAATAAATCCACGAATAATTTGGTTACCACTTCTTGCTTCCATACCTTCCATTCTACCACGTCTTGAGTTGATGTCACCAATAACATCACCCATGTATTCTTCTGGAACAGTTACTTCTACTTTCATAATTGGTTCTAAGATAACAGATTTACCTTTACGGCATCCCTCTTTAAATGCCATAGAACCTGCGATTTTGAACGCCATTTCAGAAGAGTCTACTTCGTGGTAAGATCCATCTACTAAAGTAGCTTTAAAATCAATTACAGGATATCCTGCAAGTACACCACTTTCAGCAGCTTCTCTAACTCCTTCTTCAATTGGTTTAATGTATTCTTTTGGAACAACACCACCAACGATTTTGCTTTCAAATTGAATTCCAGAGCCTGGCTCTAATGGTTCCATTTCTAGCCATACGTGACCATATTGTCCACGTCCACCAGATTGACGAATAAATTTTCCTTCTACTTTTACTGCTTGACGGATTGTTTCTTTGTAAGCAACTTGTGGTTTACCTACATTACACTCTACTTTAAATTCTCTTTTTAAACGGTCTACGATAATGTCTAAGTGTAACTCACCCATACCAGCAATAATTGTTTGACCTGTTTCATGGTCTGTATAAGTTTTAAATGTTGGATCTTCTTCTGCAAGTTTTGCAAGTGCAATTCCCATTTTTTCGCTATTTACCTTATCTTTTGGTTCAATAGCAATATCAATAACTGGTTCTGGGAATTCCATAGACTCTAAAATTACAGGATGTGCTGGATCACATAAAGTATCACCAGTAGAAACTTCTTTTAATCCAACTGCTGCTGCAATATCTCCTGCATATACTTTATCAATATCTTGTCTATGATTTGCATGCATTAATAGAATTCTTCCAATTCTATCTTTTTTATCTTTGTTAGCATTAAGTACTGTAGAACCTGCATCTAATGTTCCAGAATATACTCTAAAGAAACATAATTTTCCAACAAATGGGTCTGTTGCAATTTTAAATGCTAATGCAGCGAAAGGCTCTTTGTCATCTGTCTTTCTTTCTACTTCGTTTCCATCTAAATCAATTCCTTTAATATGTGGAATATCAAGTGGTGATGGCATGTAGTCTACTACTGCATTTAATAATTCTTGAACACCTTTGTTTTTATAAGAAGAACCACAGGTTACTGGAACAATTTTGTTTGCAATAGTTCCAATTCTTAGTCCTTTTTTAATTTCTTCCTCTGTAAGCTCTCCGCTATCTAAATATTTCATCATTAACTCATCATCTTGTTCTGCGGCAGCTTCTATCATTTGGGTTCTATAGTTTTCTGCGTCTGCTTTTAATTCTTCAGGAATTTCACATTCTTCAATTTCTTTTCCTAAATCATCTTTATGAATAAACGCTTTCATTTTGATTAAATCTACAATACCTTTAAATGTATCTTCTTTACCAATTGGTAATTGGATTGGTACTGCATTGGCATTTAATCTTGTTTTCATTTGCTCCACACAATTAAAGAAATCTGCACCAGTAATGTCCATTTTATTTACATATGCCATTCTTGGTACTTGATATTTATCTGCTTGTCTCCAAACAGTTTCTGATTGTGGTTGCACTCCTCCTTTTGCGCAGAAAACAGTTACAGAACCGTCTAATACTCTTAAAGATCTTTCAACCTCAACAGTAAAGTCTACGTGTCCAGGAGTATCTATAATATTAATTCTATGGCCTAACCATTGGCAAGTAGTAGCAGCAGAAGTAATAGTAATACCTCTTTCTTGCTCTTGTGCCATCCAGTCCATTGTTGCTTCACCTTCATGAGTTTCACCTATTTTGTGTACTTTACCAGTGTAAAATAGGATTCTCTCTGTAGTAGTAGTTTTTCCAGCATCAATGTGAGCCATAATTCCAATGTTTCTTGTTTTTTCTAGTGGAAATTCTCTTCCTGCCATTTTTCTTATTTCCCCCCTTTGGTATTACCACTTATAATGTGCAAATGCTTTGTTTGCTTCTGCCATTCTATGTGTGTCTTCTTTCTTCTTAAATGCTCCACCGTTTCCAGCTACAGCATCTAAAATTTCACCAGCTAGTTTTTCAGCCATTGTTTTTTCATGTCTATTTCTTGCATAAGTTACAAGCCATCTTAATCCTAATGTTTGTCTTCTTTCTGGACGAATTTCTAGTGGAACTTGGTATGTTGCTCCACCAACACGTCTTGCTTTAACTTCAAGAACAGGCATAACATTATTAAGCGCTGCTTCAAAAACTTCTAGTGGATCTTTTTGCTCTTTTTCTTTTATGATATCAAATGCATCATATACTATTTGTTGAGCAATACTTTTTTTACCATCTAGCATAATGTTGTTTACTAATTTTGTTACAACTTTGCTATTATAAATAGGATCTGGTAAAACATCTCTTTTTGCAATAAATCCTCTTCTTGGCACTATTCTTCCCTCCTTATTAAAATTTGATACTAAAAAATATCAAAGGTACTCTGGAAATTTACTTTCCCGCATAGTGCTATATAATCTATTCTAAATTTAAGTACCTTAAAATTAGTAAGTTATATGCACTAAATGTTTTCTAAACTACGGTCTATTTTTTTGGTTTTTTAGCTCCGTATTTAGATCTTCCTTGCATTCTGTCTTTTACACCTGCTGTATCTAATGTTCCTCTAATAATGTGGTATCTAACACCAGGAAGGTCTTTTACTCTTCCTCCTCTAATTAGAACAACACTATGCTCTTGTAAATTGTGTCCTATACCTGGAATATATGAAGTAACTTCATATCCATTAGAAAGTCTAACTCTGGCTACTTTTCTTAAAGCAGAATTTGGTTTCTTTGGTGTTACCGTTTTTACAACAGTACAAACTCCTCTTTTTTGTGGTGCTCTGTGATTGGTTACTCTTTTATTTCTAGAATTATAACCATGTTGAAGAGCTGGAGCTGTAGATTTTGTTGTAGAAGTTTTTCTTCCTTTTCTTACTAATTGATTAATGGTTGGCACTTAAATTTCACCTCCTGTTTTTATATTATTATCTATAAAATAACGCAATATATTGTATCATGCAATATGGAAAAAGTCAACGCTTTTTACAAAACTTTCCGGCTGGCAATTAAGCAAAATTTTCTCAAAGATTTTCTGTATCTTTCTATTGTATCAATATAAAAAAGTTTTACACTGCATACTATTTTAGCATATTATAAAAAGCCTTAAACTCTAAGGCTTTTATCATTTTTTCTATTATTTATTTTTACTTAAATCACATAACATCTGAAGTAGATAATTACCACTATTTTTTTCTTTTTCATCTCTTTCAAGATTACGTTTTCCAAAACATACAAAACCATTACTTTCATAAAATTCTCTAAGTTTCAATTTGTCTTCACACTCCAAAAAGACAAATCTTCCACCAACCAGTTCTTGAACTTCTTTGATTTTATCGCATGCTAGTTTTAATAGTATATCCCCTGTTATTAACTTATTATATCCATTACTATAGTTTTTTCCAATTTGTCCTATTAATGGCAAAGATATACTGTAAGTTCTTGTTTCCTTATCATATACTGCAAACTTTAGTAAACGTTTTTTCTTAGTTGCACTTAAATTTACTCTTTTTATATTAGTAACTTTATTAGTAATTGCAAAATATCCCACTATCACATTTTGATCTTTATATTGGCTTAATACAATATATGTTCTAGATATATCTTGTTTTGAAAACTCTATTGCTTTTTCTTTCAAAAAATATTCGACATCACAATTGAGATTGCAATTATAATCATTTAGTATTTCTTTTGTCTTTTTTCTCCTATTGAATTGTAAATATCTTTTAAGTTTATAATTTTATATCCCATATCTTATTTGTTAAATATTTTCCTTATTTGTTCTTTATCTGTGACTTCTTCTATTCTCTTGTCCATATTTATTTTTTTTGCTTTTTTACCAGATGCATTTTCCAAAGCATTTATAAAATTCTCTGTTGATTTTCTATCTTTAATAATTATATTTTTCAAAAAACTTTTTGTTGCCATTTTTCATCATCTCCTACCATATTATATGCGATATTTACAATTATTATAACATAGCTTTATGTAAATTACAATGTTTCTTATTTTACGTACTGTTCATGTAATTTTATCATAGTATTGAATAAAGTCAATATAAATTAATTAAATTTTACGTTTTTTACAAAAAAGTAACATAAAATCTTATTTATGTTTCGATTTTATGCTACTTTTCCATATTTCATCGTAAATGTTGGGCGAACTTTTCCGTCGAAAAGTCCTTGCTACTGTAGGCTTTTATCAAAAGTGTCGGGTATTAAGGCCTTCCCGCAATTTCCGTATTCTACTACGGTGCTAAAGTATATGGATTTGTAAATGTTCCATCCCCAGTTATTACTTTTATGTTATCTTTTAATTTCATTACTATACGTAAGGAATAACTACTAAACTCATTTGAGAATACTCTACCACTTGAAGAAAGATTGCATAAATTTGCACTCATTCCAGTATCCACATCATTTGTATTTCGTATATAAAAGGTTGTTCCATTACTATCTGAACTAATTCGTCGGGAGGCTAACCAATATACTTTATTTATGTTATTTATTCCTAATTTATTGATTTGCGTCCAATCTATAACATATTTACTATCTGCATTTTTTAAAGTTCCTTTATAATTTGTTGCATAATTATAATTCCAAGTAAACATTCCAACATCATCGTTGTTTGGATTTACAGGATCACTTCCTACACACCTAGCAAACTCTGTAATCTTGTCATCTTTTTTTCTATATTTTTCTGCTTCTATATTCAATGTGATTACTGCATTATTATAAGCATTTCTAGCCGTATTAAAATCTTGACTGCCTAAGGTCGTACTTCCTACTATATCCGCTGTTATAATTTGTATTCCATAACTACTATACTTTTCGTTCTCTGGCCCATATAATACAATACATTTTTGTTGTGTTCCATTTGCGTCTGTGTACCATACGTATTTTCCTTCGCTTAGTGTGCTTTCTATGGTTGGATATGCTTTATCTGTTATCGCTGTTGCACTTCCTTCTCCTTCGTTTCCTGCTTTATCTTGTACTTTTACTACTAGGTTATATTCTGTTTCTTGCTCTAGTTCATCATAAGTATAGGTATTGCTTATGCTTGTCCCGTCTAATGCTTCGCCTAGGTAATATTGGTACGTTTCTGTTTCTACTAATCCACTTTCTTCTTCTTTTACTTCTACTGTTACTGCGATACTATTACTTGTTACCTCTCCTACTGTTACTTTTACTTCTGGTGCTTTTTCATCTTTTATTGTGGTACTTTTACTTACACTTGCTATACTTCCATTCCACAGTCTTGCGTGTACTTCGTCTCCGTGATACAACCCTGTTACCTTTTCTCCGCTTCCTATTTCTTCCCAGCTTCCTTCTTCTGTTCCGTTTACTTGATATTGCAATGTCTCTCCTGCAGTATTGGCTAGTATTTCTACTTCTGCTTGTCCGTTATTCCATGTTACTTCTCCAAATTCTATTGTTCCTTCTGGTACCTCTATTTCTCCTCCTCCTGCTTCTATCCCTTTTATTTCATTTAACAGGTTTTGTATTAGCTTGTCTTCCTCTGCTGCTGCGTTTGCCATGTTTTGTTTGGCTTCTTGCGCTTTGGTGATAATTCCGTTATCTCCTACTAGTGTACTTAGTGTTACTCCTGCTAGAATGATTAGCACTATTACCGTTATCACTAGTGCTACTAACGTGATTCCTTTTTCTTTTCTCATGTTTTCCTCCTAAAATTCTTTTATTTCTATTTTAGGCTTCAGCTTGCTAACTGGAATCACATTTACCAAAAAGACAGACTATTTGCCATAGTCCATCTTTATATCTTAAACAAACACAGCTTTTCTGTGTTTCTATTTTTTTACTTTTTCTAAACTTTAGCTCTCTCTCTCTCCAGACTGTCCACCAATTCTTCTGTAAACCTGAATAAAGGTGTGTGTGTGTGTGTGTGTGTGTTACAGCCTCAAGGCTTTCCTCTCTTTTTGCTCTTTCGTTTCTCATCTCTTTTTACCTCTTCCTTCTCTTTTCCCTTATCTTACCATATCTTTGTCTTGCTTTCAATATCTTTCTTCTTTTGTAATCTTTTTGTAATATCTTTTCTTACTCTTTTCATTGTTTTTTACCTCTTTTTCTGTTATTATTTCCTTAGTTTTTTATTGTTGAGGTGGTTTTTTATGGCTTATATCTCTGGCTTTGATCGTAATCAATCTTTTCTGTTTTCTTTGAATGATTTCATTTCCGATAACAACCCTGTTCGTCTTATTGACCTTTTCGTTGTTCTCTTAGATTTACCTGCTTTGGGCTTTATCTCTCATTCTCCTTCTTCTCCTGGTCAAAGACCTTATCGTTCTTCTGATTTACTGAAACTTCATCTTTATGGCTACGTTAATGGCATTCGTTCTTCTAGAAAACTTGCTGCTGAATGTTCTCGTAATGTTGAGCTTATGTGGCTCCTTAACAATGTCTCTCCTGCTAAGTCTTGTATCTCTGATTTTATTCGTCTTAACAAGTCTCCTATTCATAATGTCTTTAAAAAGTTCGTCGATTTCCTTAAATTCGCTGATTTCGTTGACGCCAAGGCTTGTGTTATTGATGGTTCTAAAATTAGAGCTCAGAATTCTCGTAACAAGTTTTTTTCTATTAAAAAGATTGACGCTACTATCTCTTTCTTTAATTCTCAAATTGATAAGTATATTTCTGCTCTTCAATCTGCTGAGTCTTCTGTTGATTCCGTCCCTGATGCTATTATTTCTTTTAATCAGTCTATTTCTCATTACAAAGATAAACTTGCTCAATTTCATTCTCTTAAGGATTCCATGATTTCTAACAACCTTTCTCAAGTTTCTATTACTGACCCTGATTCTCGTATGATGTCTTCTCATGGTAATTCTGACATCTCTTTTAACCTCCAAACTTCCGTTGACTCTAAAAATTCTCTTATCGTTGCTAATGATGTTGTTAGTGATATTAACGACTCTAATCAATTACTTAATATGGTTTCTAAAACTATCGACAATCTTCATTGCGTTCCTTCTGCTTCTATTGCTGATATGGGCTATTTTAATTCTCAACTTATTGCTGATTGTGAAGCTTTACACACCCATGTCTTTGTCAAACGTCCTAAGTCTAAAAATGCTACCAATGATTCTCGCTTCTCTTGCGATAAATTTTCTTTCCTTCCTGATAAAAATATCTACATTTGCCCTGCTGGTCATGAACTTCATTTCTCTAGAAATCTTACCAAGAAAAAATCTCCTCTTGATTCTCATGCTTCCATTGTTGGTTTTGAATATTCTTGTTCTGATTGCTTCCATTGCCCTTTCTTTGGCAAATGTACTACTTCTTTAGCTGGTAGAAAAATTACTCGTAATTTCTTTCAAGATATTTTAGATGTCGTCCAAAAACGTTTTGATGACAATCCTCATATGTATACTCTTAGAAAATGCGTTGTTGAGCATCCTTTTGATACCATTAAACGCTCTTTGGGATATACCTACTGCCTTCGTAGCGGTCTAGACTCTGTTAGAGCTGAAGCTACTCTTATTTGTCTCGCTTACGACATTAAGCGTGTGTGTAATATTGCCCCTTTTTCCTTCTTAAAGGATAAATTAAAGGAATTCTTCCTTGCTTTTCCTTCCTTTTTTAATCTTTTTTTCTCTTCTCTTCTAAAAAAAACAAAATCTACATATTTTTCTTTTTCGTAGATTTTGTTTTTGATTTTATCTATTTTTTGTTGTTTTATTTCTTTCTATTGTTGGACAGGCTCTCTCTACAACCACAACGGTTTCCTCCTTCGTATCTTTTTTCTTACTTTTTCTGTACTCATTTTAGCATATCCGTTTTTCTTTTGTCAATCCTAAGTTTCTATCTTTAGATTAATACCATTTTCAATATTCATTGTGCAAATTTTGACAGTTTTGTTGTGCATTTTTTGACCATTTTGTTGTGCAAATTTTGACATAGAAATCCCCAATTATTACACGTTTGTCTAATAATTGGGGATTACTTTGCAGTCTATCTTTTTTATCTTGTATATTCATCGTCTCTTTGTGGTTTTTGTTTTTGTTCTTCTGCTCTTTTTTCTATTCTTTCATCTGGTGTAAGCTCTGTCATTTCTCTTAATTTTTCTATAAATGCGTCTTTTTGTTTATTGTCTATTGGTGCCTCTAATTGTTTTATTTCTTTTCTAGAAAATCTATCTTTTATCTTTTTAAAGAAGTCTCTTACTTTGGCAAGTCTAGGATGTCTTGTTGCAAAATCTTCTTTTGGCATTTTGTTTTCTTCGTCTCTTGGTAGAATTCTATCCTTTGCACCTTGAAGAATTTCTCCGGCTTTTGCAAGTTTTGGATGGTTTTCTGCAAATTCTTTTGCTGCCACCTTATATGGTTTCATTTGCTCTTTTGGTCCTGTATATCTTCCTGCTTTTTTACTATCTTCTATGGCTCTTCTATGTATTTCTTCCCAGGATTTATTCCAGAATAAAGCTCTCCATGTCATATCACATTTATTCCATGCATTTTGTACAGAAGCTATTTGTTTTTCATATTCTGCCATTTTTGCTTTTAATTTTTCTACTTCTTGTTTTTGTATTGGTAATTGTACATAATCTTGATTCGTAACAGAGCTTGGGTCTTTTGCTAATCTTTCTTCTAGTGCAAAAATGTTTTTTTCTAAAATATTTATTTTGGCTTGTGTCATTTTTTGTTCTCTTGCAATTTTAACAGCTTTTTGTAAATATGTTTTTTGGATGCTTCTTATTTTTTCTATTTTGTCTTTGTTCTTTAGGTATCCTTCTATCTTTTTAGAATCCTTATCATATTTGCCAGCTTCTTTGCTAAGCTTATCTCTTTGCTCTACTAATTTTGGGTTTGGGTTAGAACTATTTTCTATACTTTTTGTCATTCCATAGATTGTTTTTAACCTTTTACTTGCTTCCTCTTTATCCATGTTAAGTCTTGCATTCAAATCTTGTTCAGACATCTTTTTGAATTCTTCTAATTGTTTTTCTAGTGAAAACTTTGCCATTCGTACCATCTCCTCTAATTTTTATTTTCTTATTTTGTGTTCTCTTACATCATCTTTCTTATTATACCATATATTTCCCTTTTTTGCAAGTTTTATGTAAATTCACTTTTTTACCTTTCTTTTTCTACATTTTTTAAGACTTCTAAACTTCTTTTTGCTAACATTTCATATTTTTTCTTCTTATCTCGTATTTTCTCTTCTGGTACAGGCAATATTCCAAAGTTTGCATTCATTGGTGCAAAGGTTTCCTTTGGGGTGGAAATGTAGTCTGCTAGGCTTCCTATCATGGTTTCTTTTGGGAAGGTAATAATATCTTTTCCTTGGTATACATTAGCTGCATTTATTCCTGCTACTAAGCCAGAGGAAATAGATTCTACATAGCCTTCTACTCCTGTTATTTGTCCTGCAAAAAAGATATTGAGATTTTTCTTTAATTGGTACCCTGCATTTAAGTGGTTTGGAGATTGAATATAGGTGTTTCTGTGCATTACCCCGTATTTTACAAATTCTGCATTTTTTAGTCCTGGTAGCATAGAAAACACTCTTTTTTGTTCTCCGTATTTTAAATTGGTTTGAAAGCCTACCATATTATACAAATTTCCTGCACTATTGTCTTGCCTTAATTGTACAATAGCATATGGTCTTTTTCCGGTTCTTGGGTCTGTGAATCCTACTGGTTTTAGTGGTCCAAAGCGTAAGGTATCTATTCCCCTTTTTGCCATAATTTCTATTGGCATACAGCCTTCAAATATTTCTCTTCTTTCAAAGTCGTGTAAAGTTACTACTTCTGCATTTACAAGTTCTGTTACAAAGTTTTCGTATTCTTCTTGGTCCATAGGAAGGTTAATATAGGCAGCTTCTCCTTTTCCATAACGGTCTCCATAAAAAGCAATGCTAAAGTCAATGGTTTCTTTTTCTATAATAGGTGCTGCCGCATCGTAAAAGTACAGTTCGTTATCTCCTAATAATTCTTTTATGTTTTCTGCTAATTTAGGCGAAGTAAGTGGTCCTGTAGCAAGAATAACAACAGCATCTTTAGGAATTTCTGTTATTTCTTTTCTTACTATGGTAATGTTAGGCTCCTTTTCTAACATTTCTGTTACTTTTTGTGAAAAGCTTTCTCTATCTACAGCAAGTGCTTGTCCTGCTGGAACTGCTGTTTCATCTGCTATTTTAAGCAGTAAAGAGCCTAATAGGCGTAATTCTTCTTTTAATAGACCACATGCGTTCGTAACAAGATTCGATTTTAAAGAATTGCTACATACAATTTCGGCTAAATTTTGATTGGAGTGAGCAGGAGAATATACCGTAGGTTTCATTTCGTATACCGTTACTGGTATTCCTCTTTTTGCTATTTGATATGCCGCTTCTGCCCCTGCTAATCCTCCTCCTATGACAAGGCAAGATTCTTCTTTCATGCTTTCTCCTCTCTATTAAAATATATATTTTTTCTAATCTGCAATAAAGATAGTTTCTATCCTTCATTTCTTTTATGCTATTTAAATAAATCCATAATTTCTTCTTTTGTTAACTTGCTAATAAAGGTTGTTTTGGTATCTAACATCGTATCTACTAGTTTTGCTTTTCTTTCTTGTAATTCGTAAATTTTTTCTTCTATGGAATTTTTGGTAATTAATTTATATACTTGTACATTGTTTTTTTGCCCTATTCGATACGCACGGTCTGTTGCTTGGTTTTCTGCAGATAAATTCCACCATGGGTCATAATGAATTACCATATCCGCTCCTGTTAAATTAAGACCTGTACCTCCTGCTTTTAATGAAATTAAGAATACTTTTACTTCTGGATTGGTATTAAAAGCATCTACTAAATGAATTCTCTCGGATACTTCTGTTTGTCCTGTTAATTTATAATAGGTGATACCTTCTTTTTTTAGTTTCTTTTCTAAAATAGGGAACATAGAAGTATATCCTGAAAAGATTAATATTTTATGCCCACTATGAATACCATCTTTTACAATTTCTACACATTGGTTTAGTTTACTACTTTCTCCATTGTAATTTTCTAAAAACAAGCTTGGATGGCAACAAATTTGACGTAGTCTTGTTAGTAATGCCAATATTTTTATTTGACTTTTTTGTATACCATTTGCTTGAATTTCTTCTAGCATGGTTTGTTTACTTTGTGCTAAATAAGATAGGTATAGTTTTTGTTGCTCTTCTTCCATTTCGTTATATAAAACCGTAATGGTTTTGTCTGGTAATTCGGTTAATACTTCTTTTTTATTTCTTCTTAAAATAAAAGGTTCAATGAGCATTTTTAGCTTTTTCATTGCTAGTTCATCTTGGTCTTTTACAATAGGAATTTCGTACATTTCTTTAAATTTTTTGTACCCAAACAAATATCCTGGTAGCATAAAATCAAAAATAGACCAGAGCTCTGCTAAAGAATTTTCTATTGGTGTTCCTGTTAAAGCATATTTGGTTTTTGCTTTTATTTTTTTGATGGCTTTTGCATTTTGTGTATTACTATTTTTGATATATTGTGCCTCATCAGCAATAATATATTGGAAGGTATAGCCATATTGTTCATATTGCTCAATATCACGTTTTAATAAGTCATAAGAAGTAATTACTAAATCGTAGTTTGGAATAGATTGTAATGCTTTTTCACGTTCACTGGCTACTCCACTAATTACAAGGCATTTCATGTCTTTTGCAAATTTTTCTGCTTCCTTTTTCCAGTTTAAAGATAGTGAACTTGGACATACCACTAAACAAGGCTTTCTTTCTTCCTTTGTATGTTCTTCTAAATAGGATACAATAACAGCAAGCATTTGTATGGTTTTTCCGAAGTCCCATATCGTCTGCTAAAATTCCACCTAAGTTATAGTAGTCTAATGTTTTTAACCATTGGAAACCAATTTTTTGGTAATAACGTAATACATTTTCTAATTCTTCTGGAACCACACAACCTGCTTCTAGTTCTCTATTTTTTACTTTTTCTGTCATTTGTTTATAACTGTCTGATTTTTGTATTTCTACTTGTTTCATAGAGTTTAAAATAGTGTCTAAATACAAGCTACGATACATTGGTAAATAGAGTTCTCCTTTTTGGAGCTGTTTGTCTTCTATTCCCATTCCAGATGTCATATTATCTAAAAAAGCGATGGCATCATTTTCTTCTAAGTTTAAAAAACTTCCATCTTTTAATCTATGGTATTTTTTTCGCAAACGATATTTTTGTAAAATTTCTTGTAATTCTTCTTTATCAAAGTTCATATCTCCCAGCTGAATATCTAGTAAGTTATTTTCTACACGCACACCAATGCTTTCCAGTTTTGGCATACGAATTTCTCTTTGTTTAAATCGGTCGGTAACCATTACTTCAAATTCTTGCATATAAAAAGCTATTTCTTCGGAAAGGAAATGATAAATATTTTCTTCTTTGGTAAGAATAAATCTTGCGTTTTTTTGGTCTAGTAAAAATCCTGTTCTTTGAAAAATATTTGTTACTTCATCTTCTTTTACCATATCTCTTGGTTCATCTATGGTTTGACAAATCGGGTTAAATTCTTTTTCTCCATAGCAAAATTTTACTTCTGCTGTCATAAAATTGTTTTCATCAAAATCTAGAAATAGTTTTACCGCTAATTCTTTTGGCATATATTTTTGTATTTCGGTTTGGTCTAATTTCTCTATATTGATATTGGTTTTTACTTTTGGTAATATAAAGGAAAAAAAGGAAGTAAGGTCTTCTTTTTGAAAAATCATTTCTTCGGTAAAATTTCTTCGGAATACTTCTAACATTTTTAGTACTCCTTCGGAAAATTCTTTTGTGCAACGATAAAACGTACCTTCGTATAAGAAATAAAGATTATCTTTTCCTTCTAAAATATGATATTGAAAAATTTCTATATTCGGAATAATGTGATATTCGTTTTTGTTTATTTTCTCCACTTTAAATTCTATTTGGGGATTTTGGTCTACAAAAAATACTTCTTCTTCTCCGTATTCATCTTGAAAAGCAACTTGCTTTCCTTTTAAAATAGAAAATATTTCATCTAATCCATCTTTGGTAAGTACTAATGTTCCAGCACTAATTGGCTTTGGTCCATAATAGGAAGCAGAAATATGTGCATTTACATAGTTCATTAATTCTGCATATTTTAAAATAAACTCTACTAAAGGGACACTCTCTTTTGTGAACATATCCATTTCGTGTACAAAGTCCAATTTTGCCCCATAGTGATATTCTTTGTGTCCCATTACAGCATCATAAAACTGGGATAAGTTCTTTATTTTATAAAATTGTTTCTCTCCAATTTTAAATTCTAATTTTAATTTTTTTTGAAATTTTTCTAAAATAAATTTAGGCTTTATTTGTACTGTATGTTTTGCTTGTTTTTTTTCTGTTCTTATTTCTCTTGTTCTTTCTTGTGCAGGATAAAAAGTATTTAATAATTGTTTAAAATTTCGGTATTCTTCTTTATGGAGTTCCATGGTGACCATTTTTTCCTTTTGTCCTTTTTGTCTTTCTTGTATTTTGCTTTCTAATTCCTTTTGACTCATAAATTCTAATACCATAGCTAAAATATGTTTACAAGTTCCATAGGTAGATTGATAGTCTACACATTCACAACTAGCATCTTGTATTTCACCTTTTTTTACAGAAATATAAGTTTTATATTCTTCCTCTACCTTCCCTTGTACAATAGCATGTAAGTCAAAATTATTACTATCTTCATAATAGGTTTTGGTAAGCCTTACTTTCTTTTGTTTGACATAGTCTTCTGCTCTTATTCTTCTTCCTATTCCTGCATCTTCATATAATTCTTCTATCACTTCTCTATTTATTAACATACTCCAAAAGCCCCTTTAACACATAATAGTTAATTATACTATAGAATTCTAAATTTTCAAGTATTCCAAAGAAAAAAGATGGTTTTTCGCCATCTTTTTCCTATGTTTCCTCACTATTTTTTTTCTTACGAGTAGATGTTCTTTTAGTAGTCTTTTTTGCGGTAGTCTTCTTAGCTCCCGTTTTCTTTGCTTTTTTCTTTTTACTAGTAGTCTTTTTTACTTCTTTTGATATTTCTTCTCCATCTTGGTTTTCCACATATTTTTCACCTTTTTTTGGTTTTGTCCAAGAAATATAATCACAAGAAGCCGGATTGTTTTCGCAAATATAATAGTTACGTTTTCTTTTTGTTTTTCTTACTTGCACTTTTGCTCCACACTTTGGACAAGGAACATCAATTGTTTCTACCCATGGTTTTGCATTTTTACATTCTGGATATCCTGGACATGCTAAAAATTTGCCATATCTGCCATATTTAATTACCATCATTCTGCCACATTTTTCGCATGGTACATCAGATACTTCGTATTCTAGTTTTACATGTTCTAATTCTTTTTCTACCTTTTCTACATTTTGTTCAAAAGGTCCATAAAACTCTTGTATAATATTTTTCCAGTTTTCTTTTCCTTCTGCCACTTCATCAAATTCTTCTTCTATTTTTGCTGTAAATTCTACATTAATAACATCTGAAAAATTTTCTACTAGTAATTTATTTACTATTTTTCCTAGTTCTGTTGGTACTAATTGTTTTTGTTCTTTTTCGATATATCTTCTTTCTAAAATGGTAGTAATCGTAGGAGAATAGGTACTTGGTCTTCCTATTCCTTTTTCTTCTAACGCTTTTACCAAACTTGCTTCTGTGTACCTTGGTGGTGGTTCGGTAAAGCTTTGTTTTGGTTCTAGTTTTTCTTGTTTTACCGTTTCTCCCACCGTCAATTCTGGAAGAGTCGTATTTTCTTCCTCTTTATTATCATCTGTTCCTTCTACATATAATGTCATAAAACCTTTAAATTTAAGGTTTTGACCATTTGCTTTAAACAAATACTCTCCTACGCCAATATCTACGGCAAGGGTAGCATAAATAGCGGATTGCATTTGACTTGCAATAAATCGATTGTATACTAATTTGTATAATTTATATTGGTCATTGGTCAAAGAATTTTTAATAGATTCTGGGGTTAAATCAATATAGGTTGGTCTTATTGCTTCGTGTGCATCTTGTGCCCCTTGTTTTGTTTTATAGTATCTATTTTCGTAATATTCTTCACCATAGGTTTTGGTAATATAGGTTTTAGCAGAAGCTCTTGCTTCTTCCGAAATTCTGGTAGAATCTGTTCTCATGTAAGTAATAAGTCCTATACTGCCTCTTCCTTCTATATTTACTCCTTCATATAGTCCTTGTGCTACAGACATTGTCTTTTTTAAGGTAAAACCTAATTTTCTAGAAGCTTCTTGTTGCATGGTAGATGTAGTAAAAGGAGGAGCTGGTGTTCTTTTCTTTTCTCCTTTTTTTACTTCTTTTACAATATATTCTTTCCCTTGTATCCCTTTTACAATGGTATCTACTTCTTCTTTATGGTGTAATTCTTGTTTTTTTCCATCTTTTCCATAAAATTTTGCTAAAAACGTTTTGCCAGTAGATTTTTGCGCCAAGGTAGCATAAATGTTCCAATATTCTTCTGGAATAAATTTTTCTATTTCTTCTTCTCTATCTACAATTAATTTTACAGCTACGGACTGCACTCTACCAGCAGATAAGCCTCTTTTTACTTTTTTCCATAAAACCGGACTTATTTTATATCCTACTATTCTATCTAAAACACGTCTAGCTTGTTGTGCATCAATTAAGTTTTTATCCAGTTTTCTGGGTTGTTTGATAGAATTTTGCACAGTTTCTTTGGTTATCTCGTTAAAAGTAACCCTGCAGGTTTCTTCTTCTGGTATTTCTAAAATATGTGCTAAATGCCATGCAATAGCTTCTCCTTCACGGTCAGGGTCAGTTGCTAAATATACTTGCTTTGCATTTTTAGCTTCTTTTTTTAAGTTTTTAATCAAATCACCTTTTCCACGGATATTAATATATTCTGGTTCAAAATCATGTTCTATATCAATTCCCATTTTAGATTTTGGTAAGTCGCGAATATGTCCCATAGAAGCCATTACTTTTGTATTACCACCTAAAAATTTTTTAATGGTATTTGCTTTTGCTGGTGATTCCACAATGATTAATTTATCTGACATTGTATTTCTCCTTTTCCTATCCTAATTTTATATGATAACCTATTTTTTCCAAAACTTCAAGTCATTTTTGTCGAAAGTTTTATTTTATAAAAGTATTCAAAGTATTTTTTAAAATTCTAGAGTCTTGATTAAAGCCTATCAATCACAAAAAACTCTTAAAATACATTTTCACATGCACTTTAAGAGTTTTTTGTGATTGTCACTTCTTGATGTTATGCCTCTACAAAATCTTGCAATACATCTTTTAAACAAATTGGTGTCACTTTGTTTTTTAATAAAATTTTTAGTAGCTGCTTTACTTCTTTTTCTTGTTCAGTAATATGATTAATTTCTTTTTGTTC